>OMFD01001254.1_pt1 | contig 13330 bp, 8 predicted proteins | sample 1645541 | NCBI WGS metagenome assembly OMFD01 (sample SAMEA103958149, study PRJEB25191) | human gut metagenome | biome: human-associated habitat [ENVO:00009003]; feature: intestine environment [ENVO:2100002]; material: feces | place: Germany | collected 2013/2015
CCCGCAAACAACGGGACGGGCCTTTTTCTGTTATCGAATGTCAGGAGGGACAGGCGCAGCCGTTAAAACCGTCAGCCAGCCCACGAACGTTAGTCCACGCGCTTGTCGCCCATAAAGAAGAGCGCCACCGTACCAGGTCCGGTATGCGAGCCAATCAGAGTACCGATGTCATTGATCTCAATCTTGCCTTTAAGCTGCGGAACCTGTTCCTCAATCAGCGCCGCAACTGCCTCGGCATCCTCGCGGCACGCCGAGTGCGACATGATGCACTTGCCCGAATAGTTCGCGCCGTCCTGCACATGCGCCATCACGGTCTTGGCCATCTCGGAGATCGCGCGCTTCTTGGTGCGAATCTTCTCACGCGGCGCCAGCTCGCCCTCGCAATCGACCGTCATAAGCGGGCAAATCTTGAGCGCCGTGCCGATGATTGCACTCGCGGCCGAAATGCGACCGCCGCGCAGGTAGCTCGACAGATCGGTCGAGAAGAACCAGTGGTGAAGGTTGAGTTTATGCTCCTCAATCCAAGCGGCCGTCTCGTCGAGTGAAGCCCCGCTATCGCGCACGTCGGCGGCATATTCCAGCAACAGACCAAAGCCCGAAGACGCCCCCAGCGAATCGATGACGCGCACCTTGCCGCCCTGGGGATAGCGATCCGCGAGCATCTGCGCCGCGACGCAGGCCGATCCATACGTGCCCGAAATACCCGACGACAACGTCAGGTGCAGCACGTCTTTACCCTCGGCAACAAACGGCTCCCAAAACTCCTCGTACTCACCCACGCTCACCTGAGACGTCTTGGGCATGGCGCCCGCGGCAATCTGGGCAAAAAACTCGTCCGGTGTAATCGACTGATACAGATCGTCCGTATAGACAACATCGTCGATCTCGTAATGAAAACACACGACAGGGATATTGCGCGCCGCAAAGAACTCACGGGTTCGGTCGGCGGCGGATTCACAGGTCAGGACAAAATCACTCATATGAGGCTCCTTACTCATTGCTGCGCAAATTATCGCACAGTAAGCTTGAATACGGTACAAATGTCCACTATTTACCAAATTGAACCAAAGGTAGTGAACATCTTTACCGTCATCCTCCCTATCGATCCCGGAGGCAAGCGCCTGCAAAACGACCCCGCGTCTCCATTCAACCGCCATATCCACCTCAACTAAATCGATTTACCAAACCGTTCAGCCGACAATTCAGCCGCTGGCGCAAAATCGAAACAAAAGCGGCGCATACTGATAAACGTTTGATGCTGTTTATCAGTTTTACCAGCCCCATCGGAAGGTGTTTCATGGTCGCATTCGATCGCAACCCGCAAGACTTCAAGTATCTGCGCCTGCTGTCGAGACAGTTTCCCACCGAACAATCCGCATTTACCGAAATTATCAACCTCTCGGCCATCCTTAACCTACCCAAGGGCACCGAGCATTTTATGAGCGACGTGCATGGTGAGTACGAAGCCTTTATGCACATCCTCAACAACTGCTCGGGCGTCGTGCGCGAACATGTCGACGAGATCTTTGGCGACACGCTCTCCTTTGACGAAAAGGGCGAGCTGTGTACGCTCATCTACTACCCGCGCGAGAAGATCGACCTGGTCCGCAGTCAGCGCGAGGACTCGCCCGCCTGGTACAAGACGATGCTTGACCAGCTCATCATGGTCGCTCGCTCACTTTCAAGCCGCTACACGCGCTCCAAGGTGCGTAAGGCCATCCCGCGCGATTACGCCTATATCATCGACGAGTTGTTGCACACGCACCCGGACGAGAACAACTATCGCGTGCGCTATCACGAGCGCATCGTGGAGTCCATCCTGGAGACCGCCAGCGCCGACGACTTTATTGAGTCGCTCGCCTCGCTCATCAAGCGCCTGGCCGTCGACCACCTGCACCTGGTGGGCGACATCTTCGACCGCGGCGGCGGCGCGGCCAAGATTATGGACCGTCTGCTCACCTACCATTCGCTCGACATCCAGTGGGGCAACCACGACCTGCTGTGGATGGGCGCTGCGACCGGTGAGCCCGCCTGCATCGCCACGGTGTTGCGCAACAACCTACGCTACGACAACTACGAGATCCTGGAGAACGACTACGGCATCTCGCTGCGTGAGCTTGTCGCCTTTGCCGATGCCACCTACACCGCCGGTGAGTCCATCACCCCGCTGATCAAGGCCATCAACGTGCTGCTCTTTAAGCTCGAGGGCCAGATTATCCAGCGCCACCCCGAGTTCGATATGACCGACCGCCTGTTACTCGACAAGATCGACCACGACACCGGCACGGTCACGCTCGCCGACGGCAGCGTGTGGCCGCTCACGACCAACGACTTCCCCACCGTCGACCCGGCGGACCCCTATACGCTCACGTCTCAGGAGCAGCACATCATCGACAAGCTCGTGTCCGAGTTTGTCACCGCCGATCACCTGCATCGCCATATCGATTTCCTCTACACCCACGGCTCGATGTACAAGGTCGCCAACGGCAACCTGCTCTTCCACGGCTGCGTTCCGCTCAACGAAGACGGCACCTTTAGCAGCATGAACTGCCTGGGCACCTGGCACGCTGGCCGCGATTATCTCGATTTTTGCGACCACATCGCCCGCCGCGCGTGGCGCGTGGGCGACCGCGATGCCCTCGACTGGATGTGGTACCTGTGGATCGGCTTTAACTCACCCGCCAGCGGACGCGTGGTGCGCACCTTCGAGCGCGCCTACATTGCCGACAAGAGCACGTGGGTCGAGCCGATGGACCCGTACTTTACGCTTACCAAGTCGCCCTCGGTCTGCGATGACATCATGCGCGAGTTTGGCGTCGCGCCCATGGCATGTTCGCCGACCGGACACATCATCAACGGCCACACGCCCGTTAAAACCACCAAGGGCGAGCAGCCCATCCGCGCCGAGGGCAAGCTGCTGGTCATCGATGGCGGCTTCTGCCGCGCTTACCATCCCAAGACGGGCATCGCCGGCTATACGCTCATCTCGAGCTCGCGCGGCTGCCGCCTCAAGTCGCACCGGGCCTTTACGACGGTTGCCGAGGCACTCACGCGCAACGTGGACATCGAAAGCGAGACCAACCGTTTTGACCAAGCGGACCGTCGCCGCATGGTGAGCGACACCGATACCGGCGTCAAGATTCGCAGCCAGATCCAGGACCTGCGTCAACTGCTCGATGCATATAGAAACGGTGCTATCGAGGAGCGCGCCTAGCCCCGCCTGCGGGGATTGGCTAAACTTGCTGAGTTTGCCATCCCCACGGCGCTGCAGCGCCACCCTAAGGCAGGTGTCATGCAAAAGCTCCTTGCGCAGATCATGAAGTTTGGCGTCGTCGGCGTCATTGCCACCGTCATCGACTTTGGCATCATGAATCTGCTCCACTACGGTCTGGGCCTCAATATCCTGATCGCCAACACCAGCGGCTTTATTGTCTCGCTCATCTTTAACTACGTCGCGAGCATGAAGTACGTGTTTGCACACAAGGAGGGCATGAGCCGCCGCCGCGAGTTCATCATCTTTGTCGTGTTGTCCGTTATTGGCCTGGCGCTCAACGACGGCATCGTGCTGGCCCTCAACGCCGGCCTGGGCCTCGAGGCCAATATCGCCAAGATTTGCGCTACCGCACTGGTCATGGTCTACAACTTTGTAACGCGCAAGATTTTCCTGGAGGGCGAGGAGACCAAATAGCTCGGCCTCCTCGTTGCACTACGGGGTCCACGGACGACGCGCGTCGAGCGCTGCGTTGTTCGTGGACCTTGCTCGTTTACGGGAAGATTTGCAACGTTTGCAGATTACCTCTTGAATATTTGGCGAGTTCGTATAGTTCTTGCCAAAGACCTTACGTTTCCCATGCAAAAGCTCTAAAGTATCTCGTTGCTCGATTCGTCAACGCATTGGATGTGATTACGTGCGCAAGGCACTGGCACAACCTCATACCAAGCAGTTCCTCAAGTTCGCTGTCGTGGGTCTTATTTCCTTTGGCATCGACTGGGGCATGCTCATTGCGCTCGTCGAGCTGTTCCACCTCGACTTTTTGATGAGCACCACGGTTTCGTTTATCACGTCCGTCGTGGTCAACTACTGGCTCAGCATGAAGTACGTGTTCGACCACCGCGAAGGCATGAGCCGCAAGCGCGAGTTCACGATCTTCACCATCCTGTCGGTGATCGGCCTGGGCCTCAACGACCTGTACATGTTTGTGGGCGTCACGTTTTTGAGCATCGGCTACCAGGCCATGAAGGCCATCGCCACGTTCCTCGTCACCTGGTACAACTACTTCAGCCGCCGCTTCTTCCTCGAGGGCGCACGGTCATAGTCGATTCACTATTTGCTTGAATGTATAACCGGTTGGAATTCCCATTCCAACCGGTTTTTTGTTTGCTGAGAGACCCGGCGACCCAGTCCCATTCGCATGAAAAACGGGCGGTCCGGATGTTGGTCCGAACCGCCCGTCTGGCGCGCTATGTCGAGGCCTCTAGCCCGTTACGTAATACCAAACGACGTTGTCGCCATTGGAGAGAACGTAGTTACTGCAGGCCGTCATGGGCGTTGTGCCGTTGACGGAGTACATCCAGCCGCTCGTGCCGCCGTACTGTTTCTCGGCCAAACCACCAATCGCAGAAACATACGTGCCATACGACGAGCCATGCGCGTTGACAGAAAGACCCAACGCACACAGGGCATCGTAAACGGTAGCGCCTTCGTTAAAGGTGAAGGTGCCACCAGAGGACACAGGATTGCCCACAGCGCTCGATGTGACCGAAACCGTCACCGTGACGTAGTTGGGCTCCTGTGAGCCGCTCTGGCCGCCCGAGGAGTCGTTTCCACCATTAGAGGATGAGGCTCCATCAGACGACTGGCCACCGCCCGAAGAAGCACCGCCAGACACATTGGAAGTATCACCGGCTCCCGTATTTTGGGCAGCGGATTTATCGCCAGGCTTCTTGCCGTCCTGGTCCTCGGACTTCTTGCTATCCGAGCTTTTATCCGATTCCTTGTTTGAAGACTCGGAATCGTCCTTGGCGTCGTTCGAACCCTTGGGCTCGTCTTTTGCATCATTCGAAGATTTGGAATCCTTGGAACTGGCCTCGCCCGAAGCGGCAGACGAGCCAGACCCCTTGGAGTCCTTGGTGACGACGCTCTCCCCCGTCACGGTCTGAACGATCCAGTCAATGGACCAGGCGCCGCTCTCGGAAGGATGGACGAAGCCCAGCGAGACGACGATCAGAATGGTGCACGCGGCAGCAAGAACGCCAAGGATCGCCTTGCGACGAGAGGCGGACGCCGCCGAAGCGGCGCCCTGTTGCTTTGCATCGTCGAACTGAATGAACGAGGAATCTGGTTGCTTGGGGTCAGCGTCCTTGGATTTATTGGACACAACCCTCACCTACCGACGTTTGGTGAACACGAACACGCCGACGATGGCGAGACCGATGACGCCGGCGGCAACGCCAACAATGGCGAGCGGGTTGGTGCCAGTCTCCTGCTCGGAAGCACTAGAGGACTTCTTAGCAGTGGTCGTAGAAGCAGCACCCGTATCGGACTTGGAATCGGACTTCTTGTCGGACTTGCTGTCCTTCTTGTCAGACTTCTTGTCAGACTTCTTCTCGTCCTTCTTATCGGACTTATCGGAGTCCTTCTTGTCGGACTTGTTGTCCTTGGTCTCGGTCTTGGTCGACACCGTCGTCTTGGTCACCGGCTTCTTGCTCGGGGCAATAGCGCCGCCCTTCGAGCCGGAGCCAGAACCCGCGCCAGCGCCAGTGCCGGAACCAGTACCGGTACCAGAACCGCCGCCATTCGAACCAGCGCCGCCATTACCGCCAAGGTTAACGGCATTCTTGGTCCACTTGGCATACAGCGTCAGATCGGCCGTCACCGGCGTGCTAAAGTCATACGCCTGCGTGCAAGCCTCATCGGTATACCAACCGCCGAAAGTGTAGCCATCGCGCGTCGGATCGGCCGGCTTGACCAGCTTGCCATCGGCCGTAGCAACAAACTTAGTGTCGCAAGCAGACCCGCCGTTGGAGTTAAAGGCAACCGTCCAAGACTCGACAGCTCCAAGTTTAAACAGCGTGCCCGAATCATTAATGTAGTAGAGATTGCCAGAAGCATCGGCAATGACCGGAGAGTCACAGTACTGGTAATGGCCAGCCGCATCATAAATCTGCGTCGCCTCTGCATCGCCGAGCGTATAGCGATACACGCCACCACCAGCAGAGTAGTTGACGTAATCCTTGCTATCCGCGCTGTTAACGGTGAAGTACACATAGGTCTTGCCGCCCTGAACACTCACCAGCGGAGTAGCAGCAATACCGTTGAGGCCAGCCGGCAGCGCCTTGCCGTCGGCAGCAGCGACCATCGTGGTCTTACCCGTCTTCAGGTTATAGAGAACCAGAGCAGAGCCAGTAGCCGTATGTCCGCCGACAATCAGATTGTCACCAGACACCGCAGGGGCGCTCAGATTATTCGTAAGGCCCAGATCAACCGTCTTCTGTTCACTCAGCACGCCCTTCGCCGAAAGCGAAATCACATGGAGCTTTCCGTCGTGCGTCATCTGATAGAAGGTCGAGCCATTGGACGGATCGGCAATGCAATCGGCATTTGCGACAGCGCCGAGCTTCATGGTCGAAACGACATCGCCCGTCGTCTTATCAATGCACTTAAGCGTACCCGCGCTCGTAGGAACGATGGCATACTTATCCGTCAAAGCCGCACCAGTCCAGTAATAGCCCTCGGCAGGGTCGATGTTCTGCCAAGAAACTTCGCCCGTGGCAATCTTAATGCGCGCAAAGGAGCCGTTGCCGTAGGTCGCATTGTAATTCTCGTCATACGAAATATCGACCGAGCCTACATAGACGTACTCGCCGTCCGAAACGACGGTGCAGGAGCTCTGCGTCAAGTCCGTCAAACCAGGCGTCAGCCACTTGCAGATCAGCTTGTCTGCAGTAATCGCCTGGACCGCACCGCCGTTGAGCGGAACGATGATAAGGCCATTGGTATAGATCGGACGAGAGGTATAGCTCACCTTGGAGGCAAGCGGCGCAGAGGCAACCTTTTTGCCCGTGGACGAATCGATCTTAATGAGCTCGTTCTCGGTCGCGATGTACACAAAGCCGTTAGCAATGACAGGCTCGCTGCAGTTGGCATACTGCTGACCAGACTCGGCCTTCCAATCGAAGGCCCACTTAAGACCGGCGGCCTGCGCAGGCGTCTTGGCATCCGTTACGGTCGAACCGTTGCCACTGTTGCCGTAGCCGGCCCACTCGGCATCCCAATCAGGAGTCGTCGCACCCGGGTCCACGACAATCTTGTCGGGATCGGGCATGGGCGAATCGTCGGTGGTATAGGCAAGCGTAACCTTATCGCCGCTCTTGAGCGTAATCTGATTGGCGCAGAGTAAGGAGGGCTCTCCGTTGATATACAGATGCCAATATTTATTGGTCGCAGCATCCCAACCATACGGCTTGTGATCGAACGGCGAAGTAATGGAATTCAGGAACCAGTACTCACCACTCTGGGAGCCGTTGTACGCAACGCCCTTGGCCTTCAGAACTGCCTCAATAAGGTTCTGGGCCGTGGAGCCTTCGGGCAGAGAAACATTGCTTGCCGTGCCCCAACGCGTATTGTTCCCGTTGACATCGGGACCGATAACATCGGCGGATCCAAGCACCTGACCGGGGAGGGCATCGGCGTCAGCACCATACATAAAGGTGACGGCGTCACCCTCCTGGAGCTTGTAGGCACCGGCGCCAACGTCGGCGAACTTGCCATTTACGTAGAAGCGCCAATAGCTATTGGTCGCAGCATCCCAGCCATAGGACTTACTGTCGAACGGCGAAGTAATACCGTTGAGGAACCAGCCCCAAGACGATTCGCTAGCATCGAGCTTAAGGCCAGTCTGCTCAAGGAGATCCTTGGCAGTAGAGCCCGCCTTGAGACTCGTCTGACCCGTCGAAGCCCAAACCTGCTGCTTGCCGTCCTTGTCCTTACCGAGAACCTGAACAGAAGCATGGACAGAATCGGACGGCAACTGGTCGCCCCAGCCACCGTAGAACCACGTGACGGTATCGCCGGCATGGATGGTGACATTGTCCGCCGTATAGTCACTCGACTTGCCGTTGATGAACAGCTGCCAATAGGTCGAATAATCTTGGGGCGTACCCAGCTCAACACCGTTGTACTTAAGGCTCAGAATGAAGGAGCCCGCAGCAACGGCGTCAATGTCGTTCGCCTCGAGTGCGACCTTCGTAAGATCAAGTGCGCTCGAGCCGGACGTCACCACATACTGCGCGTTATCGACCCAAGCCTGAGTCTTGCCCATGGCATCGCGACCAATGACGGTCACATTTGCGGCAACCTGGTCCTTAACGACAGGGGACGAGCTACCAGCCGTATAGGCAAACTCAATCTTCTGCCCCTGGGTGAGCTTGACGTTGCTCGCGCCAACCGAGGAAGACGCGCCGTCGACGAACAGCTGCCAGTAGGCATAAGTCGTCGGATCGTAGGCAAGCGTGCGGCCATCGCTCGGGGATGTGATGCTTTCGAGGTAGAAACCGTATGCCGTGCTCGGATCGTACTTCGCCTTGAAGCCTGTCTTCTCCTGCAGCTTAATGAAGGCATCCGCAGCCGTCGCGCCCTCGTCGAGCTTGAGCTGCGTAGGCGCCACCCAGGTCTGAGCCTTGCCGTCGGCATCGGTGCCGATGATTGAGAACGAGACCTCGACTTGCTTCTTGGCGACATCGCCGGTCTCTGTCGGGTTCTCTGTCTGGACGGCAGTCGCGGCGGCAGATCCTGCTTGGCCAGCGGATGCCGTCGAAGACTGCTCGCTCGTGGCAGGGCTCTCCCCCGTCGCCGAGCCTTCGTCGCCAGTTGCCGCCTCTGTTATGGCTGCACTAGCTGCAGGCGCGCCCTCGGAATCCGAAACCTCGGCGCCGCTCTGCTCAGCGGTACCGCCCGCAAGCGCTGCGTCCTCGCCCGGCGTCGCAGCCTGAGCCACAGCCTCGGCAATGCCCTCGGCGCCCTCGGCCCACAGCTGAGCCGGCGTGGTGCTGAAGGCCATCGCGAAGGCCAGGAATGCCACCAGGCAGCGCTTTGCCACGCCGCGCGCGATTACGCCACGGCGACGAAGCGAGGCACGCTGGCACTCGTCCTCAAACATATCCATTTGTCTCCTATTGTCTGTACTTGGAGCGTTGCCTTGAAGCTGCCCCACGTCATCGCGCATGTTGCGCCCGAGTTCCCCCATCGGGGTCCCCCTTCCCTCCAGAGCCCTATGCACACCGGCGGCATACGCCGCAGCCGCATGCAAGATGGGAGGCGATCCGACTTAACCTTAACGGCTCAGGCGCGCCGTCCGATCTGCGACGCGAACATCCCGAGCCAAGAGGAATTACGGTTACTGGTACAGCCGGGGACTTGCACCCCGATTCCCCCAAACGCGCAGGAAAACCGCGCATTCGCGCGTCTCCGCACCACCATCTAGGCCATCGATTAAAACCGTCAATATGCTATCACGCAAAAGGGCCTCGCACGCAGGCGAAGCCCAAGGTAAAAGCTATTGTTTGCGAAAGGAAAATGCGGTGACGGTCGCAGCCTCTAGTGCTTGCCGCCGTGGCTGTTGAGCCAGATATTGCGGCCCAGCATAAGCGCCAGCACCAGCGCGCTCACGTAGCCCATAAAGCCAATGACCGGGATACCAAACACAACCGGCTCGATGCGCGCGTAGTACACCACCGACGAACCGATAAACAAGCCGGCGATAACAATAGCCATCGACATGCGGTCGATAATCCCACCTAGCTGTCGCAGCGCCTTATCGCTGCTCATGATCTGCGTGTTCACCTTAAGCTGGCCGCGTGTGAGCATGCGCGAAGCCAAGCCCAGATACTCGGCCGCCTCGAGCGAGCCCTTCGCCGCGCGATAACTGCTCGCTGCAAAGTCGCGGCTCATCTCGCGCATGCGGGCGTAGGTGCTCTTCTCGTTTTTGATGTGCGTCTGGATGATCTGGATCATGTTGACGTTGGGCATGTACTCGGTCAACAGGCCCTCGAGCGTCACCATGCCGCGGGCGAACATCGTCACCACGCTCGGCAGCTCAACGTCATTTTTGCGCGCGAGGTTTAACAGCGAAGTCAAAAACTCGCCGATATCTAGGTCCTTAAGGTCAAGGCCCGCAAAGTCAGCCACGATAAAGTCCAAATCGGACAAAAACGCTGAATGATCGAGCTCGGCCGAGTCGCCACGCGTCACGGCGAAGCGCATGAGCGAATCCTTGAGCTTGGGCACGTCACCCTCGGCCACGGCGAAAATCATGTCCTTGACGATACCGCGATCGTGGCTCGACATGCGTCCGACCATGCCCAAGTCGATAAAGTAAACGATGCCGTCCTTGAGAATGATGTTTCCCGCATGCGGGTCGGCATGGAAAAAGCCGTCATCAAGCACCTGCGACGAGTAGTCCTCGACGATTGCGGCACCGATCTTTTCCAAGTCATAGCCCTCGGCCACCAAGCGTTCAGGATCGGCGATCGAAATGCCGTCGACGTAGTCCATAACCACCACGTGTTCGGTGCACAGGTCCAGATAGGATTTAGGGCACGTCACGCCATGAACGCTCTTATGGAACTCGTAGAAGTCGTTGAGGTTTTTGGCCTCGGCCAAAAAGTTGGTCTCCTCGCGAAACGAGGTCCACAGCTCCTCGACCACGCCGTGCAGGTCAACGAATTGATCGGTGTTGACGAACTTGGAAACGATACGCACCACCGAGCGGATGATATCGATGTCCTGTGCCATAACCTGCTGCGCACCGGGGCGCTGAACCTTGACGGCCACGTCCTCGCCCGTCACCAGACGAGCGCGATGTACCTGTGCGAGCGATGCGCTACCAAGCGGATTGGGGTCGATCGCATCGAACATCTCCCCCAGGCGCAGGCCGTATTCCTCTTCCAGACAGCGGAGCACTACCTCATACGGCACCGGCTCCACGTCGGAGCGCAGACGACGCAGCTCGTCGCAAAAGCGTTGCGGCAGAATCTCGGACCGGTTGGCCAGAATCTGCCCCATCTTAACGAACATGGGGCCGAGTTCCTCGAGCAGGCGGCGCAAACGAACCGGCGTGAGGTTATCCCACACGCGGTACTTTTTAACCAGGCGAACAATCTGCCCGATACGCTCGCGGCGACCCGCCGGCGTGAGCTGGTATTCCTCGTCCGGCGCCATCGCGTCGGGCTCCTCGGGCACCATATCGACAGCGCGCGGCTTCTTGCGAGCGCCCGAGACGGCGGCGTCGACCTCATCGACAACCGCCGCCTCGTCACCCAAAGGATCTAGATTGTTGTAATCGGTGGTGGAATCTGCCATCTGCGCTGCTACTCGGCCTCTTCGGTATCCTTCGCATCGTCGGGCTCAACGGACTCGACGGGCACCGAGGTCACGTTGTCCTCGACCGAATCGACGATGTCGCGCACATGGGCCAGGAAGGCCGTGCGCTCGGGGGCGGTCATGACGCGGACCCGGGCAAGGATGAGCTCGTCAAGCACGCGCTGGGCCGCGGTCTCGCCCTGCATGCCCAAGCGCTCGGTCAGATCGGAGATGGTACCGCCGGCCTGCTCGAACATGTCGGACACACTGCGGGCGATATCGGGGGTGGTGGTGTCCTTGCGGACCTGCTCGCCCTTGGTGTTAAGGTCGTCGAGGACCTTCTTGCCGCCTTCGACAGCAACGGCGGCAGCGCCAAAGCCCACGTTAATGGCGCCGTTAACAAGCTGATCGAGTTTCATAACCATGGTTATCTCCAATCACAAACAACTGCATTGGCGTTCTTGTACCCAAGATTGAGCGAAAGCGACAAAGCGTTTTAGCGCTATTCGATCGACGGGAAATCCCTACCTCACGTTGTCGTTCATCGCGAAAGAGTTCTTCATGGCGCAGCTCGTGGTGTAGAGCACCTTGCCCAGTAGAGCATCGGTCTCCACGCGCACAAGCTCGGCGAAAGTCTCATTGGCGCGGGCAAGCTCGGCAGGTACCTCGGCCTCGGGCAGAGCGGCTACGGCAGCATCGACGTCATGGATCTGCTTGTGGCCCATGCCACCGACCTTCTCCTGATAATCCTCGACCGCGCGACCGCACTCATGGAAGCGGACGTCGGCCAGGGCGCCGATCAGGCGGTTGGCCCAGTAGAAGTTTTCGGACGTCACGCGAGCCTGCGTGTCGGCATAGTACTCGGGCATGGTCTCGACGTTGGCGTACAGCGGGACCAGCGCGTTAAACGAGTTGGAGCCAAAGGCCATCCACTGCACGGCGCGATACGCCGGCTGCGCATAGGGGCGCAGCTGCAACACAGCGAGCTGGCTGTTGCGGTTGATGCCGATGGGGCGATAGGCGCCGCGCGTGGCGGGCGTGCCCTTGCTACCGTAGCAGTCGTACTCCGTGCCCTGGTAGTGGCTCGAGAGTACGTACTTAATGTCCTCGATGGTCACCTTGCGCTCGGGCACGCGGCTCCAGGGGATATCGTCGCTCTCGGGCGTGTAATCGGCGTCGGGACCGTCCCACACATCGCTGGGGTTGAGGCAGCGCTGCATGTACCAGGCGCGCGGCGTGTTGTAGACGTGGTCGCTGTCGCTGTGCGAGCCAAAGGCCTCGCGCGGGTTAAAGACCGTCGCCGGACCGTCACCCCCGACGCTCAGCGTCAGGTCCAGATGCCACTCGGCCATCCAGGCGCGCAGGTCGGCGGAGCACATATGGTCGGCCTGGGCGCCCTCGGCGTCATCCAGGTCAAAGCTGTCGATGCCCAGCTGGTTGGGCATGGTCACATAGGCGTCGTCGGGCACGCGCTTGGCGATCCAGTGATGGCCGCCGATGGTCTCGAGCCACCAGATCTCGTCCACGTCGCTAAAGGCGATGCCGTTGTTCTCGTAGGTGCCGTAGCGCTCGAGCAGGTCGCCCAGGATACGGACGCCGTCGCGGGCGGACTTGGCATACGGCAGGACCAGGGTCACCATGTCCTCCTCGCCCAGGCCACCGGGCTGCGCCGGCACATAGCCGTCCTCACCCTCGTTGCCCTTGGCAGGCACGTAGTCCACAAGCGGGTCGGCACCGCGGACGCGCTCGTTGGTGGTGAGCGTTTCAGTTGCAGACATGCCCACATTGAGCTCGTTGAAACCGGCCTCGGCCCAGATGCCGTGGCCCGGAACAACATCGGGGACGCTCGTGTAGCGCATGGGGTTATCGGGCAGTTCAACGGTCAGGTGACTCAGGACGCTCGTGTAGACGCGCGGCTGCTCGTCGGGATGCACCACGCGCATACGCTTGGGCTCAAACACCCCGTTGGAC
>OMFD01001271.1_pt1 | contig 13244 bp, 9 predicted proteins | sample 1645541 | NCBI WGS metagenome assembly OMFD01 (sample SAMEA103958149, study PRJEB25191) | human gut metagenome | biome: human-associated habitat [ENVO:00009003]; feature: intestine environment [ENVO:2100002]; material: feces | place: Germany | collected 2013/2015
TTCTCAAATCTATATCGAGGGCAAGATCAAGACCCGGCAGTATGAGGATAGAACGGGATCAAAGCGGTATGTGACAGAAATATTTGTTGATAAGCTGGAGTTATTGGGAAGTAGACTTGCCCAGCAAGAAGCCAGTCCACAATCGAAACTCTATCAACCTGAACAATCAAGAGAAGATCTTCCATTCTAAAAAATACAAGAGGCAACGCCCCGAACCACCAGTAACGTTACCTCCCCACACGATTATTTAGTACAAATATACTATTTACTTCTAAATAATTGTGCCATGTTTTCAGAAATTGCGGAAATAAAATCAATTAGAGAGCAGAAATCAAAGTTATCGGAAAGGGAAAAAGAGCTGACAGAACCTATATTGACGGACCTTGATATGATAGGAATGTTATATCGGTGGTTCCAAGAGATTATTTCTCAAAAGGAGATATTTAGGTCAGGGAATGTTACCCAACGAAAGAAATTCATTTTTATCATCTTGTTTTTGTATTCTCCGAGTACCCTTGCCGGAGGAAAGATGAAAAATGGCCTTCGAGATAAGCTGGCGGAGGTTTTAGGTGTAAATGCCCAGACAACCATATCCAATAACCGTAATAACTTGGTTTTCTCTTACCAGCTGTACAAGTATTTCCGGCAAGATGTGGATTGGATATATGGGGAGATGATGGAAAGGATAAAGCCGGAGAAGTAGGTCGGCTTCGTTAATTGTTAAAAGCAACAAATATGTTACTGTTTTCTTTGTGGTTACTTTTGTGGTTGTAACAAAAACGTTATATTTGTGGCGTCAATTAAAAAGTTCTTTGATTTTATGAAGTATTCAGAGTTTTACAAATTGATTGAATCAGCAGGCTGGACAATCAAAAAGGGGACGAACCATTACAAATATGTTCATCCCGACTTTGACTACTTTATCCCTGTAGGCAGACATCCGGCCAAAGAGATACCTAAAGGTACTCTTGACAGCATGATGAAAAAGGCGGGGTTAAAGAAGTAAAAGAACAGCACCCACTTCGGTGGGTGCATTTAATTGACAAAACTTAAAATACACGATTATGAAGAAGATTCAGGCTATTATTGAAAAAGCAGATGATGGAGGAATCTCTATCTATTCTGAAGATGTAAACGGTGCGTATGGCTTTGGGCTTACAGAACAAGAAGCGAAAGAGGACTTTATTTCTGTTTTAGAGGAACAGGCAGAATATTACAAAGAAAAACATGGTGAATTTCCAAGTTGGTATAAAGCTGGCTATTCTGTGGAGTATGTGTATGACTTAAGTGGATTTTTTGAGGCATTTCCGTTCATCAATGCCAGTAAGTTCGCAAAGGAAATAGGTTTAAATGAATCTGTGATGCGAAAATATAAAGGCAAGATCGTAACAGCTTCCGAGAAACAGAAAGCATATATACAATCCAAATACAATGAAATTCTTAAAAGAATGGAACTTGTCAAGTTTTGATATTCCAGCCGTGAGGCTTTGATATAAATTAAAGAACAAATTGACAATTTGGCGCATCATTATGATGCGCCTTTTTTATTAAAACACTGAAAAACACAAATACGCAACAATAGGTTTATTGTTTGGTATTAATCATCGTAAAAACTGAATATTAATGAATTGAGGTGTAACTTCAAACATTAATATTCAGTTTATAATATATGGCTACACTTGTATTCCGCGTAAGCGCACAATATGATGAAGTTATAAGACTTCGTAATGAGATTAGTAAGCTGGAAGCCCAGTTAAAGAAGATGGACGTAAACAAATCACCCGCAGCCGCCAAGACATTGGAAACTCAACTGGCATCTGCTCGCCAACAAATGATGGGGCTGGTGACCGAGGCGGCCAAAGCTGGTGCTGTGATGGAGAAAGACTTTAAATCCAATATTTACAATGCCTCACAATCTGTAAATGATTTTACTCAAAAAATTATTGACCAGAAAAGAGTTGTCAAAGACGTAGAACATGATGTTAAGCGGTTGGGCGATTCTTATAAAACAGCTTTAAAAAGAAATCCAACGGGAGCTGCAAGCTTATTATCAGAATACCAATCTGCAAAGAAGACTCTCGATGAAGAAAAAGCTACTTTATTTGGTTTGACTCAGCAGCAGGCTGAAGCCCGTCTTTCTGTAAAGAAACTGAAGGATGAATATGCAGCCTTTAAGGAAGAAGCAGGCGAAACGGTCGAAGCAAATGATAAAATGTCCGTTTCCTTAACTAAAGTACTTGGTGTAATAGGTGGAGTAACAGCCTTGAAAAACTTTGTTACAGAACTTGTCAATGTACGAGGACAATTCCAGCAGCTTGAAATTGCTTTTTCAACCATGCTAAAAAGTAAGGAAAAAGCGGATAAACTGATGTCAGAGCTTGTGGATATTGCAGCAAAGACACCCTTCGACCTTCAAGGGGTAGCATCTTCTGCCAAGCAAATGATTGCTTACGGCTCGTCTGCTGAAAATGTGGGTGATGAGCTTGTAATGTTGGGTAATGTAGCCGCCGGTGTTGGCTCCCAGCTTAGTGAAATAGCCTATCTCTATGGTACATTAAGGACGCAGGGTAGAGCTTATGCTACAGATATTCGTCAATTTGCAGGACGTGGTATCCCTATTTATGAAGAACTGGCAAAGGTTCTTGGTGTTACAAAGGACGAAGTTTCCGGTTTGGTCACAGCAGGTAAGGTTGGCTTTAAGGAAGTAGAACAGGCATTCAAGAACATGACCAGCGAATCCGGAATCTATTATAATTTGATGCAGGAGCAGTCAAAATCTCTTACGGGGCAGTTAAGTAATCTTGGGGATGCTTGGGACACCATGCTCAATGAAATCGGTAAGGACACACAAGGAATAGCATCCTCCGGAATATCTGCTGTGAAGGGGCTGATTGAGAACTATGAAACGGTAGGTAAGGTTTTATTGGGATTGATAGCTACTTATGGAACATATAAAACGGCTCTAATTGTTACGAGAATTACTCAAGATGCGTTGACTGCACGTATGGAGCTTGCAATACTTGTAACTAAAGCACAGACAGTAGCGCAAAAGGCATTGAATTTGACAATGAGCGTTAATCCGTATGCTGCGATAGCAACAGTTGTGGTAGTCACGAGTGCTGCTTTGTTAAATTATGCTAGTAATCTTGATAAATGCAAGAAGGGAATTGATGCATACAATAAATCTGTTGAGGAGGCAGCAAGGAAAGAGGCAGAGCATAAGGAAGAAATTGAAAAGCTTTTGTCAGTAGCGCAGGATGAACAGTCTTCTACTGAAGACAGAAAAGAAGCATTGATTCGTCTTGAGCAAAAATATCCAGACATATTCAAGAAATATAAAACAGAGGCAGACATGCTTCGTGATATTTTGAATATAAAAAAACAAATTAATGAGGAAGATGAACGAAGAAGAAATGTTTCCGATCAAGAAGAACTAAATAGATTGAATGCGGAAATCAATAAACTGAATGAAGCCATTAAATCGGCATCGCAGTCTGGTGCTGGATTATCCATACAGTCATTGGTTAATGAAAAGAACAATCTTATTAAGCAGCGTGATCTGAAACAGGAGGAAGTTAATAAGAAACGACATGATGAAATACTCTCAGACCTTTCTGGCTATTCTAATGAGCAACTTCAAAAAGAGGTGGACGTGAGAGAACGTTTGATCAAACGTTTGGAAAATGCTCAAAAGCTGGGAAATTCTGTCAAAAATGGCAAAATATTGAATGGAATATTGCCTGGTGTCAAGACTAACGAGCTGTTGCAAGCCGAGAAGCAAGCTATTGAACGGGAACTGAATAATAGAGGAAAGACAAATGATGAAATAAAAAACAAAAAGTATTGGGAAGATAAAAAGAAAGAAGCTGAAGCTGCTCGTGATGCGTTAGATGTATCTGAGAAAAATACTGAAAAATGGAATAAATATACTCAACAGATACAAGAGGCTCAATCACAGGTTGAAAAGTATGCTAATCCAAGTACAGCAAAAAAAGATTCAGAGCAACAAAAGAAAGAATAGGAACAACTCGCAGAAGAACTTCTCCAGCTTCGTTTCAAGAATCAGCAGGAAGAAATCAACCTGATGGAAGAAGGATCCGAGAAGAAACGTCGTCAGATAGAACTGGATTACCAGAAAGAGATTGAGGCTTATAATAAAGCCAAGGCGAAGTACGGTGATACGGATGAAGTCAAGGCCATGAAGTCAAATGCTGACAACAGACATTCGGCAGGATTGGCCGCGATAAATGAAGAGGAACAAAAGAAGGAGCAGGAACGGATAAAGGCTCAGGAAGAAGCCTGGAACGAGGCGCTTATAAAGTTCGGGAACTACAACCAGAGACGCAAGGCCATCATCGAGAAGTACGACAAGGAGATTGTACAGGCACAGAACGCCGGAGATGAATGGGCAAAGATCGAGGAGAAAAAGGCTGCACTCGAAGAACTGGACGAGCAGTACGGGAAGTCCACACGTGCGATGGCAGACCTGTTCGAGGATGCAGGTAAGAAGTCCGTTACTTCCATACAGAAAATTATCGACAAGTATGAAACGCTTGTAAAGTACCTTTCCGGAACCGAGCAAAGCGACGGGACACCCGTAACTTTGGATGAACTGAAAGCAATCGGATTTACCGATAGGGATATAGAATCCATTGAACGTGGTGAGATAAGCATCCGTGACCTAACAGACGCACTCAAGAATCTGAATGGGGAGCTTGAAGGCAAATCTCCTTGGATGTCATTTGTAAATGATATGCAGAAGAGTTATAGGAAAGATAAAGTCCGCTAAAGGAGATTCAGAGAAAATAGGAGAGGGGGTAATGGATATTGGCAATGCTGTGACAGATTTCGCTCCGGCATTGGGTGAGTTTGCAGAAAATATAGGTTCCATTTTCGGCGTGGATGATGATAAGATAGAAGGTATCGTAGGATCAGTTCAAGGACTCGGGCAGGTCGCTGTGGGTGTAGGACAGATATTGTCCGGAGATATAGTGGGAGGTGCCATGTCTGCCGTCGGTGGTATATCGAAGGTCATTTCTTCTCTTGAAGGTCTGTTCGGTGCAGACTATTCTGAATACGAGGACATGAAAGCCCGGTACGATACGCTGATTTCAGTTTGGGACACGCTTATCGGGAAAAAGACGGAATACATTGATATTGATTATGGCATAGAAGCACATAAAGCCACAGAAGAAGCTATTCGTTTAACTGAAACGCAGATTGAACGTCAACGGCAGCTTGCAAACATGTTGGCCGGCAGCGGCGCAAGTGTAGGGTCACACTCTCTAGGTTATAGGGTAAACAACCGGATGAGTAGGCAGGATTGGCAGAGATTGTCCGACATTATTGGACAGGATGTAGGCAGTTTGAGCGATGTCTTGGCTTTGGATGCAGATGTAATCGGAAATGTATTGCAAGACGAGAGGTTTGTTTCTGTACTTACAGAAGTTAATTCTGAATATATTGATTACATTTCGAATATAGATAAGTACGCAGAACAACTGGAAGAGATAGTTGAGAAGGAGAAGGAAGCGCTGACAGGTGTAGGACTTGATGATTTTCGGAACGGTTACGTCAATTTACTTGCCGACCTCGATTCCGATAATCAGGACTTTGCCGATAATTTCGAGAAATATCTTCAGAATGCTATATTCTCTTCATTGGTAGCCAACAAGTACAAGGAACGTATTGAGAAGTTGTACAACCAATGGGCCGATTATGCTGATAGTGGAAGCAAGTTAACAGGTGACGAGGCAGAACAGCTACGGAATGATTATCAAAATATAGTAGATGATATGTTAGCCGAACGTGAACAGATAATGAAAGAGTTCGGATGGAGTTCAACTTCTTCCGGTCAGCAGTCAGCCTCCAGCCGCGGATTTGGTACCGAGATGACACACGAAGACGCAGGCGAATTGAGCGGCCGTTTTACTGCCGTGTATGAATCCAATCTTAGGATAGAGACAGCAGAGCAGCAACAGACGGTAGCCATTACCGAACTGCGAGGCTCCATCGGTTCCTTGACATCACAAGTAACAGGTCTGTACAACATCGCCGACGAGACACGTACCATCCTGGCCAATTCCTATCTGGAGTTACAGCAAATCAGAGAAAATACAGGCGAGATAATTAAACCCATTAAACAGATACAAACAGATATAGCAGAAGTCAAACGTAATACATCAAGATTATGATAGAGGTAAAGGATATTTTAAATAAGGCTATCGGATTGGGTGCATGTTCTCAATCCGGTAAGGCAACAGACTGGAAAAGTTTAGTATGGCTATTCTTTTCACCACAAGGCTGTGAATTTTGCCGTGGTAATAATTACCCATCACTGGAGATGTTTCGCACCATGAAAGGCAATGTAGAGTCATTCGGAGTACATATAGAGGAGGATGTGAAAGCTGTAAACGAAAATAAGGCAATAATCGGTGGTACTGCCCAATTGACTTATCATGGCACAGATAAGGCCTATAAGGTTATTCTTATGCATGGCGGCAATGCATGCATTAAAGTGGGTAATTATGCAGTGGTACGTATTGAGAATATAAGTGGTAATTATGAGATTATTAACGATGGAACAGGAAAGGTATTAATATGAATGGAGATTTGATTATTAACGGAAAAGATGCCTGGACAACATGGGGCGTACGCATGGGAAACGGCTTCCTTGACAGTATTGACGGTTTCAATGAGATGAAAAACTATATCGAGAATGAAAGCCGATTAGAGCATGGGAAACGTGTTATAATGGATAATGCGAAGGTGGCATCACGTGAAATTACTTTGCAATTTACGATTGAAGGAAATTCGGAGAACGACTATCGGACAAAGAAGAAATCTTTTCAGGCCGAACTGGAAAAAGGTGCAGTAAACATCAAAGTCCCGACTCTCGGAAATGAAGTTTACAAGCTGGTTTACCTAGGGAAAAGTCTGTCCTATGGACTAAGTCCTGATCGTTGTTTTGGCAAGGTTTCAGGGAAATTTTGCGAACCAAACCCGATGGATAGAAGCGAATAACGAACATTTCTTTTATTGTTTCGAATGGAAGTCTTGATTTTTAGGGCTTCCATTTTCTATTTATGAACTTTGGGGATATGATTGAAATTAAGGACATATCTGGAAAGACAAGGTTTTCTACCCCCATTAATAAAGGGGCAAAGGGAAAGTTCACACTAATGAAAGAGGACTACATCATCCTCCCATTTTCTGTGCCATCTCCCATACCGTTCAAGCTGGGTGACTACGTAGATCTGTCTGGCGTATTGGATGAATCACTCGGTGGAAAGCTGGCGAAAATCTATGAGATAACAGACCTTCAGAAGCCAACCTATAACACTTCCACCGGAGGGTATGACTACGAGCTTAAGATGAACGCCTACTACTGGAAATGGAAAAATAAAATCTTCAAATATACACCAGAACAAGCTGGTGGTGAGGCTTCTTGGTCGCTTACAGCGGCATTAGACGTTCAGTTAGGGGTACTCCTTCGTAATTTGAAAGCGCTAGGGTATACCTATAAAGGGACGGATTTTACATTTAGCATAGATGATACAGTGGAGAACAAGGCCGTAGCGATGACGTATGATAACATAAATCTGCTAGATGCCCTATTCTCCATGGCGGGTGAGGATAAGTGGAACTGCGATTGCTGGATCACGGATAACGTAATTCATTTTGGGCGAAATGAGTTCGGTGATGCCGTGAAAATAGAGCGAGGAGTTGAAGCGTCAGACATCACTCGCAGCGAAAGTGAGGGCACTTATGCCACCCGTATCTATGCGTTTGGTTCTACTAAAAATATTCCTACAAACTACCGGCCTACCGACGAGCAAGTGGTAATCAATGGAATAGTCCAGAAACGGCTTATGCTTCCGGTTGACACTCCTTATATAGACGCATACGAAGGCATGTCACAGGAAGAAGCTATCGAGGATGTGGTTGTTTTCGACGATGTCTATCCTCGCCAGGTTGGTACCCTTTCCGATGTACACACCCGTACTGAGAAAGTAGAGAGTGAGGATGGCACCAAGGAAACCGTCACCTATTATCGTTACAAAGATAGTGGACTTACATTCAAGGAAGAGTATATTATCGAAGGACAGGAGCTTCAGATCTCCTTCCAATCTGGTAAACTGAACGGCATGGCGTTCGGTGTAATTTTCAATCCTGATCCCAAAGATGAGAGTAGGGGCGAACAACTTTGGGAGATAGTAAGAAATGAGAACTACGGCCGCCCTTTGCCAGATGATATGATGTATCCTGCAAACGGTGACAAGTATATCCTTTCTGGATTTAACATCCAGCTTGTATCAGATCAGTATATCCCGGAGGCTGAGCAAGAGCTGAAAGATAAAGCACAGAAATATGCTGAGAAGGTAAAGAAGGATGACGGTACCTATCCGGTAACATTAAGAAGTGATTGGGTGCATGAAGATTTGATTTCACGCACATTCGAGTTCGGGCAAAGAATAAATCTCGTAGATGATACCTATTTTGAGAACGGACGTATCTCACGTGTCTTGGGATGGGAAATGAGTCTTGATGTTCCTTGGGATTCGCCTGTTTATACGATAGGTGAGAGTATGCCTTATTCTCGTATTGGAGAAATTGAAGATAAAGTTGATGCACTGACCTATAAGGGACAGGTATATACAGGAAACGGAAGTGGTAGCGTATATGTTATCAAAGTAAATGATTCAACTCCCCCTTCAGATAGTAATGTGTTTTCTGCTCTCAGATCATTGAAAATGTTTCTTCGGAAAGATCAGCAAGATGAAACGAATTACCTTCTTTCATTGCTTGGTGGAATCTTGGTTAGTAAAATAGCAAAATTCGGTAATTTCATTACAGGTGTTTCTGGTGGTATGATAGACGATGAAGGGAATATGGAAATGGAATCAGGCTATTTTCGTAAACGATTATTTGTTCCGGAAATAGCTTATAATCGCATTACATATTTCAAAGGACGTGCTGTTATATCTCCCGGGGGCGGTTGCAAAGTAAAGTCATATATAAAGAATGATGATGGAAGTTTTACGGTTATACCAGACTTGACAGAAGCGGACGGACTGAGCCAGTTTGTTGATGACATTCTGTCTGCTTTCTTTACAACAAAAAATGAAGAAGGAAAACTTACTGGTTTTGCGCAAATGCAGTTTCGCGTGACAGAAGCCGACTATGATGCAAAAACATTCAAAATGGTAAATCGTCCCGGGAACAACTACGAACCGGGTGAGGAAATGATACTGGCACAAACGGGGAACTTTACAGACCTAGACCGTCAAACATACATTCTGTTTGATACTCTGAACGGGAACAATTGTATTACTTTCTTTGATAACGCCAATACCTGGGACCCGGAACCGGCACAGATGAAAAGCTGGCTGGGGAAAAAGAAAGGAATGAAAGTACAGGGGTTTGACTGTGACAACTATTCGGCTGTACTACAAAACATCCTGATGACCGGTCTTATATTCCAGACGGATACCATTACCGGTCAGCCGATTCGGGTTCCTCTTGACAAAGGGGCATGGGAGGCTGGGCCACATGCTTATTTTGATAGAGTATCCCATAATGGTTCATTATGGCTATGCATCAACCCGGAAGGTACAGAGTCAGAACCTGCTGATAATAATCCGGATTGGCTGAAGCAGGTTGCAGAAGGTCAGCGTGGCTTACAGGGACTTCAGGGACCGAAAGGAGAACAAGGTATACAAGGCCCTGCAGGAGCAGATGGTCGCAGTTCCTATTTTCACATAAAGTACTCGCACTTACAGAATCCTGTCAAGCCGACTGATATATCCGATACACCTAATGACTATATCGGCACGTATGTTGATTTCTCAGAGGATGACAGTACCGATCCGGCTGCTTATACATGGGCACGCTTTAAAGGATTGCAAGGGGCCAAAGGTGATCAGGGCATACCGGGTACAAATGGCGCTAACGGTCAAACCTCTTATCTGCACATTAAATACTCTGATGATGGAGGTTCAACATTTACCGGCAACAATGGAGAATTGCCGGGTGCCTATATCGGACAGTATGTAGACTTCACACAGGCTGATAGCTCAGATCCCAAGAAATATACATGGAGCAAGATTCAGGGTGAGCAGGGACCGCGTGGTCTTCAAGGGCTTCAGGGTGAAAAGGGCGAGCAGGGTATCCCGGGGCCAAAAGGTGAAACCGGGGCTACAGGAGCAGCTGGTAAAACCTCTTATTTCCATATTAAATATTCTAATGACGGGGGTAAGACCTTTACTGGTAATAATGGCGAGGATGTAGGAGACTGGATGGGTACATATGTCGATTTTACGCAATCCGACAGTGGCAGTGTTTCTGCATATAAATGGATGAAAACAAAGGGTGCACAGGGTGCAAAAGGTGACCAGGGTATTCCGGGAACAAACGGGACGAATGGCCAGACATCTTATTTGCACATCGCTTATGCCAACTCTGCAGATGGTTCTTCGGGCTTCAGTACCAGCGATTCAACCAATAAACTCTATATCGGCCAATATACAGATTTTACACAGGCAGATAGTAACGATTACAAGAAGTATTCCTGGAGTAGAATCAAGGGTGACAAGGGAGACAAGGGTGATAAAGGAGACACGGGACCTCAGGGCGCCAAAGGGGATAAAGGTGATACGGGGCCTACCGGCTCTCAAGGCATTCCCGGTACATCATCATATTTCCATGTAAAGTATTCGGCAAACTCAAATGGTAATCCGATGAGTGATACTCCGAACACCTATATAGGTACGGCTGTAACACAAAGTTCCACAGCACCTACATCTTACACTTCCTACAAATGGGCAAGATTTCAGGGTGCACAAGGGCCTAAGGGTGATCAGGGTATTCAAGGACCTGCGGGAGCCAATGGTAAAACTTCTTATCTGCACATTAAATATTCCAATGATGGCGGCAAGAGTTTTACAGCCAACAACGGAGAAACTCCCGGTGCTTATATCGGGCAGTATGTAGATTTTACACAGGCTGATAGCAGCAGTGTTTCTTCTTACACATGGACTAAGGTTAAGGGAGATAAAGGTGACAAAGGAGATACCGGATCTGCCGGTGTAGGCGTTAAATCAGTAGATGTTCTGTATTATATGTCCACATCAGCAACTTCATTGTCAGGTGGTAGCTGGCAGACAACTTCCCCGGAATGGGTTAACGGCAAATACATGTGGTCGAAGACAAAAGTCACATATACGGATGAAACGACAAAGGAAACAGCTCCCGTATGTATAACCGGAGCAAAGGGTAATACAGGAGCAACCGGCAATACAGGTGCGGCAGGCAAAGGAGTGAAATCGATTGTTGAAGAATATTATCTGTCTGCTTCTTCGTCCTCGACAACAGGAGGAAGCTGGTCAACAACAGTTCCGGCATGGCAAAATGGGAAATACATGTGGACACGTTCCGTTATCACTTATACGGATAACTCCAAAACCACAACAAACGCAGTATGTGTGAGCGGTTCCAAAGGTGACAAGGGAGATAAGGGGAATACCGGTGCAACAGGTCCGCAGGGGCCTCAAGGTCCCCAAGGTCCTCAAGGTACACCCGGGCAGAATGGTACTCCCGGTGCCAGCTTTATCCCCTGCGGAGCATGGATTTCAGGCAATGTTCCTTACAAGAAAAACTCAGCGGTAGAATTTGCTGAAAATGCTTTTGTAGCACTGCGTGATACCAGTGCACCACCGTATGCCATTGCTAAATACAATAATGGTAATTATGTCCGTACACCACAGGGATATCTTTTGGCTGGAACTCCATCAACAAACTCACTGCATCCCGACTGGCAGCGACTCACTAATATTGAGCCACCGACATTATACTGGTTGGATAGCTCATGCAGTTCAATAGCTTATACATCGACTGGCAGTATGTCTCCGTCAGCTTTTACCGTCAGTTGCAAGAAAAACCGTAACGGAGTTGTTGGTAAGTGTGCCGAACTGTGGTTGGTTGCAAGAAAATATGACGGTTCCTGGCGCTCTCATGCCGGTCCGGTGCAGTCGGCTTCCATCTCTGTTCCGGCGGCTTCCGGCTGCACACAGTTTGCAGTCCGTGCTTATTGGTCATCCTCGGAAGCTAATGCCTGGTCAGACAATTATGTGGCAGAAATAGGAATCGGAGTAGCGGAAGCTGGTGCTACCGGGGCTACGGGAGCTTTCCCACGTGATCGTGGCCCATGGCGTTCGGGAGAATCATACGAGTGGAGTGCAGACTATCGTGACAAGGTAATACATCCTTTTAACGGGGTTTATTATAACTTCCTTGTTCGTACTCAAGGCTCGACTGTTACGGATGCACCGACATCAGCTAACGGCGATGATAACTGGGAAGCAATGAACAAGCTGGTGAATATTGCCACCGATACATTGTTTTCTGACGGAGCCAATGTCGCAGGGTTTATGTTTAGTGGTGGTGTGATGAAATCACAACAGTCAACAAATGGAGTTGCAAACATGATCCTGAATGGGAATACCGGGTATTTCCATTGTGTCAATGCCGAGATTACAGGTAAATTTATAGGTAATATATCCGCAGACTCCGGAACTATCGGAGGATTCTCAATCGGTGCAAAGAGTCTGAGTAATCTGGCTGCAGATGTGTCTCTCAGCATTGGTAACTATAACAACAGTTCAACCAAATTATTTTCAGTTAACCGGGGTACAAGTGCAATGCTTCAGGTACGACACGATAGTGGAATCTGTATCAGTGCTGAAACTTACGGTTCATCTGATTCTATTGCGATCAAGGCACTCTGTAATGCATCCGGATATGGGCAGGCTATTCAGGCGTATGGAAATGTCTCGCTTTTGGCTAGAAGTACGGAAAAAACCAGAATTAATGGTGTTGTTGTCAACACACGACGAATAACATCATCTGCAACCATCAATGCGAACGATGACTTTCTCATTTTTGGTAACTCTGGGAATATCACAGTCACCATGCCGAGTACATCTGCTTCACCTGCTGGGAAAATTCTTTATATGAAAAGAGTTTCAGGCAGTGGTGCTATAACCTTATCCGGTTCATTCCGCAATCCCAATAATTCCGGAGGTGCAAGCTCTCTGGTTATAAATGATGATGTATCCAGATTTTTTGTACGGGATGATCAGGGATATTGGGTTCAATATACCTGTGGTTAATCATAATTTTTAATATCAGCTCACTACTGTCCACTAAAAATGGACAAGGTTAAAAATTAAATAAATTCGGTTCAC
>OMFD01001276.1_pt1 | contig 13226 bp, 7 predicted proteins | sample 1645541 | NCBI WGS metagenome assembly OMFD01 (sample SAMEA103958149, study PRJEB25191) | human gut metagenome | biome: human-associated habitat [ENVO:00009003]; feature: intestine environment [ENVO:2100002]; material: feces | place: Germany | collected 2013/2015
AAAAATCACATAGTACTAACCATTAAATTTATGAGACATGAGAACAATAACATTTAATGAACTTCGTAAGATTAAAGATTCATTGCCCAGCGGTAGCATGCATCGAATAGCAGACGAACTTGGTTTGCACGTAGATACAGTGCGCAACTTCTTCGGAGGCCACAATTTCAAGGAAGGAAAAAGTGTCGGAATACATCTTGAGCCCGGTCCAGATGGTGGGCTTGTAATGTTGGATGACACGACCGTTCTTGATCGGGCTTTAAAAATCCTAGATGAATTGAATATGAGTATGCAAAAAGAACAGGCTACCGAATCTGTGCAAGTTTAAAATATAGCAAACAGAAATCCCAATTGCGTTAAACAATTGGGATTTCTTATTTGTTCACCTTCAAAATGTATCAATTATGGAAGACAAATTAGTAACTCTAGCAATTCTGACATATACCAAAGCTCAGATTCTAAAAAATGTACTTGAAAATGAAGGTATTGAGACATACATTCATAATGTGAACCAAATACAGCCTGTTGTATCCTCTGGAGTACGCTTACGAATTAAGGAAAGCGATCTACCGCATGCACTGAAAATCACAGAAAGCTCTGCTTGGCTATCGGAAAGTATAGTAGGAGAGAAGGAAACAAAAAAAGGAGAAAAATCAAATAAGATTTTAATTCCGGTCGATTTCTCTAGTTATTCGATGAAAGCATGTGAATTTGCCTTCAACCTAGCTAAAACAGAGAACGCAGAGATTATTTTGTTGCATGTATATTTTACACCTATATATGCATCGTCATTGCCATACGGAGATGTATTCAACTATCAAATTGGAGATGAAGAATCTGTAAAAACAATTATTCACAAAGTTCATTCTGATCTCAAAGCTTTATCTGATAAAATAAAAGATAAAGTTGAATCGGGGGAATTTCCAGATGTCAAATATAGCTGTATTTTACGTGAAGGCATTCCAGAAGAAGAAATATTGAGATACGCTAAAGAGCAACGTCCTAAACTCATCATTATGGGGACACGAGGAAAAAATCAAAAAGATATAGATCTGATTGGCAGTGTAACTGCTGAGGTTATTGACCGAAATCGTACAGCCGTATTAGCTATTCCGGAGAATACACCATTCAAACAATTCAGTGAGGTAAAACAGATCGCTTTTATAACTAATTTCGATCAAAGAGATTTAATAGCTTTTGATGCATTTTTCAATAGTTGGAAGTCATTTCATTTTTCAGTATCTTTGATACATCTTGCTGAATCAAAAGATACGTGGAATGAAATAAAACTTGTTGGCATAAAAGAATATTTTCACAAGCAATACCCAGGGCTTGAAATCCATTATGATGTCGTAATGAGTGATAATCTACTAAAAGGACTTGAACAATATATCAAAGATAATCAAATAGATATAATCGCATTGACTTCATACAAAAGAAATATATTCGCTCGATTATTCAATCCAAGTATTGCTCGTAAGATGATTTTTCATTCAGATACGCCGTTACTTGTTATGAACGGATGATCAAAAGAAATAGAATTTTAGTGTTTTAAACAGTGGAATAATCAACATTATGTTTAATAGCAAAAGGGAGCAATAAATAAACTTTGCTCCCTTTTGCTGTTTCTTAATGAACTCATATTTTTAAAAAGCATAAAAAAAGAAGGCAACTTTTGTGTAACCTTCTTTTTCTTCATCAAAGAAATATATTATTTCATCATCTTATCAATTTCTTCGAATTCCGGACCCATATTCAAATTATAGTATACACGGTAAAGACCTTGCAACCATAAATCTTTCTGGTCAGGTTTTAAAGCTCTAGCTTTTTCATAGAAGGGCTTTGCTTCTTCATAGAATTTCTTCACTGCCGCTTGAGCTTCAGCATACTTAGGATCATTGATATCTGTTGTTGCTTTATCTGCATAATCTTGTGCTTTCATCAGATACACTAAACCTACATTAGAATAAGCTTCTGCATATTCCGGATCAGCAGCAATAGCTTTTTTGTAGTATTCGATTGCATTATCATACTCTTTCATATTATGATAAAGATATGCCTTCACATATAAATATAACTTATTATTAGGATCATTAGTTAACATCTTATCAGCAAATTCCATTGCTTTAGAAGCTTGATTAGAAGTATTATAATAATCAACTAGATTTGCAAAGAAATAATCATTTCCTGGAAACTTAAGAATACCTTCTTCCAAAGATTTAATCCATGCAGCAGTATCACCTTTAGCTTTATAAGCATCTGCCATTAACTGCATAGCAAACTTACCTCCATCTTTATCAGACAATGCTGAAGGAGCGTACTTGATAATAGCATCTTTATCGCCTACTCTATCAGCCGCTAATGTTGCATAATATGCAATTTGAGGAAGAAGTGTATCATTTTTAGCTAACTCTTTATCAGCCAACATCGGATAAGAAGCTGATTCTACATAAGTAGCGAAAAATTTTAATGCTTCCTTATTCTTATCCAAATTGAAATATTGGATACCACCATTAATCAAATTAGGGCGTTCAGCCAACATACTAGAAGCATTTGCTTTACGATATTTGTTTTTAATCTTACCTTTTTCATTAGGTACCTGAGCCAAATCGTCGCATTTATTATAGTACTCATACATCTTCAAAATACTGTTGTATACTTTTAATGTATCGTACGGTTTTTTCAGAAAAGCATTTTTCATTTGCTCTTCGTTGATACGCTTCTGAATAAATCCAGCAACGTCCCATGTGTCAGCAAGATCCTTAGTTTCAGGATTCTTCATAGCCTCTTCAATCAGCTGTTCAGCTTGCTTAAAATTAGGTTTCACATCATTGGCAATGCTTTTTGCTTCTTTTACATTCTTCATCTGAGCAAATGAGAAGCTAACAGCCATCAATAAAACCATCGAAAATAATACTCTTTTCATGATTGTTGTTTGATTAATTATTAATATTATGTCTATTCTTCAATATCGTTATTACTTTCATTTACGTCCGTGACGTCTTCAGCATTCGGTGTATCTGCATTAGGATCACTTATAATTGTTCCTTCTTTTTCCTCAGCAGGAATTTCATCTTCAAGACTTTCTGTCATTACTTTACATACCGAGCCTATTTGGTCGTTACGTTTCTCAAGATTAATCAGACGGACACCTTGAGTTGCACGTCCCATAATACGGACATCTGCTACTTTTAGACGGATTGTGATACCAGATTTATTGATAATCATCAAGTCATTTTCATCAGTTACAGATTTGATTGTTACCAGTTTACCAGTCTTTTCGGTAATATTCATAGTTTTTACACCTTTACCTCCACGATTGGTTTTACGATAATCTTCTATTTCAGAACGTTTACCATATCCCTGTTCAGAAACAACCATTACAGATTCTGTTTCCAAATCTTTGATACAAATCATTCCAACTACTTCATCCTGTCCATCATTATCCAATGTTATGCCACGTACACCTGTTGCAGTACGTCCCATTACACGCACAGCAGCTTCATGGAAGCGAATAGCACGTCCGTTACGATTAGCAATAATGATCTCATTGTTACCGTTTGTCATACGAACTTCGATTACGCTGTCATCTTCACGAATAGTAATAGCATTTACACCATTCTGACGAGGACGAGAATATTGCTCAAGTAACGTCTTTTTGATTACACCTTTCTTGGTACAGAACAATACATAATGATTATTGATAAATTCTGAATCATCTAAGTTCTTCACACGCAAGTATGCAGTTACATTATCATCTGAATCGATATTTAGCAAATTCTGAATAGCGCGTCCTTTGGAATTCTTTGTACCTTCAGGTATCTCGTATACTTTCAGCCAGTAACACTTACCTTTTTGTGTAAAGAACATCATAGTGTTATGCATTGTAGCCGGATAAATGTGCTCAACAAAGTCTTCATCACGAGTTTCTGTCCCCTTTGAACCTACTCCACCACGATTTTGTGCACGGAATTCGGTTAATGGGGTACGTTTGATATAACCCATATGAGAAATTGTAATAATCATCTGATCATCAGCATAGAAGTCTTCCGGGTTAAATTCTTCTGAAGAATAAACTATCTCAGAACGACGTTCATCACCATACTTGGCTTTAACCTCTAACAATTCATCTTTCATTACCTTGCGGCATACTTCATCATCAGCCAAAATACTTTCCAAATAAGCGATTTGCTTCATTATTTCTTCGTACTCTGCATGAAGTTGATCTTGCATAAGACCTGTCAACTGACGCAAACGCATTTCTACAATTGCACGGGACTGAATTTCTGTCAGGTTGAATCGTTCTATTAAGCCAGCAATGGCATCATTAGGAGTTTTAGCAGCACGAATAATACGGATTACTTCATCAATATTATCAGAAGCAATAATTAAGCCTTCAAGAATATGTGCACGTTCTCTCGCCTTGCGAAGATCGAATTCAGTACGACGAATAACAACCTCATGACGATGCTCTATGAAATATTTAATTAGGTCTCTTAAATTTAATGTTTTAGGACGCCCATGAACCAATGCAACATTGTTTACACCAAAAGATGTCTGTAAAGCAGTCATTTTATAGAGCTTATTCAGCACTACGCTAGCATTTGCATCACGTTTCACATCGATAACAATACGCATACCTTCACGGTCAGACTCATCGTTGGCATTCGAAATTCCTTCTATTCTTTTATCATTAACAAGATCAGCTATATACTTAATCAATTCTGCCTTGTTTACATTATAAGGAATCTCAGTGATTACGATTTTGTCATGTGTCTGTCCTATTTCAATTTCAGCTTTAGCACGCATGATCACACGTCCACGACCTGTCAGATATGCTTCACGTACCCCACTTACACCATATATATACCCACCTGTAGGGAAATCCGGCGCTTTAACAAAGTTCATCAACTCTTCTACAGTAATCTCCGGATTATCGATATATGCGTCACATGCCTCAATTACTTCCACAAGGTTGTGCGGGGGCATATTAGTAGCCATTCCTACTGCAATACCAGATGCTCCATTCACAAGAAGATTTGGGATACGCGTCGGCATTACTTTGGGTTCTACCAACGTATTATCAAAGTTAGGCTCAAAATCAACGGTTTCCTTGTACAGGTCATCCATCATTGCTTCACCCAACTTATTAAGACGTGCTTCTGTATAACGCATAGCAGCAGGGCTATCACCATCCACAGAACCAAAGTTACCTTGTCCATCTACCAAGGGATAACGCATTGCCCATTCCTGAGCCATACGCACCATTGCAAAATAAACAGAAGAATCTCCATGAGGGTGATACTTACCCAGTACCTCACCCACGATTCTGGCTGATTTTTTATAAGGTTTATCTGAAGTATTACCCAGTTCCATCATTCCGTATAGAATTCTACGGTGAACGGGCTTAAATCCATCTCTAACATCCGGAAGGGCACGTGAAACAATGACCGACATGGAGTAGTCAATGTACGATGACTTCATTTCCTCCTCGATGTTAATCTTTATAATTCTGTCTTGTTCAAGCATTTAAAATGATTATTAATTATACATTCTACGGTTTGTGAAAAACCACGCTAAAGTACTACTTTTCCCCGATATACGAAAGTTTTTAGGAAGAAAGTTTTATTCTTCTCATAGACATCCTAAAGCTTTCCTTGTAGGATCTTTAGCTAAACTTTAAAATACGAAAACAAAATGAGAAAAACAATAAATATTAGAAATAAAACAAGGCTAATAACAGTAATAAATAGTCTGATATTTGTTATACCTTATATATATAATACAAATACACTGTTTTTATGGCACGCCATTTGTAGATATAAGAAATAAAGCAAATATTGCAATACAAACCTGATTTAATGTGTATATTTGCCAGTAAATAACCCTTAGAAGAAAAGGAAGAAGTATGAATAATCAATTCTCACAAAGAGTTTCCGACATTATCGTCTATAGTAAAGAAGAAGCTAATCGATTGAGAAGTAGGTATATAGGCCCTGAACACCTGCTTCTGGGAATGCTCCGCGACGGTGAAGGAAAAGCTATCGAGATATTGTCTAAACTCAACACCAATTTAGCTGCGATAAAGCAGCAGATTGAAGCTCAGTTGAAGGCAGAAGCTGATGATATGCTATTGCCCGATACAGAGGTGCCGTTGTCTAATGATGCGGCGAAAATATTAAAAATGTGTATATTAGAAGCACGTGGAATGAAAAGTAACATCGCTGACACAGAACATGTTTTGTTGGCAATCTTAAGAGAGAAAAACAATATGGCAGCTTCCGTACTTGAATCAAATAATGTAAATTACGTGAAAGTATTGGAACAAGCTACATTGCAACCGGATATTAATTCCGGTATGGGTTTTACTGAAGACGATGATGACGAAGAAGAAATGTCTTCATCACGCTCCAGTGGCAGAGGTAATGCCGAAGAACATCAGCAACAAGCGCAAACCGCTTCAAAAAAGCCGTCTAACGATACGCCGGTATTGGATAATTTCGGCACTGATATGACAAAAGCGGCAGAAGAAGGCCGGTTGGATCCTGTTGTTGGCAGAGAAAGAGAAATAGAACGCCTGGCGCAGATTTTAAGCCGTCGTAAAAAGAATAATCCAATTCTGATCGGAGAACCCGGCGTAGGTAAATCAGCTATTGTTGAAGGTCTTGCTCTAAGAATCATTCAGAAGAAAGTTTCACGGATTCTCTTTGATAAACGAGTGGTAGCTCTTGATATGACTGCTGTCGTCGCGGGGACCAAATACCGCGGACAGTTTGAAGAACGTATTCGTTCTATTCTCAATGAATTACAGAGAAACCCTAATGTGATTTTATTCATTGATGAGATTCATACCATTGTAGGTGCAGGTTCTGCCGCAGGCTCTATGGATGCGGCGAATATGCTAAAACCAGCATTGGCAAGAGGAGAAATACAGTGCATTGGTGCTACAACCCTTGATGAATATCGTAAAAATATTGAGAAGGATGGTGCTTTGGAACGTCGTTTTCAAAAAGTAATGGTAGAGCCTACCACTGCTGGAGAAACTCTTCAAATATTACGCAATATTAAAGACAAGTACGAGGATCATCACAATGTGTACTACACAGACGAGGCATTAGAAGCTTGTGTCAAGTTGACAGATCGTTACATTACAGACCGTAATTTCCCCGACAAGGCTATTGATGCTTTGGACGAAGCAGGCTCACGTGTACATCTTACGAATATCAATGTTCCAAAAGAAATAGAAGAACAAGAGAAGTTAATAGAAGAAGCCAAGAGCAAGAAAAATGAAGCTGTAAAATCACAGAATTTCGAACTCGCCGCCAGTTTCCGCGATAAAGAAAAAGAGCTCTCCTCCCAACTGGATGAGATGAAAAAAGAATGGGAAGCCAACTTGAAAGAAAATAGGCAAACTGTCGATGCAGAAGAAATAGCCAATGTTATATCAATGATGTCAGGCATTCCTGTGCAGCGTATGGCGCAGGCAGAAGGAATCAAACTTGCTGGTATGAAAGAAGACTTGCAGTCTAAGGTTATAGCACAAGATACCGCTATCGAAAAGTTGGTAAAAGCAATTCTCCGAAGTCGTGTGGGGCTTAAAGATCCGAACAAGCCGATTGGTACGTTTATGTTCTTAGGCCCGACAGGAGTTGGTAAGACTCATTTGGCCAAAGAATTAGCTAAATATATGTTTGGTTCTTCTGATGCGTTGATTCGTATAGATATGAGTGAGTATATGGAGAAGTTTACCGTATCACGTCTGGTTGGAGCACCTCCGGGATATGTAGGATATGAAGAAGGCGGACAATTAACAGAAAAAGTGCGTCGTAAACCATATTCTATCGTCCTGCTTGATGAAATAGAGAAAGCACATCCCGATGTGTTTAATCTCCTTCTTCAAGTAATGGATGAAGGTCGCCTAACTGACAGTTATGGCAGAATGGTAGATTTTAAAAATACGGTTATTATTATGACTTCCAATATTGGAACCCGTCAGTTGAAAGATTTTGGTCGCGGGGTCGGATTTGCAACACAAAGCCGTCTGGATGACAAAGAATTTTCGCGAAGTGTCATACAGAAAGCTTTGAATAAATCATTCGCGCCCGAATTTATCAACCGTGTAGATGAAATCATAACATTTGACCAACTTTCCTTGGAAGCTATTACGAAGATTATTGATATTGAGCTGAAAGGATTGTATGATAGAATCGAAGCTATTGGTTATAAACTTATTATTGATGATAAGGCGAAAGAATTTATTGCTGGAAAAGGGTATGACGTACAATATGGTGCCCGTCCTTTAAAGCGAGCAATTCAGACATATTTGGAAGATGGATTATCTGAACTTATCATATCTTCTTCTTTAAAAGAAAAAGATATAATTCAAGTCTCTCTTAATGAAGAAAAAGGAGGTTTGGAGATGAAAGTCGTTACTCCTCAATAAAGGAATTATTTTCAATAAGGGCACATAAGATATGCCATAATGTCAGACCTTAGGGTCTGGCATTTTTTTTGTGTTTATCTGAACAAATATATCAACTAAAATCAATCAAATAGATAAATTTAAAAATATACGTATTATGCAAAAAGGTAATATTGGGGTTACAACAGAAAACATTTTCCCTATCATCAAAAAGTTTTTGTACAGTGACCATGAAATTTTTCTTCGTGAATTAGTATCCAATGCAGTAGATGCCACTCAGAAGCTAAATACACTCGCTTCTATTGGTGAATTTAAAGGTGAACTAGGCGATTTGACTATTCATGTTGAATTAGGTAAAGACACCATTACTATCTCCGATCACGGTATTGGTCTGACTGCAGAAGAAATCGAAAAATACATCAATCAAATCGCATTCTCAGGAGCTAATGACTTCCTGGAAAAATACAAGAATGATGCAAATGCTATTATCGGTCATTTCGGACTTGGGTTCTATTCAGCATTTATGGTCGCCAAGAAAGTTGAAATCATCACCAAATCGTATAGAGATGGTGCACAAGCTGTAAAATGGACTTGTGATGGTAGCCCAGAATTTACTATTGAAGAAGTAGATAAAGCAGGTCGTGGTTCAGATATCATCTTATACATTGATGATGACTGCAAAGAGTTTCTTGAAGAATCCCGTATATCTGAGCTTTTGAAAAAATATTGCAGTTTCCTTCCTGTTCCTATTGCCTTTGGAAAGAAAAAAGAATGGAAAGATGGCAAACAAGTAGAAACAGCCGAAGATAATATCATTAATGATACTACTCCTTTGTGGACACGCAAACCAAGTGAACTTTCGGATGAGGACTACAAATCGTTTTATAGTAAGTTGTATCCGATGTCTGATGAACCACTTTTCTGGATTCATCTGAATGTGGATTATCCATTCCATTTAACGGGTATCCTCTATTTCCCTAAAGTAAAAAGTAATATTGAACTGAACAAGAATAAAATTCAATTATATTGCAACCAGGTGTATGTGACAGATTCAGTTGAAGGCATTGTTCCGGACTTTTTAACTTTATTGCATGGGGTCATAGATTCTCCGGATATACCATTGAATGTTTCCCGTTCATATTTGCAAAGCGATTCGAATGTGAAGAAGATATCAACATATATCACGAAGAAAGTTTCCGACCGTTTGCAATCTATCTTTAAGAATGACCGCAAACAGTTTGAAGACAAGTGGAATGATTTGAAAATATTTATCAATTATGGTATGCTGACTCAAGAGGATTTTTACGAGAAAGCGCAGAAATTCGCCCTTTTCACCGATACGGATAGTAAACATTACACATTTGAAGAATACCAAACTTTGATTAAAGATAATCAGACAGACAAAGACGGAAATCTGATTTATTTATATGCTAATAATAAGGATGAACAATATAGTTATATAGAGGCAGCTACCAATAAAGGCTATGATGTTTTGTTGATGGATGGTCAATTAGATGTAGCTATGGTAAGCATGTTGGAACAAAAATTCGAGAAATCTCGTTTTACCCGTGTGGATAGTGATGTTGTTGACAATCTTATTGTAAAAGAAGATAGAAAAAGCGAAGTGTTGGAAGCAGGCAAACAAGATGCTATTACAATCGCCTTTAAGAGTCAATTACCTAAAATGGATAAGGTTGAATTCAACGTTATGACACAAGCGTTAGGAGAAAACACAGCTCCAGTAATGATTACCCAAAGTGAATATATGCGCCGTATGAAAGAAATGGCAAATATTCAGGCTGGAATGAGTTTTTATGGAGAAATGCCTGATATGTTCAACTTAATATTGAATTCAGATCATAAGTTAATAAAAGAAGTGCTTAATGAAGAAGAAAGTGCTTGCCAGGCAGAAGTTGCCCCAATACAGTCGGAAATGGATGCTGTCAATAAACAACGTAATGAGTTGAAAGATAAACAAAAAGGCAAAAAGGACGAAGATATCCCAACCTCTGAAAAAGACGAATTGAATGATTTGGATAAGAAATGGGATGATCTGAAAAGTAAAAAAGAAGCTATTTTTGTTGGTTATGCCAGCAATAATAAAGTGATTCGTCAACTTATTGATTTGGCTTTGTTGCAAAACAATATGTTGAAAGGTGAAGCTTTGAATAACTTCGTAAAGCGTAGTATCGAGCTGATTTAATATCGCCCCTTTATCCATTATATAACTTCAGGAAAGAGCATTCGACGTTAAAACACGTCGTAATGCTCTTTTTCGATTTAAAACGGTTGATAAAATATCGATTAATTGAAAAGTATTGTATATATTTGAACGTTTAAAAAGACAAAAGTTCAACTGTTTGATTTGGGTTATGAGAAAAATTCTTCTTGTGTTTATTACTTTATGGTTAATCGTACCAGCTATCTATGCCCAAAAAGTAGGTCTTGTATTAAGTGGAGGCGGTGCTAAAGGATTGACACACATTGGTATTATTCGTGCTCTGGAAGAAAATAATATCCCTATCGATTATATTGCAGGTACCTCCATGGGGGCCATAATCGGTTCTCTGTATGCTATGGGATATTCTCCTGATGACATGGTAGATCTTTTAAAGTCAGAAGACTTTAAAAGATGGTATTCCGGAGAAGTAGAAGAGAAATATGTATATCACTTTAAAAAGAATCTTCCTACTCCTGAGTTCTTCAATATTCGTTTCTCCTTTAGAGATTCTCTAAAAAGTTTGAAACCTCAATTCCTGCCCACTAGCGTCGTAAATCCAATTCAAATGAATCTGGTTTTCGTTGATCTGTACGCACGTGCCACTGCAGCATGTAAAGGTGATTTCGACAAACTCTTTGTTCCTTTTCGCTGTATTGCCTCCGATGTATACAATAAGAAGCAATTAATCATGAAAGAAGGCGATTTAGGAGATGCTGTCAGAGCATCAATGAGTTTTCCGTTCATGTTCAAGCCCATCGAAATTGATAACGTATTAGCCTATGATGGGGGAATTTATAATAATTTTCCGACAGATGTCATGAAGAACGATTTTCATCCGGATATTATTATCGGAAGTGTCGTTTCGGCTAATCCCACTAAACCTAAAGAAAATGATCTCATGAGCCAGATTGAAAATATGGTAATGCAGAAAACTGACTACTCTATTCCGGATTCAATGGGGATTTTGATGACATTTAAGTATGATAATGTTGGTCTTATGGATTTTCAACGTGTTGACGAATTACATGATATAGGTTATAATCGGACTATCAGTATGATGGATTCGATAAAAAGCCGCATACATCGACGCGTAAATCTTGATAATATACGTCTAAGAAGAATGGTCTACCGAAGTAATTATCCTGAATTACGATTCAAGAATATCATTATTGACGGTGCCAACACACAACAGCAAGCATACATAAAAAAAGAATTTCATAAATCAGATAACAAAGAATTCAGCTACGAAGACTTGAAACAAGGGTATTTCCGTCTACTTTCGGATAATATGATTTCCGAAATTATTCCACACGCTATCTATAATCCGGAAGATGATACTTACGATTTGCATCTGAAAGTCAAATTGGAAAATAATTTTGCCGTAAGATTAGGAGGTAATATATCCACATCTAATTCCAATCAGATTTATCTGGGGCTCAGTTATCAGGATTTAAATTACTATGCCAAGGAATTTGTTTTTGACGGCCAACTTGGAAAGGTATACAATAATGCCCAGTTTATGGCTAAAATAGACTTTTCTACTGCTATACCTACTTCATATCGCTTCATCGCATCTATCAGTACTTTCGACTATTTCAAGAAGGATAAACTTTTCTCCAGAAATGACAAACCGGCATTTAACCAAAAGGATGAACGATTCCTAAAGCTACAAGTAGGCCTGCCATTTCTTTCAAGCAAACGGGCAGAGTTTGGAATAGGGATTGCAAGGATAGAAGATAAATATTTTCAGAAAAGTGTAATAGACTTTGGAAACGATAAGTTTGATAAAAGTCGCTACGATTTGTTTGGTGGTTCTATCAGTTTTAACGGAAGCACATTAAACTCACGACAATACCCGACACGTGGTTATAGAGAAGCCCTCATTGCCCAAATTTTCATTGGAAGAGAGCGATTCTATCCGGGAGAAAGTGCTACTGGAAATAATAATAAGGAGCACCACTCCTGGTTGCAATTATCCTATATGAAAGAGAAATACCACAATATGAGTGAGCATTGGGTGTTAGGGTGGTATTTGAAAGCATTATATGCCTCTAAGAATTTTTCAGAGAACTATACTGCAACAATGATGCAGGCTGGTGAATTTTCTCCCACACAGCATAGTAAGCTCACTTATAATGAAGCATTTCGTGCCAACCAGTTTGTTGGTGCCGGTATCCGGCCTATCTATCGTTTAAACCAGATGTTTCATCTTCGAGGAGAATTTTATGGTTTTATGCCCATTTATCCGATTGAAAGAAATTCATTGAATAAGGCATATTATGGAAAAGCCTTCTCTAAATTCGAATATTTAGGAGAAATATCTGTTGTGTGTCAATTACCATTCGGAGACATCTCGGCATATGTAAATCATTATAGCTCACCGAAAAGAGAGTGGAATGTCGGACTGAGTATTGGTTGGCAACTATTCAATTACCGATTCATTGAATAAATTTTCTACAAAAAAGTCGTTGAAATGCTTGCTAATTCGGGAAAAGTACGTATCTTTGCACCCGTTAAAACGAAACAATGGTCGCGTAGCTCAACTGAATAGAGTAGCTGACTACGGATCAGCCGGTTACAGGT
>OMFD01001288.1_pt1 | contig 13126 bp, 11 predicted proteins | sample 1645541 | NCBI WGS metagenome assembly OMFD01 (sample SAMEA103958149, study PRJEB25191) | human gut metagenome | biome: human-associated habitat [ENVO:00009003]; feature: intestine environment [ENVO:2100002]; material: feces | place: Germany | collected 2013/2015
AAACTGGCTGAATTGTATGACATGGCAGAGGAAGAAGTGAAAAACTCTCAACAGGATTGAGAGTTTTAGAAAATAATTAATAGATGAGGATGTGAAAAATGATTCAAAGAAATACTGACAATTTTACAGGGTTTATCATTCAAGATACGGAAAAAGTATATTTTCATGCTCAAGATAAAATCTTTTATTTCAAAAGGCGCTGGTATTTTTGCAGGTCTAATGAAACAAGACTTAAAATCACCGGATCATTTTTTGTATGGATATATCGCTGATGGATATCAGTTAGCATTGTATACAGGTTATGAGGAACGTAAAGTTTCTGTTAATTATAAATTACGACCAGGGATTTATATAGTAAGCAGAGCAAATGCTTGTCAATATGATATGACAAAATTTCAAGCTGTTGAATTTATTGGAGGTAGGACCGGTGTCCACAGCAGCTTGCCTGCAGATCTGCGCGTCCATTTCAAACCTTGGTATCCAGGAACTGCCTGGTTTCTGCTTAAATGGTGCAGAAGACAAGATGGTAAAAGAACCACTCCGCTTTGAGAACGGCTGTATGCTGATCCCGGAGGCACCTGGTATTGGCGTGGAACTGGCAGATGATGCAGAAGATCTGTATCCGGCTAATGAACGTGGCAGCAATGCAGCCCGCAGAGCCTTTGATGGTTCTGTGAAAGACTGGTAATGTAAAATCGAATAGAAAACACAATTTGACCACAGTTTTGTCACATTTATTCTCTATGATTAGTTGCGGCAAAGGAGAGTAAAGCGATGAAAAAAGAACTGATATTGACAGCGATTTTAGCAGCTGTGGCAGCAACTGGATGCAGCAGCCAGGCACCTGTACAGACCAAGACACAGGCAGAAACAACAGAAAAGGCACAGGAAGCAGTACCGAAAATGCCCCCCGAAGGTCAGAAAGGTGACAAAGGGAATAAGCCATTTTATGAAGGAATGGGAATGGCACAGACCCCAGACATTTCTGAGCTTCTTACAGGAAGCATGGATCTGGCTGATTATAAAGATAAATGGGTTTACAATGAGGACTATGACTGTTACAGTCTGGAATACGTGGTCTACTGCGAAAATCCCGTTGACCCGGTAAAGGAATGCATGAATATTTATGTGCCTGCAGCATATATGAATGCAGATGGAACCATCAATGAGACGGGTGAGATAAACGGTTACACAGCTCAGAGCGCACCTATTATCTACAAAAATGGTGTTGGCGGATATGCAGAGGCAGATGCTTCAAAGATCTCTGATAAAACAAAAGAATATCTGGAGCAGGGATATGTATTTGTATCACCTGCCAGCAGAGGCAAGGAGACACAGTCAGAGGACGGAAGCTATATTGGAAAATCCCCGGCAGGTCTGGTTGACTTAAAGGCAGGTGTGCGCTTTTTAAAGATAAATGATAAGGTAATGGCAGGTGATGCCAATAAGATCATTTCCATTGGAATCAGTGCAGGGGGAGCAATGAGTGCTCTTTTAGGAACTACAGGAAACAGTGAAGATTACAAAGTTTATCTGGAAGAGATCGGCGCAGTCATGGATTCTACGGATGATGTGTATGCAGCACAGGTTTACTGTCCGATCACAGACCTGGATCATGCAGATCTGGCTTATGAGTGGATGTATGCAGATCTTCCTGATTACAGCAATGATATGACAGGGGAAACTGGTACAGCCACTGCGTTTGAACAGGCGTTATCAAAGGAGATGTCCTCAGCTTATGCAGCTTATATCAACGGCCTTGGACTGAAAGATCCAAAAACAGGAGAACCGTTGACTTTAAGTGATGATGGAAAGAGCGGCAGTTTTTATGATTACATGGTAAAAGAGACAGAAGATGCAGCTACTACGTACCTTACAAGGCTGGAAGACGGCAGTTTATCTGTTTCCTATTCTCTGGATGACTATCTGAAGGGAAATTATACAACTTCAGGTAAAGGTCCGAAAGGAAGGGGAACGGAAGTGGCCGGAACAGATCTTACTGGTTATCTGAAGTGGGATGGAAAGACAGCTGAGATCTCTGATTACGATATGTATCTTTCTGTTTCCAATCCAAGAATGAAGAAGGTCATGGCCTTTGATAATTTGGAAATGACTGATAATTCTGCGGAAAATATGGAATTCGGAGATGAAACCAGCCGGTATAAGCACTTTGATCCTTATATTGCAGATATCCTGGAAAATTTAAAGGCCCAGTTCCCGGATGAGTATGAGACATATATGGAAGCTTATGGCAGTGTTTCCGGTGATAAGAAAGTGGAAGAAAGCAGGAAACTGTTAAATCCCATGAATTATATTGGAACGGATAAGCAGGCTGATGCAGCAGACCATATCCGTATACGGGTAGGAACAGAGGACGGAAATACATCACTGTCTGTAGCGGCAGTTCTGGCTCTTGCTCTGGAGGATAAGACGGATTCAGATGTAGATTACGCATTAGTGTGGGCACAGCCACATGGAGATGCTGATTATGAGGGAGAGCTGATCTCCTGGATCAACAGTATCTGTAAATAAAGTTTTTGTCTGGACTTTTTTTGATGAAGTGTTATATAATGGACCAAAAGTGATAACCGGACAAAAAGGAATAACATTATGTATCATGGATTGAAACAAAAGCATGGAAAAATACAGGGCGTGTCCATGCTGCCATTTGGCCTTGTTGCCGGTTTTGCCGGTGAAAAAGAAATTCGTATAATAGAGCTTGCGGAAAACGGCTTTACTTTCCGCACAGCAGAAAAAATAGCAGACCCGGAATTATTTCGAGTCTGCTTTTATCATTATCCGAAGCTGGAGTATGAGCAGGTAGATCTGCATTCTTATACACTGGAATGCAGTGGAAAATATGAATTTTACTATGAGTATACCCTATATCTGGATAATATAGGTGATATACCGGATAATATGGGCGATATGGATGCAGATGAAACAGAAAATGGGAAAAGCAGGGAATACGAAGGATGCAAAGAAAATAGAGAATATGTGGAATATCGGGAACAGGTTCAGGCAATGCTTCTGTGGTATGACCGTTATATCCGTTTAAAACTGACCGGGGATGAGAATGAACTGGCCAGTGCCATGACAGTTTATCCGACAAATGGGGATGCAGTGACGGCTGAGAACTTTGAAGAACAGAAGAAGCGGTGGTTTGGCTGTGAAGATCAGGAATATTGCAGGAAAGAAACAGGCCGGGAAAGGGAGACAGAGGAGAAGCCACAGAACAGGGCGGAGGTAATGCCAGAGACCGGGAGTGCATTGGAGCAGTTTGAATGGGCTGTGGAGCTGGACACCACCTGGCTTTATGAGGAGTATCTGGCGACAGATCTTAAAGTTTTTATAGATAACTACTGGAAGCGGAATCATCTGTCCGGGCACTGGTTTTCTTATATCCGGCCGCAAAGACTTTATATTGGAAATGCTTTCTGTCATCTGCTTTTTCCAAAGGAAGACCAGTTGTTTCTGCTTCTTGAAAAAGCCAGAAAAGATGGTTTGCAGGTAACGATGACTTTTTCTTATATCAGGGAATTTATGCTGGAGAGAATGAAAATTTTGCTGAACCGGTTGGAAGCCTGGTGTGAGAAAAATGAGAGTATTTTGGAAATACAGGTCAATGACTGGGCTATGGCAGAAATGATAAAAGAGAAGTCTTTACTGATTCCGGTACTTGGCATTTTATTAAACAAGCGGCGGAAAGATCCAAGACTGCACTATAAGTTGGAAACTATGACACAAACAGGAGCAGAGGCCAGCGGTAAATTCCTTGAAGAAAACAGTTTAAATGCCGGTTTTTACAGAGAGTATCTGGAAAAAGAATACGGCATTGCCAGATTCGAATGGGAAAGCTGTGGCTATGATATGGCATTTCCTGTTGGAAAGAACAGTCTGCACCTTCCTTTTTACCAGACCAATACATCCCAGTATTGTACGTTGTATGCAAAATGTACCACAGGAGAGCGGGGAAAGCAGAAGCTGGTAAAACAGTGTCCGGGATTTTGTAAAGATTATGCGTTCTTGTATCCGGATCATCTGAAAATGGTGGGTAGATACAACTCCTTATTTGCGTTGGACGGCCGCATTTTTGAGGATGATTCTGGTTCTGGATCTGGAATAGAAAATGAAGTTGGAATGAAAACAGGAATAAAAGAAATGGTTCAAAAATGGAAAACAGCAGGGACAGACCGACTGGTGGTAAATCTGCTGTAAGATGTATGTTCTCCCGGAATCTTTCTGCGCCTGATTTTGTGAGAAGATTTTTTGTCGGGTGCGGCTGGCGGAAAATCAGCCACAAAGGCAGGTGCAGGAAAGACTCTGAGAGGACATATGTGGGGAAAGGAGGGAAGAGTACAGATGAAGATTGTAGCCGGACTTGGTTCCATTGATGAATATATCCCCTATGTAAAAGCAGGAGCCGATGAATTCTTTTGCGGCTATGTGCCTTATTCATGGACAAAAAAATACGGGACGCTTCTGCCGCTTAACCGCCGGGAAGTACTTTGCTCCAATGTACAGTTAGGTGCATTTAGCGAACTGGAAATACTGGTTGCTATGATCAGAAAATATAAAAAGCCAGTGCATCTCACCTTTAACTCCTTATACTACATCCCAGAACAATACCCGGAAATTGTTAATATTATTATACGGTGTATGTCCATTGGATTTAATAGCTTTATCGTCGCTGATCCGGCGCTGCTTTTATATCTGCGACAGAGTAGAATCAATTGTGAGATCCACTTGAGCGGAGAGACTGCAGAGGTCAACAGTGAAATGCTAAAGGCCTTTAAAAGGCAGAAGCTGAAGCGTCTGATCTTTCACAGAAAAAACAGCATAGAAGATATGAACTCTATTATCAGCAAAACAGATGAGCCAATAGAATTTGAAGCCTTTGTGCTAAACGAAATGTGCCAGTTTACCGGTGCATTCTGCAATTCCCTTCACTGCGATGAAATGTGTCATCTTTGTCTGGTACCTTATGAACTGGGGCAGATCAGTGAAATGAGACTGAAAGAAAATGAACTAAAAGATTTCCTGTTATCTTTGGAGTTCCAGACCAATGAAACTCAGGAAGAAAACATTAGATCAGCAGAAAATGTGGACGAACCAGAAGATGACGGCTATCTTTGTGGACAGACTGGCTGTGGCCTCTGCGCTTTATACCAGTTGGAAAAAGCTGGTGTTACTCATTTAAAACTGGTGGGAAGAGGCAACTACACAGACTATATGGAACGTGATATCAAAAATCTGCGAAAGGCATTGGAAATATTAAAAGATGTCTTGGATATGGAAAAAACTGGAAATATCCCAGCCGGACCAAAGGCAGAACGCAGATATATTTCACAGATGAAAAGGGAAATATTCGGTCCGGCTGGAAAGTGTAGTGGAATGTGCTATTATCGGTAGGTAGAAACATCCAGATGTACGGCAACTAAAATCCACTGAATTATATCAAAAATTATATTAAATCTTTTCTCAGAATCTTTCTGTGCTTGATTTTGTGAGAAGATTTTTTAGGATATAATTTTATAGATGTAATACATTTTTTAGGACGTAAATTGGATTATAATAACATTTTTATGGACATTATTTTTTAGGCTGATATCGGATATCAGACACTGTATACACTGTGATAAAAGCATGGGGGTCTTCACGGTTGATATAATTCATCAGTTTCTGGTATTCTGACTTATCTACGATGGTAATGATCTCATTGCGTTTTTCCAGATTGTAGGCACCGATGGATTCATAGATGGTAGCGCCGCTGTGCAGGTCATTGATGATAAAATGCCGCAGCTCTTCCTCTTTTTTAGTGATAATGCAGACCCGCCGTTTTACATTGTGGTTAAAGATAAAATGGTCCAGGATGATGCCGTTAAAATAGGTTCCCAGTACACTTAAAACAACAGTTTTCTTATCATACACCAAAGCTGCTGAAAGGGCGACACACATGCCGGATAAGGACATAGCTTTCCCAAGATCCACATGGAGATATTTGTTCATGATCTTGGCAACGATATCCAGACCACCGGAAGAAGCATTGCGGTTAAACAGGATGCTTAAACCGATACTGACGGTTAAAATATAGCATAAAACATCCAGTTCCTGACTGTCAGTTAAGGAGCCGATGTTCGGGAAGATCCTTTCAAAAAGGGCCAGAAAAAGGGGAAGTACAATACTGGTGTATACGGTTTTAGCCCCGAATTCTTTTCCGCAGGTAAAAAATCCGATGATCAGTAAAAGTATATTTAAGATCATGGTGATGGCTGAAAGGGGCAGAGGGACAAAGTTAGATAAGATAATACCAAGACCGGAGATACTGCTTACGGAAGCATGGCTTGGTAAAAGAAAGAAGTACACAGCTCCGGCTACGATGGCCATAGCTGCTGTAAGGACCAGAGTTTCTTTGATCAGTTCTGTAACATGGTTGTTTGAATGGTTCATGACACACCTCTGTGGGATTATAGTTGGTTACAGTTAAACCAGGAAGTGTAACTGTATCTGCAACATTCATTTTACCATAGCTTGATTGTTTTAGAAAGCGGGGATATACTTTTAGCAAAAAGACCTCTCAGATATGATCCGTATTTGGAATGAAGTAGTAGAAGATGGTGTGGCATTTCCACAGGAAGAATTTCTTACAGAAGACAGAAACAAAGTAAAATAAAGAAGATTCCCCCACTTTCCAGAGAGCTTTATAAAATATTATTCCTCATTCAATTTCCAGTCTGAAAGAAGCTTTAATTCGATTTTTGTTCCGTTTGGAAGTGAGAACCAGTGGTCGTTAATAGGGGTAACAGGATATGCTTTGATTTTTTTCATGATTTCAGGAACAGAGTCTACAGCAAGGGAAATATGGTCGTAGCCGTTTTCAGCAGAAACAGATATTTCTGTTGCTTCGCATAACTGGATCCCTTCTTTGAACCAGCATTTGCGTCCTGGTTTTTCACCAATCTCCCTCCACATATGCATATTAAAAACATCCTTAAAAAACGTTTGTGCTTCCTCGTAATGAACAGTGCGGATAGCAGCATGATCGAGCTTGGTCATAAAAATGTCCTTTCTGGCTTCTTTTTCTTGGAAAAGGCCATAAAATGTATGATTAAGTATGGATATGATTATACCGCAATACTCTGGATATGAAAAATAGTTTTTTTTAAATAAGACATATAAGTTTTTTTAATGGGGCATGTAAGAAGAAGGCTGGATATACTTAGCAAAATCATCAGTGTGTTTGCTTGGTTATTGCACTGTCTGCAAGAGAATCTTTGCACAAAGTTAAGGGAAAAGACAGGTTTGACGGGAAGAAATCTGATATACTGAAAATACAAGGAAGGCAGCGTGGTAAAAAATCAGATTATTTTTTGAAATGAAAAAAGATTCCGGGAGAACATTAGACATGGAAGGAGGAAAATTATGAGGAAGTATTGGCGTGGTATTGCAATTGCCGGAGTAGTGGCAGTCATTTCAGGGTGTGGAGCCGCAAGCGGTTCTAAAAACAGCATCAATAACGGGTATATCATGGAGACAGCAGCCGCTGCCATGGATGAGGAGAAAGGGGAGATGTCCGGGGAAGGGGCATCAGCTTTTGTGGATACAGCAGCGGGCACAGCATCAGGAACAGAGAATATGACAACAGTAGAAACAGGCCGAAAGCTGATCAGAACTGCCAGCATGGACGTTGAGACTGAGCAGTTTGAGCAGTTGATGACAGCTTTGAAAACACAGATCAGGCAGTTCGGCGGATATATTGAAAATGAAAATGTTTCTGGCAATCAATTAGACTGGCAGGGCAATCCTATGATGCGCTGGGCTGATCTGACCGTACGTGTGCCCAAGGACCGGTTGGATGAATTCTTAAATGGTGTGGAGTCAGCAGGAAACGTAGTTAGAAGGTCAGAAAGCACCAAGGATGTGACACTGCAGTACAGTGACATCGAGAGCCGCAAAAAGACATTAAAGATTGAACAGGACCGTTTGTGGGTACTGCTTGAAAAGGCAGACTCCATGGATAGCATCATCGCATTAGAAGAGCGGCTGTCAGATATCCGTTATGAACTGGAATCTTACGAATCCCAGCTGCGTCTCTATGACAACCAGATCGAGTACAGTCAGGTGACGTTAAATATTAACGAAGTGAAGCGGTATACCGAGGCTGTTCCGGAGTCTGCTGGAGAGCAGATTTTAAAGGGATTGTCAGATAATGGAAGGCGGTTGGCAGAAGGAGTGAAAAACTTTGGAATCTGTGTGATCATTACCAGCCCGTTCTGGATAACAGCAGCAGTGATCGGAGCAGTGATCGGGTGCCTGGTGTGGAAGCTCCGGAAAACTTTCAGGAGCCGGAAATCTGGAAAAATAAGAATCGGCAGAAAGAAGGATACAGAGGTATCTCAGGTTAAACTGCAGGATTATGATCATATGCAGGGAGGAGAAAAAGATAACCCGGCACCGGATCAGCGGAAACAGTAGTTAAAGAAATGATTATGTAGATACTTAAATTCCAGGAGACAGAACACTATGGGAAAATCACTTACAAGAAAAATCATTGAAGCTCACTGTGTATCTGGAAGCATGAAAGCCGGAGAAGAAGTTTTTATAAAAGTAGATCAGACACTGACACATGATATTAACGCAGTTATGACATATCTGGCATTTGAAGCCATTGGCCTGGACCGGATCCGCACAGAATGCAGTGTAAGCTATCTGGATCATAATCTTCTTTATGTAGATCATAAGACTCCGGATGACCATATTTACTTACAGTCTGCAGCTGAGCATTTCGGTGTTCATGTTTCCAGACCTGGAAACGGTATCTGTCATGCAGTCCAGGTATCACGCTTCGGCGCTCCTGGAAAGGTAAGCATGGGAGGTGACAGCCATACACCTCACGGCGGTTCTATTGGTATGCTGTGTATCGGTGTAGGAGGTATGGATGTTGCTACTGCCATGACCGGCGTTCCTATGCGTCTGAAAATGCCGAGAGTGATCAAAGTTAACCTGACCGGCGCTTTAAAGCCAGGTGTCAACGCAAAAGAGGTAATTTTAGAGATGCTGCGCCGTGTGACCATTAAAGGCGGTCTTGGAAATGTATACGAATATGCAGGTCCTGGTGCAGCAACTCTGGAAGTACCTCAGAGAGCGACTATTACAAATATGGGAGCAGAATTGGGTGCAACCACGTCCATTTTCCCGGCAGATGAACAGGTACGTAAATTCATGAAGTCCCAGAAAAGAGAAGATGAGTACAGAGAGCTGCTTCCAGATGAGGACGCAGAATATGACGAAGTGATCGACCTGGATCTTAGTTCCTTACAGCCATTAGTGGCATGTCCTCATCAGCCGGACAATGTAAAACCACTGTCCGAGGTAGAAAAACTTCCTGTTCAGCAGGTATTTATCGGCAGCTGTACTAATGCAAGCTATGCAGATATTGCAAAGGCAGCCCTGGTATTTAAAGGACATAAGGTAAATGATAATGTAAGCTGTACCTGTGCCATTGCCTCCAGACAGACCTATAAGGCACTGATGGAAGATGGCTATCTGGGAATGCTTATGGATGCAGGTGTGCGTATATTGGAGATTGCCTGTGGACCATGCTGCGCCATTGGCCAGACACCGGCTACAGAAGGAATTGCAGTGCGTACTTCTAACCGTAATTTTAAGGGTCGTGCAGGAAATCCAAATGCCAAGATCTATCTGGTAAGCCCGGAAAGCGCAGCCGCCACTGCTATTATGGGTACTTTTGCATCAGCAGCAGATATTTTAGGAGATCAGATCGATATTCTGGCAGAAGTTCATGAAAAAGAAGAGTATGAGATCAATGATAACCTGATCATCAAACCTCTTCCAGAAGAGGAAGCAAAGAAGGTAGAAATTGTCCGTGGACCAAACATCAAGTTCCTGCCGGTTCCGGAAGTACCGGTTCAGCACTTAAAAGTGCCGGTAAGCTTAAAAGGCGGCGACAACATTTCCACTGACGATATAACACCGGCCAGCGCGGAATTTTCCAGCATGCGTTCCAATATCCCGCTGATGTCCAAATACTGCTACTACAGATATGATCCTGAGTTTTCTGAAAGAGCAAGAGAAATGGGATCCAGTATCATTATCGGCGGCGAAAACTATGGTCAGGGCTCTTCCAGAGAGCATGCAGCCATTAATCCAATGTACCTGGGTGTAAAATGTGTGATCGCAAAAAGCATTGCCCGTATCCACAAGGGAAATCTGGTAAACCACGGCATCGTGCCAATGCTTTTTGAGGATCCGGCAGATTATGAAAAAGTTGATCTGAGAGATGAACTGGAGATTGAAAATTTCCTGGACCAGATCCCAACAAGGAGAGTAGTAGTCAAAGATGTGACAAAAGGCTTTATTTTTAAGACAAAGCTAGACCTGACAGATAATGAACTGGAAGTAGTGCTCTGCGGAGGCCAGTTGCGGTATCTGAAGAAGGAACTGGCAAAGCAGGGGAATATTTGATAAATGCTTATCAATGAGGTATGATAATAGTAATTTAGATACAAATGTATCAATGCCCTTTATTTTATCGTGTCGCATTAAGTACATCAAAAGAAATGGATATCACACTGTCTAATGTGTGGATATTAGCCTATTCGCTTAGAGACGAAGGTAGCAGTGGCGAATTTGATATTTAGTGGATTGATCCTCTTAGCCATGGTGATCCTGAAAAGAAAAGTAAAATGATCAGGGGAGAACCGGCAGCTGCGGCGGCTGGTTCTCTTTTTTTAGATAGATGTATTCCAGAAATCTTCCTGCACTTGCATTTGCGGCCGTTTTTCCGGTAATTTTCCGGTCATTGGGCTGGTTTAATCATTTTAAAAAGCGCCGATATTAAATGCTGCATGGAGGTTACGGCCATGATACCTGCTGCAAGTGCCACAGCAAGTCCGACAGCAGCCTGGGATTTTAAGAAAAATTGCGGCATATCATGCCGGAGAGCGGCATCCATTGCATAGTATAGTGATCCGCCGGGGATCAGTGGGATAACTGTGGGCATTAAAATAACGGTGGAAGGTGTTTTTAATATTCTTGCCCATATTTCTGAATAAATTGTGATCAGGATCGCCACAAAGAAAAAACCTAAAAATTCATTATTTATAAAGTGAAGGAATATCAGATACACAGCCCAGAAAACAGCACCTCCAATTGCCGGGATCCAGATCCGCAGTCCTCTGATGTTATAGATGATAGAAAATCCCAGAGAACCGAAAAATGCTGAAATGACAGAGATAAGATCCTGATTCATAAGATGCCTCCAAGCAGTATTTTTGAAAAAATAAATCCGGCGGCGATGCAGATGGCAGTGATGATCGCTTCTGAAAAGTGTAAAAGTCCGCTGATCATATCGCCACTGATGAAATCACGGAAAGAGTTTGTCATCAGGACACCGGGAATTAAAAGCATGATATTTCCGATCATGATCATTTCTACATGATGTCCGAAACCGATATAGTGAGTAAGGATACATACCATACCGGAGATCATGGAACACAGGATATTAGAAAAAATGGCTTTCATTTTTATTGCGGTAAATGCGTACAATGTTATCCGGATCAATGCCCCCACAAACATGGCAGAAAAACCGTCTAATAGATCTCCACCGAAGAAGATCGCAAATGCACCGGCTGTTATTGCGTAAATAAGGCATTGGACCACAGGCGGATAGACCGGTCCGTTTAATATAAGTGCATATTCCCGGTTGATCTTTTCTAACGGTGGTTTTGTTGAACATATCAGACGGGAAAGATTATTTAATCGGTCCAATTTCCACATATCTGTTCCATAGCTTAATATCCGCCGGGTCTGGGTGATCCATTTATGGTCTTTTGTTTCTAACGTTACAATGATGCAGGATGCAATGGAAAATATATGGCTTTGTCTGATACCGTAAGCTGTACAGATCCTTCGTATCGTATCTTCTACACGGCTGATCTCTGCACCACTCATTAAAAGTTGTTCTCCAATATTAATGGCGCAGGTCAATACTTCTTCTCCTGTCAGATGATCAATAATGGCATGTCCGCCATTTTCTTGTTTTATCTGCATTTTGCTTCCCCTTTTAATAAATATTTTCAGGAATGCTTTGTTTGGCAATAAATCTACGTTTATTATACGGAGCAAGTGATTTTTTTACAAGTACCTGTCAGATACAGAACCATTGAACATTTTTCATCAAATGTTGAATGGAATTGCTGGATTTGGATAGGAAGAGGCATAGCTTATAATATGTTTCTGGAAAATTTCTGCAGCAGGAGAAGGTGTTGTATTCTTCTTTTGCAGCAAAGCAATATGGCGGAATTGCTGTGGATGGAAGGAATAAACATTTACAGGGGAAGTTGTCCCTTTTAATATCAGGCGCCCTAAAATACAAAAGCCTAAGCCAGCAGATGCCATTGCAACCAGTCCTGCATCGTCAGTGGCTGTAATGGTGGAATTTGCATTTAAGTGAAGTTTTTCAAGAACACTGCGGGATTCTACACCATAGTCCTGATCACTGATGATGAAAGCAGAATTTTGCAGTTCTTCCGCAGTGATGATCCCAGGAGTGGCTGTATGAAAGTTGGAATTTGCAACACAAACCATTTCATCTTCATAGATGACGGTAGAGCTGATGACAGAGGAGTTGATGGTATCACAAGAGTAGTAAGAACTAATACCAATATCGATTTCATTTTGCTCCAGTTTTTTTACAATCTGCGCATTATTGATACCTGCAAATATATGAATCTGTATGTCAGGATAATGATGACGGAAATTATTCACAAGTTCAGGTATCCAGTTAATGCAGATGCTGGAGCAGGTTCCAAGGCGGACATTGCCAGAAGCCAGTCCATTGATCGCTGCGATTTTTTCATTGAAATGCTGGTGGCTTTGTATAACAGCGTATGCAAGGGGAAGAAGGTTAGTTCCGTTGTCTGTAAGTTCGATTCCGTGTGTATTTTTTATAAATAATGGAAAGCCGATTTCTCGTTCTATGCGGGAAATGGCATGGCTGATAGCAGACCTTGTCAGGTAGAGTTTATCAGAAGCAAGGCTCATATTTTTCAGCTCGGAAACAGTTGTAAAAATAATATAATCTGATAATGTCATAGTGATTCCC
>OMFD01001302.1_pt1 | contig 13014 bp, 13 predicted proteins | sample 1645541 | NCBI WGS metagenome assembly OMFD01 (sample SAMEA103958149, study PRJEB25191) | human gut metagenome | biome: human-associated habitat [ENVO:00009003]; feature: intestine environment [ENVO:2100002]; material: feces | place: Germany | collected 2013/2015
TTCGGAAGTGGTTCCCCTTTTTTGAAAGCAGAGGTAGTCTTATAAACCCACCAGAAAATCCGTACATATGAAACGATCCAGGACACAAAGATCCCAACCATAAGAAGATTAAGAAGAAGCAGCATGGAATCGGAAAACAGTTTCCCTGGATTTTGCAAGTATCGGTATACCGCCCATGCCTCTAATACGATCAGAACAGGGTAACAAAGCTTCACAGACCAGGTCCAGGAAAGCGATTTCTGGATCAGGAACTGCTTTTCTTCGGTCATGTCCCCTGTACGCTCCACTGCATCATCCGTCGTATAAAAAATCTGCCAGAAAGTACCGCTGCATTCAAAATTCCAGCCGGCTTCCTGGCACTGCTTACGGAACTGCTCTGCTTTCCAGCTGTCCGCGCCTGTGAGGGAAGAACTTCCCGGAACCAGAAGGGCTGCATATCTTCTCTTTGCAGGTTCTGCTCTATGAAACTTCATGACAGAACCGCCAACGCTCTCCAGAAACCAGCCCTGCGCTGCCATTTCTTCCAGGTACTGTTCAAATACATTTGCTTCCCATAAATTAAAGGACATCCAGACTCGCTTCTTTTGTTTCATCATGTCATCTCCTTTCCGGAAAACAGGCGAATTTCCAATTTTGTATTTACTTTCATTATAGAAATAATAGGAATATCTGACAAGAAAGATGAGATTAACAATTTCTTACATATTTCTGTTTGTTGGGCAGAATTATCAAATTTTACATATACGGGCATTCGGAAAGCAAAAAAATGTTAGAATGGACTCAGGAAGGAGTTCTTCAGAAATTGCCGTATCGTTGTATTCAAAGATTTAAAGAAAGTGTGAACAGCCGAAAAAGTGTAAACCGGAAGTTTTGTGATGAGCTATTGTTGGAAAAAGTAAAATGTATCTTGTATGAAAAAGGCGGATAGTATGTCAGTGGGAAAATAAGAACAGGCGCCTTGAAACGAGCTAAGGGGGAACTTTGTTTGCATTCAGCTATTCAGGAAGCAAAAGAAAAATAGTGTTGGAGGGGCACTATTTATAAATATACAGTGCTAAAAGCGAAATCCCTGGAAACGCAGAGAATAACTTGACAAAATATATACCACGATATATACTAATAATATAAGGAGGTGCATTACTATGATGACTGCAAAGTTATTTGAAAATGGTCGGAGCCAAGCGGTTCGACTTCCGAAGGAATATCGCTTCAATGGTGATGAAGTGGCGATTAATAAGGTCGGTGATATTGTTATTCTGATGCCGAAGGAAAACAAGTGGTCCGCTTTCCTGAACAGCTTGGAACTGTTCTCGGATGACTTCATGAGTGATGGCAGAGAACAGCCTACGGTACAGGAGCGTGAAGCTCTATGAAGTATATGCTGGACACTAATATTTGTATCTATGCAATCAAGCATAAGCCGCCCGAAGTCATAAAAAATTTTCTGAAGCATGATCCAGACGATATGTGTATCTCGTCCATTACTTATGGAGAACTGATGCATGGAGTGGAAAAGAGTCAGGCGGTGGAACGCAACCGTGTAGCAATTACATTGTTCTTGTCGTCTATTTCTATTCTTCAGTTTGACAATTATGCTGCAGAAGAATACGGAAAGGTTCGTGCAGACCTTGAACGAAAGGGAACACCAATTGGTCCGATGGATATGCTGATTGCCGGTCATGCGAGATCAGAAGGGTTGGTTCTTGTGACAAATAATACCAGAGAGTTCTTCCGAGTTGATGACTTAGAAGTTGAAGATTGGACAAAAGAATAGGCGGCTCAGTTTGTGTTAAAAACCGCAAAATTCATAGACCGGGAATTAGAGGATTAACGGCGCAAAATGAAACAGGAAAATGTACAGGCATCGGAGTTTCGGTTCCGGTGCCATTCTTTTTCCTCGAAATGAACCAAAGCGGGTGAAACCTCGTTAGCGCTTAAATGATTCTTTTCCACGCTTAGTTGCTTCCAATAATTCAAATTTTTCATATACGGGCATTCTGAAAGGAAAAAAGTATTGGAATTGGCTCCTGAATGAGCTCTTCAGAAGCAACAGAAACAGCTAAAATGTATGACCCGGGCTACAGCATATCTCTGATAAAGAAAAATATAAGACCGGCGTGACGGACCGGTCTCATTGCGTGGTTCAGGCAGGTACTTACAGTGTTTCTGCCCGATCTGCAATATGCTGTTTGAAATTGATCACTTCATGCTTGTAATCAAGATTCATATAACAGGATGTAATCATAAAATCCGCAGTGGATTTATTGACGGCCATTGGAATATCGTAGACCTGGGAAATCCTCATCAGGGCTTTTACATCTGGATCATGAGGTTGCGCTGTCAGCGGATCCGAAAAGAAAATCACGAAGTCAATGACACCCTCCACAATCTTAGCACCGATCTGTTGGTCTCCACCTAATGGGCCGCTGTTATAACCTTTTACTGTAAGTCCAGTCTGATCCGTGATCATGCGGGCCGTTGTACCTGTTCCGTAAAGATTATGCTTCTCCAGCTCAGTTTTGTGTTCTTTACACCATGCAATCAGTTTCTGTTTTTCGTTGTCATGAGCAATCAGGGCAATATTCTTTTTCTGGCCGATTGTAAAGGTAATGTATTCTTGAGACATGAAAAAATCCCCCTTATCTAAGTATGGAAAGTGCAGATAGATACAACTTATCACAGAATGGTTTATTACACAAGTGCAACAATATCAAACTAAAGATTTGAACTCAAATTATTAGAATTTCCCCAGAACAGTCAAAATCAGAAGATTTCTCCGAATATTTGATTTTGACTGCAGTATAAGAATCGAATCTTTAATCCAATCTTTTCCGAACTCTCACATCGAAGAAAATCCGTATTCATTATCATCGTACTCGATGCTGATGATATTGGTGTTTTGCGGAAATAATCTATTGCCCGTTCGCTAATCTTAACATTCCACTAAAATCAAAAATTTCAAACTTGCAAATTTGGTATTTTTCTTAGAATTAACATACTTAACAATTATTTGCATTTTTCCTAGTCTCTTGTTTAAAAACTTACAATGTTTTTACTGTTTCATGATAGATGTCAAGGCCATACAACACTATAATCGGAAACTGTGAAACACATAACCAATCCTATTGCCAGACTAACACGAGGAGAAAAACATTATGAAAAAAAATCTAAAATGTCTCACAGCACTTTGCATGGCTGGTGCCATGATCTCTCTGACCGGATGCGGTTCATCCAGTCAGTCTACTTCCGCAGATACCACAGCAGGTTCCGCCTCTTCCGAAGCCACCACTTCCGTCGAGAGCACCGCTTCCGGCAATGGTTCCAAAACCGTTATCGAGTACTGGCACTGTAATGCAGAGAACCAGGGCGGACTGACCGTAGATGAACTGGTAAAAAACTTTAATGAGAACAATGACCACATTGAAGTTGTTGCTAAATATAACCCGGATATGTATAAGGGACTGATGCAGAACCTGCAGGCTGAAGCCGCTACCGGCAATACCCCGGCACTGGTTCAGATCGGCTGGGCTTTCCTGGATTATTTTTCCAACAACTTTTCCTACACCTCCCCACAGGAGATCATCGACCAGTATGATGCTTCTGACAAAACCTTCCTGACCGACAATTTCCTGCCAAACGTCCTGGATCTGGCGGTAAACAGTGATGGCGTACAGGTCGGAATACCGTATTCTTTAAGCAGCCCGGTTCTCTACATCAACCGCGATCTGCTGAAGGAAGCAGGACTTTCCGAAGAGGGACCGAAGACCTGGGAAGAGGTTGATTCCTTTGCCAGAACTGTTCAGGAAAAGACCGGAAAATATGGTTTCTATATGCAGGAGCCGGCAGACTTCTGGGCACAGCAGGGACTCATCGAGAGCAATAACACTTCCATGCTGACCAAGACCGCAGATGGCAAGATCCAGGCAAGCTTCGCAAGCCCGGAAGGCATTCAGGCTATGCAGATGGTTGCTGACCTCATCAAGGACGGAGCCGCTCTCCATGTTTCCTGGGATGAAGGCTGCCAGAGCTTCATTGATGGCAACTGCGCAATGCTCTACACCACCATTGCCCGTCGCGCATCCGTTCAGAAGAGCGCGCAGTTCGATGTCGCTACCGTAAAATCCCCGACATGGGGCAGCAGCCCGCGTAAAGTTCCGGCAGGCGGATGCTTCTTAGCTATCACCGCACAGACCGATGAGCAGAAGGAAGCCGCATGGGAGTTTGAGAAATACCTGTACAGCGTGGAATCCATGGCTGCATGGACCATCGGAACCGGTTATGTACCGCCAAGAAAGGACGTTGCAGACGCAGAGAACGGACTGAAATCCTTCCTGGCTGAAAATGAGATGATGAAGGCTGCCATTGAGCAGATGGACGGCGTGGTTTCCTGGACATCCTTCCCGGGTGATGCAGGTCTTCAGGCTGAGCAGATGCTCCTGGATATGAGAGATCAGATCTTCGGTGGACAGGTAACTGCCGAGGAGGGTATGACTTCCACCCAGGATGCCATCAATGCCCTGTTAGACGCACAGTAAGCTGACATTCCAGATGCAGACCGGTACTTTCCCTTTTGCTCACGGGAAGGTACCGGTTTTCCTGAATTTACGGAGGTAATCACTTGAATAAAGAAACAAAAAAACAAACGATTCTGGGATATCTGTTTCTGATCCCGTCCCTAGCCGTGTTCGCAGTCTTTATGTTTTATCCACTCCTTTATACCTTTTACTTAAGCTTTTTTGAGTGGAACATGGTAAAGCCTGTCAAAAAATTTGTCGGTCTGAACAACTACATTGCCGTATTCCGAGATCCGAATACCTTTAAGATTCTGGGCAATACCCTTGCTTACATTCTGGTTCTGCTGGTCCTGAACTTTGTGCTGCCCTATATTCTCTCCTTTATCCTCTCCGCCGTGATCCGGCATGGAAAGAGTTTTTACAAGGCTGTGTTCTTCCTTCCTAGCGTCATCTCCCTGGTGGTCGGCTCCATCCTCTATACCTGGATCTTAAACCCGATTTCCGGACCGGTGGCCATCATTCTCGGTAAATTCGGCATCCAGATGCCCTTCTGGTCCAAAACCGACGGATGGGTCATTGCCGTGCTCTGCATCATTACCACCTGGAAGACCTTCGGCTACAACTTCATCAATATTTTAGCCGGTGTCTCCGGCGTATCCCAGGAAGTTATTGAGGCTGCACGGCTGGATCAGGTTCCCATGTGGAAAATCTTTCTGGACATCATTGTGCCAATGAGCTCCGCTACCGGAATTTACGTGTTCATCACCACCATTGTCCAGGGACTTCAGTATGTGTTCACCCCCATCAAGGTCATTACCCAGGGCGGACCGAACTACGCCAGTTCCAACCTGATCTACGCTTCCTACCACGAGGCCTTTACCTTGTATCGGACCGGCACCTCATCGGCCATTTCCATTCTGACCATGCTGCTGTTCATTGTCCTTTTACTTCTGGAATTTAAATTTGTGGAGAAGGGAGTCTACTATGAAAACTAACAATCATTCGGAAATTGGCTGGCACATGATCCTGGGCGCCATCGTCTTCCTCATGCTGGTTCCCATCGTGTTCGCTCTGTCCAACTCCTTCAAGACTCTGCAGGACGCATTTAATACCATTTTTGAGATCATTCCGTCTCACCCGACTCTGGAAAACTACCGGCATGTATTTGAAAAACTGCCATTTGTCCAGATAACCTTAAATACATTTCTGATCGCGGCATCCGTTACCACCTTCAAAACCATTACCAGCCTGTTTGCCGCCTATTCCTTTGTCTATTTTGATTACAAAGGAAAACAGTTTTTCTACTTTATCATGCTGAGTACCATGTTTATTCCGTTCACCGTGACCATGATTCCAAACTACCTGATGATTTCAAAACTCGGTCTGCGGGATTGCATCTGGGGCGTGGCACTTCCGCAGTTTGCGGATGTTTTAGGTATCTTCCTGCTGCGCCAGGCCATGCGCGGAATCCCGAAGGCCCTCATTGAGGCTGCGCGGATGGAAGGCATCGGCAGCCTCAAGATCATGCGAGATATCATCCTGCCGCTGGTACGCCCGTCCATTCTCACGACCGGGATCATTTTCTTTATCAATTCCTGGAACGAGTATGTATGGCCGGTGCTCATCTTAAAGAGCAAGGAAAACTACACGCTTTCCCTGGCGCTCCAGATGTACATCAGCGCTGAGGGCGGCACCGAATTTACCATTGCCATGGCCGTATCCGTCATCACCATGATCATTCCGCTAGCTCTGTATCTTATTTTCCAGCGCTATATCATCAACACCTTTGCCGCATCCGGCGTAAAAGGTTAATCTGTCAGGAGGACTTATGAATAATATCGTTTTTGAACACGTCGTAAAAGCATACGGAAAAAATGTGATCGTCAATGATCTGAATATGGAAATCCGGGAAGGGGAGCGGCTGATTCTGCTGGGCCCGTCCGGCTGCGGAAAATCCACCACCCTGCGCATGATCGCCGGTCTGGAGGATATCACCTCCGGCTTCCTGCATATGCGAGGCCAGGTAGTCAACAACGTTGCCTGCGGAGACCGCGGCGTATCCATGGTATTCCAGAACTACGCCCTTTTCCCGCATATGACTGTAAAAAATAACATCATCTACGGTCTGAAAGCCCACAAAATGGAAGCGGCTGAGATTAACCGCCGCCTGGAGGAAGTACTGGAAATGCTGCAGCTGAAAGGTCTGGAGGACCGCAAGCCGAAGGATCTTTCCGGTGGACAGCGCCAGCGTGTTGCCCTGGCCCGCGCCGTCGTAAAACGCTCTGACTACTTTCTTCTGGATGAACCGCTTTCCAACCTGGATGCACAGCTCCGCCTGCGTGCGCGAAAAGAACTGGTCAAGATCCACGAGATGTACCGTCCGACCATGGTTTATGTCACTCATGACCAGATTGAGGCCATGACCGTGGGACAGCGTGTTGCCATCATGTATCGCGGAAATATGGAAATGCTGGACACGCCAAGCCATGTATACAATATGCCGGCAAGTATTTTCTGTGCCCGATTCATTGGCTCTCCGTCCATGAACATCATCTCCTGCCAGTATGAAAACGGCAATCTCTCCATCGGAGACCAGATGATCAGACTGGCTCCGATGTGGCGTCCGATCGCAGATGCCTGTCCATCCGGAAAATACTGCGTTGGCATCCGCCCGGAACATATAGTCTTAAGCAGCCGTCCAACGGAAACTTCCATCTGCGGAACCGTAAAATACGTGGAGGACTATGGAAACCGCTACGGCGTTTATATTGATGTCAAGGGTGAAAAGAGTGAGTTGATTGCCATCTGCAATGACTCGGTCCCGCGCCCAGGCGAAAACATTTTCATGAATATTGATTTCCGCAAACTGCATCTGTTTGATGCCCAGAGCGAGAAGTCCCTTGGATATCCAGAAGAAATTCGCCGTCTGAACGCAGCCCTGGATTTTTCCATGCCGGATGCTCAGAATAAAAACCAGAAAGCAGGAGGTAAATATCATGAATCTTTTGGTCAGTACCAATGTGTATAAACCGGGTCAGCTTGCCCGGGTCATCCCGCATTTACATGCCTTCCGTGGTCAGATTGGCGTCGAGCTGTTCCCTATGTTTGACGCAGACTGCTATGAGGAAGAGCTTCTTCATTGCCTGCCGGAGTTTGAAGGAATCCCAGTTAGTTTTCATGGCCCGTACTATGAAACCGAGCACAGCGCAGCCCCCGGCACCCCGGAATATGCGCACTCCATGGACCTGATCCGCCAAACCCTGCCTTACTGTGTGCGCCTTCAAAGCCAGTATCTGGTCTTTCATCACAATAACATCCCGGTGACGGAAGAACGCCGGGAAGAGATGATCCGTGTTTCCAGAGAAAACTACAGGGAAATTGCGGAGCTGTTCAAGCCGCACCAGATCCCGGTGGTGGTGGAGAATGCCGGTGTCCTGGACCGCGGCAACATGCTGTTTGACCAGGATGCGTTTATCCAGCTCTGCAGGGAAGAACATTATCCGGTGCTGATCGACATTGGCCATGCTTACGCCAACGGCTGGGACCTGGAGCAGACCATGGAAGCGTTAAAGGATCAGATCGTGGCTTACCATCTTCACAACAACGACGGTGTTCACGACAGCCATCAGCGGATTTTCCACGGGACCCTGGATTTTCCCCTGTTTCTGTCTGATTATCAGAGACTGACTCCAAACGCAGATCTGGTTCTGGAATACAGCCCGAATGTGGCAGATGATGAATCCGGAATCCAAGAAGACATTTCCTGGCTTCTGGAGCAGATCCGGAGGTAGCTTATGCTTTCCGAAAAGAAACTCTTCTTATTTGATATTGACGGAACCGTGGCCTTGGGCGATGTCCTGCTGCCCGGAGCGGCGGAATTCTTCCAGGAAATTAAAGAGCGCGGCGGGCAGTTTGTATTCATTACCAATAACTCCACCAAAAGCATTGCGGACTACATCAAAAAATTCCGTCAGATGGGTGTCTCAACCGATCCTCAGAATTTTGTAACTGCCTCCACCGCTTCTGCCAGCTGGCTGCGGCAACACGCAGCTGGAAAGACTATCTATACACTTGGAACACGATCACTGATTCGAGAGCTTGAAGGACATGGAATCCGCGTCACCACGGATCCGGACACCCAGGATATTTCCTTTGTGCTGGTTGCCTACGACAGCGAACTTACCTACAAGAAGCTGACTGACACCTGCCGCATCCTGCAGACCCGCCCTGTCACCTTCCTGGCCACCAACCCGGATCTGGTCTGCCCGGTCCCATTTGGCTATGTACCCGACTGCGGCTCCATATGTCAGATGATCACTAATGCCACAGGCCAGGTACCACATTATATCGGAAAACCTTCTACCGATATGGTGGATATTGCACTCCGGGAAAATCCGTTTTCCAAAGAGGAAACCGTGATAGTGGGTGACAGGTTTTACACTGACATTGCATGCGGGAACGCTTCTGGGGTAGAGACAGTCCTGGTACTAACCGGTGAAGCGAAAAAAACAGATACTATGATTCATACGTACTCTCCAACTTATATTTTCGACTCCATAAAAGAAGTAAAGAAAGCCTGGAAGAATTAGTAATCCAGTCTTTCTCTACTTCTTTAAAATTTTCAATGCGGTATGTGTAATGATTGTAAAAGATGAAATAACACAACATATAGCATTGCTTACTTATAAAAAAGTAACCGACTCAGAAACGAGAACGATTACTTTTTTAGATAGTATGAATTTAAGTGCTTCTTCATTCTACTGCAGAACCGTAAAGATAGCAAGGAAAAGTGGCATCATGATGGATATTGCCATATTTTTGCTTAATAATACCGCCTCATATTCGAAAGAGAGTAGTGTAGACAAATTATATGTATCTATTTTCGCCATATGCAACTCCGAAACTCAATTCCATTCTCTTCTCTCCCGCTATTTTCCTGACCTCTCGAAAAAATATTTCTCCACTAGGTTCCCCCAATTTGTTCGCGCGCCGTCAGGCGTTTGCCGCCATCAGGCGGCGCACTCAATGGATAAAAAGAAAAATAAATGGAAGGGAAAATGAAAAACGGCGCTGCTGCGCCAGCAATCAAGGAATTTATGCAGCCAATTCTCTCTCCCATTTAATAAAAAAGTCGAGGGAGCAATGGAAATTGGGGAATATCCGCTTGCATATGGCGAAAATAAATACATATGATTTTCTCAGCATTCATACACACCTATATATTTTAGTGTAGAACATTACCGGCCATATAAAAAACAGCCAAAAACCCGCTGTTGCATGATTTCCATATAGCAGCGGGTTTTTGGCCGTAATTCTTTGCAAAAAAGCTTCAATACATATCCCAGCCGGGCCTATGAATATTCCTGGCATCCAGTGATAAATTTTAGCGTTTTCTCATCACATTAATTTGCTTTCTCCACAGAAATAATGGTTCCTGTAAACGCATCCACTTCGCTGAGCTCTCCCGTATAGGTTACCGTTACCTCATCTCCTTCTTTAACATCTGATAAGCCTTCCGGTGCGGTATCGAATGTCATTGCATAGGTACCCTTATCGCTTTCGATCGTGAACATAAAATCCTTGATCTCCTCAATCTTTCCTGTCACAGATTCCGTTTTTTCCTCTGTTTTCTGCGATTCAGACTGAATTGTCTCGCTCTGGGTCGTTTCCGCCTGGGTAGGCGCTGCTGTGGTTGTATCAGCCTTGGCACCGCATCCAGCAGCCAAAGCCGCGGTCATCATCAAAACTGCAATAAGATTTCTTTTTTTCATAATAAAGCCTCCAAACTAAATAGATTTGATTTTTTAATTACACTAATTAGACGTATTGAAACCCTGAAAAGTTTCAAAAGCTCTAAAAATTTTTCATTAATTTTTTTAATGGCTATCTGACGTATGAATAAGGTCGTAAAATCGCAATGTCATTAACTTAAAAGCAGAAGATATTTATTCCTAAAAGGATTAGATATCTTCTGCTTTTTTTGATATGCTTATATTGTAAAAAGAAGCCATGAACCTGCTCAAAAAAGGATGTGATTATGCATGAAGCATTCTCAGAAACGTATATTCATGGATATAGAAAAAATGACTTCTGATGAATTTAAGGCATTTTGCCGATCAGGTAATAAAAATTATTTTACCAGAATTCGAAAAATGCCTCTTCAGGATCTTCTTTTCACGATGATAAACAGAAAGGGGCTGACGTTGGCATTGGAACTGAGAAATTATATGAAACTTGCTCATCCTGGTGTGTCTATTTCAAAACCAGGATATCTGAAACAGCGTATGAAACTTAATCCAGATGCTTTTTTAGAATTATATAAATATCATAACCGTAACTTTTATGCAGATTCCACCTTTTCAACTTATAAAGATCATTTAATATTAGCCGCTGACGGCTCAGATATTAATATTCCTACCACTGCTGAAACACTGAAACTATATGGTTCTGCAAGCCGGAAAAACGCAAAGCCCCAAGCTCAAATAGGATTAGGCTGTATTTATGATGTAATGAATCGTATGATACTGGAAAGTGACTGTAATAAGGTGAAATTTAATGAAATGCGCCTGGCCGAAAAACAGATGGAGCGAATACCGGAAACAATAGGCAGCATTCCCTATATTATTATCATGGACAGAGGCTATCCTTCTACGCCAGCGTTTATACATATGATGGATAAGGATATTAAATTTATCGTACGTTTAAAAAGCAGTGATTACAAAAAAGAGCAAAACAGTTTAACAGAAAAGGATCAGCTAGTTAAAATAAAACTTGATAAGTCAAGAATCAGACATTACGAGGGAACGCCAGATGGAGAACGTATGAAAGAATTAGGTGAAATTTCATTGCGTATGGTAAAAATCCTATTAGAAAACGGAAGTTTAGAAGTTTTGGCTACAAATCTTTCACAAACTGAATTTCATACAGAAGAAATAAAAGAATTATATCATATGAGGTGGGGGATAGAGACTGCGTATGAAACGCTAAAGAGTCGGTTGCAGTTAGAGAATTTTACAGGAACAAAACCTATTCTGTTATTACAAGATATATACAGCACTATATATCTGAGCAATTTAGTTGAAGATATCATATTAGATGCAGAGCGTGAACTGGATCAGAAAGAAGCGAACAGAAAACATAAAATGATGATCAATCAGACTGTTAGTATTGGAATCTTAAAAAATGATCTGATTTATATACTTCTTGAAACGGATGGTCAAAAGAAAAATATGTTATTTCAGCAAATATATGAAGATATCAGTAAAAATCTTGTTCCCATTCGTCCTGATCGGCATTATACCAGAACGAAAGGGCAATTAGCAGGAAAATATTCGAATACCCATAAAAGAGCGTACTGAGCTAAAAAATACGAATACAAAGAGAAGGGGATAAGTATGCCCATATACAAACAAAAAGCAGGAATCATAGTTTTATAAATGCTTACGATTTCTGCTCTTTGCTAAAGTTAATGACATTGAATAAAATCAAGGATTTTGCCACGTCCCTTAAACACTGCCGTGGCAGATGAATAACACTTTTATCATTATTGCATAACCTCGCAATTCTTAGTTTTTCTTGTATTTGCTGCGTTTCTTGTCATTTTTGTAATATCTGGATTTTAATTCAGCTCGGCATAATTTGGTCTATTTTGACATATCTTTTTCCTCAAAATTGGTAAAAATTTGGTAAATATCTCGTTTTACCAATCTATGAAACAGACGCACTTCTACGCATTTCCACTTTTGCATCCTCTAGTCCAAGATGTGTATATGTGTTCAAAGTTACACCAATATCACTATGCCCCATCAGATATTGCAGTGCTTTTGGATTCATTCCACTACGTGCCATATTGCTACAATATGTGTGTCTACATACATGTGGATGTGTCAAATATAGGACTATAGTGGTTCAGTTGTCAAGACAAAAATTCAAGCATTTTATAATGAACCGATATATGTAGCTGAGTTAGGGAGGGGCATCCATTAAGCATCATGATCAATCAGCAGTGCCGGATAATAATATGATGTGGGTGTCTGATTGTTGATTGCTGAATGACAGCGCTCAAAGTTGTAGGTATGTACATAGCTTTTGATAGCCGCTCGCGCTTCCAGGATGTTGGCATACTGTGTAAGATAGGCTTCCTCATATTTGAAGCTGCGAAACCAGCGTTCAATCATGATGTTGTCTGCCCAGCGGCTTTTTCCATCCATGCTCTGACGGATATGGTTTTCTTTGAGAAATGCTATGTACTCGGTGCTTGTAAACTGACATCCTTGATCAGAGTTCAGAATCAGGGGTTTTGCCACCTTGAAAGCTTTTTTCAGCGCGTTTATGACCATTCTGGTGTCCAAGGTATCATCTACCTCCCAGCCAACAATACAACGGCTATACCAGTCAATGATGGCTGTCAGATACAGGAAGCCGTGCTTGATGGGGATATAGGTGATGTCGATTGACCATGCCTGATTTGGACGGTCGATAACGGCGTTACGAAGCAGAT
>OMFD01001306.1_pt1 | contig 12959 bp, 10 predicted proteins | sample 1645541 | NCBI WGS metagenome assembly OMFD01 (sample SAMEA103958149, study PRJEB25191) | human gut metagenome | biome: human-associated habitat [ENVO:00009003]; feature: intestine environment [ENVO:2100002]; material: feces | place: Germany | collected 2013/2015
TTTCTCAGAAGGTCGGCCAGAGCGAGAACCCCTCCAACTTCCTGCTGATGCACGCAATGGGCCCCAACGTGGCCGGTGTTATCGGCTCCGCCGTCGCTGCTGGTATCCTCATCAACATCTTCGGTTAAGCATTTCCTGAAATTTCCGCTCCATCGTGGTATTGACCGCGGTGGGGCGGCTTTTTGTTTGCATTGTTTTTATGTACAACTTTTTTGAAATGTGATATACTATATTTTAAGTGATATATCCAGAAATGATTGAAAAGAACAGGTGAAACAATGGCAACAGATCTCGCACAACAATTCTGCGCTTTGCGTGATACGTATATCGAAAAGCAGTTCGGACGCCTGAACGATATGCAGCGGGAGGCGGTGTTCACCACCAACGGCCCCCTGCTCATCCTCGCGGGTGCAGGCAGCGGAAAGACCACCGTGCTGGTCAACCGCATCGCCAACCTCATCCGCTTCGGCTCGGCCCACGGCTCCAGGTGGACGCCCCGGGAGGTGACAGAGGACGATGTGAAAGCCCTGCGCACCGCCATCATGACCGGCACCGATGCCCCGTCGCGGCTGGACGGGATGCTGCGGAAGGATGCCGTCCGGAGCTGGAACGTCATGGCCATCACCTTTACCAACAAGGCCGCCGGTGAGCTGAAAGAGCGCCTGCGCCGGATGCTGGGCGGGGAAGAGGGCGACGAGGTGTTCGCCTCCACCTTCCACTCGGCCTGCGTCCGCATTCTCCGCCGCTGGGCCGAGGAGATCGGCTACCCCCGCAGCTTTACCATCTACGACAGCGACGACTCCCAGCGTGTCATGAAGACTGTGTACAAAGAGCTGAGCGTGGACGACAAGTTCTTCCCGGTCAAGAGTGCCATCAACCAGATGAGCCGCTGGAAAGACCAGCTCATCAGTCCGGAAGAGGCCCTGAAGACCCCGGCCCGGGACACGAAGGGCGCCCTTGCGGCCAAGGTCTATGCCGCCTATGAAAAGAAGCTCAGGGAGGCCGGAGCTTTCGACTTCGACGACCTCATCTACCAGACGGTCATCCTGCTGTCGGAGCACGAGGACGTGCGGGAGTTCTACCAGAACAAGTACAAATATCTGCTGGTGGACGAGTATCAGGACACCAGTGTGGCTCAGTTCCGGCTCGTGAGCCTGCTCACCGGCCCGGAGAAAAACATCTGCGTCGTGGGCGACGACGACCAGAGCATTTACCGCTTCCGCGGCGCGACCATTGAGAACATCCTCAACTTCGAGCGCATCTATAAAGGCACCAAGACCATCCGACTCGAGCAGAATTACCGCTCTACGTCGAATATCCTGAATGCCGCCAACTGTGTCATCCAGCACAACACCGAGCGCAAGGGCAAGACCCTCTGGACGAAGAACGGCGAGGGCGACAAGGTGCAGGTCTACACCGCCGAGAACGAGCAGGACGAGGCCAGCCATATCGCGGACGTCATCGGCCAGCACCTCAAAGAGGGCGGACATCTGGCCGACCACGCCATCCTCTACCGGATGAATGCCCAGTCGGCCCCCATCGAAAGCTACTTCACCCGTGCGGGCATCCCGCATAAGATCGTGGGCGGCCAGCGCTTCAATGACCGCAAGGAAGTCAAGGACATCCACTCCTATATGTCCATCGTGGCGAACCCCCGGGACGATGTCCGACTCCGTCGAATCATCAACGAGCCTGCGCGCAAAATCGGTGCAACGACCATCGAAGTCATCGCGGATTTGGCGGCTCAGCAGGGCATCAGTATGCTGGATGTCATCTCCCATGCCGACCAGTACGCCAAGCTCAGCCGCGCCATCGCGCCGCTGTTCAAGTTCTGGGACATCTACCAGAAACTGCAGGAATCGCTGGAAACGAAGACGCTGGACGAGTTCGCTTCCGATGTCATCGAGATCACCGGCTACCGCGCCATGCTGGAAGCCGACGCCGCCAAGGGTCACGAGGATGCCGCTGACCGTCTGCAGAACCTTGGTCAGCTGGTCAACAACGTCAAGAGCTACTGCGACCAGCACGGCGAAGAGGCCTCGCTGGAAGGCTATCTGGAGGACATCGCCCTCATCAGCGACATCGACAGCTACAACGAGAGCGCCGACCAGGTGGTGCTGATGACCATTCACTCGGCCAAGGGCCTTGAGTTTCCCTATGTATTCCTCATTGGCATGGAAGAGGGCGTCTTCCCCAGTGAGATGAGCAAGTATTCCGAGGCTGACCTGGAGGAGGAGCGCCGTCTGGCCTATGTCGGCATCACCCGCGCCAAGAAGGAGCTTTACATCTCCAACAGCGTCACCCGGATGCTCTATGGCCGCACCCAGCGCAACGAGCCCAGCCGCTTCCTCCGGGAAATTGAACCGGAGTACATCGAAGAGACCCGCAGCCCGGTGCTGGAACAGCGCTCCCGTCTGGGCGGCTGGGGCAGCGGTTACGGCAGCGATACCGTGCCGGGTGGTGCGTCGGGCTACTCCGGCCCCTCCGGCTGGGGGCGTGCGGCCTCCGGTTACGGCTCGGGCTATGGCAGCCGCAGCGGCTATCTGAATAAAGAATATAACGCACCAATGTCCAATAACCGAGGCTTTGGCTCCGATTATGCGGGCCGGGGAAGTGCTTCGTCGGGTCATGGCGGCTGCAGCTCCGGTTCGGGAAGCAGCGGCTTCGGCTCTGGCTATGGCCGTCCGGCAGCGCCCAAAGCGCCGGTCAGACCCGCAGGCGGCGGTGTGACCTCTTCGCCCCGTCCGGCAGCGGCATCCACCGGCCCCAAGCACTATGAGCCGGGCGACATCGTGGAGCACAAGGTCTTCGGGCGCGGCAAGGTGCTGAAAGTCAAGCCCGCCGCCGGCGACCAGATCGTGGAGATCAGCTTCGAGAAGGTGGGCGTGAAGAAGACCATGGCCAACTTTGCGCCCCTTGTGAAGATAACGACGGAGGAATGAGAAAAATGATGACTGTCCGATTGATAGCACATACGCCGGAGCCGGAGAAGGTCGTGGCGGCTGCGGCGAAGCTCTGCTACTCCGACGCCCACATCACCGACCTGCTGGACGGGCTGGATGAGGAAAAGACTGCCCGCTTCCTGACCATGCTCAGCGATCTGGGCCACGCCAGCCCCATCGAGCACGCAAGCTTCACCTTCGGCATCGAGGGCGTCAGCCGTACCCTGCTGGCCCAGATCACCCGCCACCGCATCGCGTCCTTCAGCGTTCAGAGTCAGCGGTACGTCCGTCTGGACGATTTCCGCTACGTCATCCCGCCCGAGATCGAGGCCATCCCCGAGGCAAAGGCGGCGTTCATCGAGAGCATGAACGAGGACGCCAGGCGCTACCTCGACCTCGTGCAGAAGCTGGAAGACGGCCACACCGCCCGCCTGATGGCCGAGGGTCTGCCCGAAAAGCAGGCCCGGGCCAAGGCTTCCAAGCAGGCCAACGAGGACGCCCGCTTTGTCCTGCCCAACGCCTGCGAGACCAAGATGGTGGTGACCATGAACGCCCGCAGCCTGCAGAACTTCTTCCACCTGCGCTGCTGCAGCCGCGCCCAGTGGGAGATACGGCAGCTGGCCGAAGAGATGCTGCGGCTGGTCTACCCCGTGGCACCCCATATCTTCCGCACCGCCGGCCCGGCCTGCGTGTCCGGCCCCTGCCCGGAGGGCAAGATGTGCTGCGGCCGTACCGCCGAAGTCCGCGCCCAGTACGCCGCGCTGAAAGGGGAGAAGGCAGAATGAGCAAGGGCAGGCTTCTTGTCATCGAAGGGCTGGACGGCTCCGGCAAGGCCACCCAGGCAAAGCTGCTGGCCTCCCATCTGGCCGAGAGCGGTCGAAAGGTGATGGAGATCACCTTCCCGGACTACGAGAGCGATTCCAGTGCGCTGGTGAAGATGTACCTCTCCGGTCAGTTCGGCGACAAAGCCGACGACGTCAACCCCTATGCAGCGTCCAGCTTCTATGCGGTGGACCGGTACGCCAGCTATAAGACCAAGTGGGGCAGCTTCTACGAGGCGGGCGGCATCGTCATCGCCGACCGCTACACCACGTCGAACGCGGTGCATCAGTGCTCCAAGCTCCCGCCGGAGCAGTGGGACGACTTCCTCCGCTGGGCCTATGACTATGAATACAGGCTGCTGGGCCTGCCCGCACCGGACGCTGTGGTGTACTTACAGGTAGACCCCGCTGTGAGTCAGAAGCTCATGACCGGCCGCTATCATGGCGACGAGAGCAGGAAGGACGTCCACGAAAAGGACATCGAATATCTGGCCCGCAGCCGCCGTGCCGCCGAGTACTGTGCGGCGCATCTGGGCTGGGCCACCGTCCATTGCACGGGAAATGGAGCCATGCGCACCATCGAGGAGATTCAGGCCGAGGTGCGGGCGCTGGCGGAAAAAGAGCTCGGATAACCGCGAAAATGGGAGGGATACTATCAATGTATCGTTTGATGCAGCCGTCGGATGAGGCGGCAGTCGTGGCACTGTGGCAGAAAGAACACGGCGACAGCGCCGAGTTCATCAAGACTGCTCTGGAAAAGTTCGCCGGGGTGGAAAATATCTACGTCGCTGAGGAAAATGACGAGATCGTCGCTGCGGCGCTGGCGGTCCCCGTCACCCTCAAGGGACGCAGCGGCAGCTACCTCTACGGCCTCTGCGGGCAGGGAAGCCTGCTTCTGGCAGGACTCGTGGACTATCTCTGTGCGCAGCAGAAGCTGCGGGGCGCGGGCTTCACCGTGGCCGTTCCGGCCGGACAGGAGCAGGCCGCGCTGCTGGAAAACAAGGGTTTCCAGCGGGCTTTTGCCCTCCGCTGCCTGCCCCGGGAGGTGTCCCGCAACCTGTGGAGTCAGGCGGAGTTCGACTCCGTGACGGCCCGCAAGCTCTGTGAGCTGCGGGAGCGCTTCTATCCTGATACCGTCCAGTTCCCGCCGGAGCAGATGGCCGTCGTGCTGACAGACCTCTACGCCCGGGGCGCGACCATCGTGTCCAGCGAGAAGGGCTACGGCATCTACTTCCGCCGGGAGGACACCCTCTATTTTGTGGAGCTGATGGCCGAAGACGACCGTTCTGCCGAGGTGCTGATGGAAGCGGCCCGGGAGAAGGAGGTCATCGTGGAACGCGCCGTCATCACAGTGGGCGCGGCTCAGAATCTTTTCCTCGGCGAAGGCACCCGGCAGGACTACGGCATGATACGGTTCGACGCGGAGCCTTTCGATGTGGAAGAAAGCTATATGCGGCTGATGATGGAAAGCTGAACGGAATGGTAAAGGAGTGTGTACATGGCACACGATGCAAAACATAAAAAAAGCAGAAAAGGCGGCGCAGCGAAAATGATCCTGATCGTGCTGCTGATCCTGGTACTGGCGGCGGGCGGCTGTCTGCTGGCCATCCGAAAAGAGATCAACGGCAGTGCTTCCGCTGGCAAAACGGTGAGTGTGAGCATCCAGCAGGGCAGCGGCGTGGCAGCCATCGCCCAGAAGCTCAAGACGGCGGGCGTCATCAAGTACCCCCATGTCTTCCGCTGGTATGCAGGCAAACAGGGCGCGGCAGGCAAGCTCCAATACGGTGAGTTCGACCTCGCCCCCGGCAGCTCCTACGACGACATCATCGAGGCACTTTCCGCCTACGCGAAGGCCGACAGTGTCCGGCTGACCTTCCCCGAGGGTACGACGGCCATCGCCATTGCGAAAAAAATGGAAGATGCCGGGCTGTGCAGCGCCGAGGACTTCCTCAAGGAGGCCAACACCGGCGATTTCAGCCAGTACAGGTTCTGGCAGTACGTCCCCGACGACAAGGACGCCCCGGACCGCTTCCTCAAGTGCGAGGGTTATCTTTTCCCGGATACCTACGATTTCCTGAAGGATGACACCGTCCATCATTACGTTGAGACGTTCTATTCTCACTTCGACAAGCAGATCACCGATGAGATGTATGCCGAGATGGAAAAGCAGGGGATGACCCTCTCCGAGGTGGTCACTCTGGCGTCCTTCGTGCAGGAGGAGGCCGGCAACGATCAGGACGATAATGTGGCGCAGGTGTTCCGCAACCGTCTGGCCGAGGGTTCGCCCTACCCCAAACTGCAGAGCAACACCTCCAGCTACGTCCAGAGCGACGCCGACAACAACTACCTCTGGAACTGGGTCGCGCCCTACTACGGCGGCTGGGACAGCATCCCGGAGAACATTCTGGAAGCCTATGACACCTACGCCCGCACCGGGCTCTCCGCCGGCCCGATCTCCAACCCCGGCATCGCAGCCATCCGTGCGGCGCTTGACCCGCAGCCCGACGATGAGGCGAAGGATGCCTATTTCTTCGTCACCGACCTTGCCGGTCACTACTACTACGCCCGCACCTACGCAGACCACCAGAAAAACTGCGATGAGGCGGCTAAAGTCAACAAGAACCTGAAATAAGAAGCGAAGCCCGCAAGCCTGACGGAAAAGGCAGCCGCTGACCGGCCTGCCAATGGCTCTCCCCCCGGGAGAGCTGGCACCGAAGGCGACTGAGAGGGCTAGAGAGGAATACCATGTTACAGATACCGGAACTTCTGGCCCCGGCAGGCGACCTCGAGCGCCTGCGGTATGCCATCAACTACGGCGCGGACGCCGTTTACTGCGCTCTGCCCGAGTTCGGGATGCGCTCTGCACCCACCAACTTCACCCCGGAGCAGCTGAGCGAGGGCGTCATCTATGCCCACGCCCGGGGCCGCAAGGTCTACCTGACCATGAACACCCTGCCCACCAACGAGGAGGCTGACCGTCTGCCTCAGGCCATCAAGGACGCTGCCGCCGCCGGTGTGGACGCCTTCATCGTGGCCGACCTCGGCGTGTTGGACGCCTGCAAGACGTTCGCGCCCGACATCGACGTCCATATGTCCACCCAGACCGGCATCACCAACTGGGCCGCTGCCCGCGCCGCCTACAATATGGGCGCGAAGCGGGTGGTGCTGGCCCGGGAGATGACTCTGCAGGACATCGCCACCCTCCGCGACAAGACCCCGCCGGAGCTGGAAATCGAGGCTTTCGTCCACGGCGCCATGTGCATGAGCGTCTCGGGCCGCTGCCTGCTCTCCAACTACATGGCAGGCCGCGACGCAAACCGCGGCCAGTGCGCCCAGCCCTGCCGCTGGAAGTACTATCTCAGCGAGGAGACCCGCCCGGGCCAGCTCTATGAGATCGGCGAGAACGAGAACGGCAGCTACATCCTCAACGCCAACGATCTGTGTACCGCGCCCTTCCTCGACCTCATCTGCAACGCGGGCGTGGACAGCCTCAAGATCGAGGGCCGCGCCAAGACGTTTTACTACGTCGCCAGCGTGACGGCGGCCTACCGCCGCGCCCTCGACCAGTATCTGGCCGACCCGATGAACGAGAACTTCGAGCTGCCGGAAGAGGTTTTGGATGAGCTGACCCGCACCAGTCACCGCCACTATTCGCCCGGCTTCTACTTTGGCCGGGAGCAGGCCCGTCAGGCTACCGACAGCGCTACTTACATCCGCGAGTGGGAGTTTGTCGGTACGGTGGACGGCTGGGAGAACGGCGTCGCCAGCTGCCAGCAGCGGGGCAAGTGGAGCCTCGGCGACACGCTGGAAGTGCTCTGCCCGGATGGCCGCAGCATCCCGCTGGACCCCGCGTGGATCAAGAATGAGGCCGGTGAGCTGGTGGAGTCCACGCCCCACGCGATGGAGCGCTATACCATCCCCACCCCGGAGCTGCCGCCCATGAGCCTGCTGCGCCGGAAAGTCTGAGAATCAAAAGCAAAGCCGCCTGTCGTTCAACGAATGACAGGCGGCTTTTATCGTATATTCCGATTATTCCGGCTTGACCTGCAGCTCCTGCTCGCAGTAGATGCAGCGATACTTGCCGTTGGAGCTCAGCTCGAAGATCTGGTCGCACTCTTCCTCGATGGAGGAGATGCAGCGGGGGTTCTTGCACCGCACGATGTTGACCAGACGCTTGGGGGGCTGGGGCTTTTCCTTCTTGACGGCCTTGCCGTTCTCGATGATGGTCACGCTGATGTCGGGGTCGAGATAGGCCAGCACGTCGAGGTTGAGCCAGGAGGCGTCGCCCTCCACCTTGATGATGTCCTTCCGGCCCGACTCTGCCTTGTGGCTGCGGGCGTTCTGGATGAGGGCCACACTGGAGGTGCGGTTGCCCTTGATGCCCAGCAGGTCCATCAGGCCGATGGCCGTGCCTGCCTTGATATGGTCGATGACGATACCGTTCTGAATTTCATCAATGTTCAGCATCTCAGTTGCCCTCCTTCTCAGCCTTGGGGTCCTTGAGGCCCAGCAGTGTCATGATCAGCGCCATGCGGACGTAGACGGCGTTCTGCACCTGCTCAAAGTAGGCGGCGCGGGGATCGTCGTCCACGTCCAGCGTGATCTCATTGACGCGGGGCAGGGGATGGAGCACGGCCATGTCGGGCTTGGCAAGGGCCATCTTCTCTTTGGTGAGGATATAGCTGTTCTTCAGACGGACATAGTCTTCCTCGTTGAAGAAACGCTCCTTCTGGACGCGGGTCATGTAGAGGATGTCCAGCTCGGGCATGGACTCCTCGAGGCTGCGGGTCTCCTTGTAGGGGATGTGGTTGGCCTCGAGCACGTCGGTGATGATGTAGTCCGGCACCCGCAGCTCCTCGGGGCTGATGAGGACGAAGCGGATGTTCTCACAGCGCGCCATGGTCTTGATGAGGGAGTGGACGGTGCGGCCAAACTTGAGGTCGCCGCACAGGCCGATGGTCAGGTCGTTCAGACGGCCCTTGCGGCGGCGAATGGTCATCAGGTCGGTCATGGTCTGGGTCGGGTGCTGGTGTCCGCCGTCGCCTGCGTTGATGACAGGGATGCGGGAGTACCGGCTGGCCCGCAGCGGTGCGCCCTCCTTGGGGTGGCGCATGGCCACGATGTCGGCGTAGCAGGAGACGACGCGGATGGTGTCGGCCACGCTCTCGCCCTTGGATGCACTGGAGACGGTCTCGCTCGGGAAGCCGAGGACATGTCCGCCGAGGTTCAGCATCGCGGCCTCAAACGAAAGGCGGGTACGGGTGGACGGCTCGTAGAACAGAGTGGCCAGCTTTTTGTGGGCGGCCACGTCCTGATAGGCAGCAGGGTCGGCGCAGATGCGGTCGGCCAGGTCCAGCAGAGAGGTGATCTCCTGCTGACTGAAATCCAACGGATCGATTAGATGACGCATATTCTTTTGTTTCCCTCCGTCAAAGAAGCTTTCGAAGAATCGAGAAGTCGAAGAAGTTCGTGTAGTAGCTCAACGAACGCATGACGGGATGGCAGAGCCGGTTGTAGCATATCTCATCCAGCAACAGCATGGCCTCGCCCGGGGCCAGACGCATGGCGGCCCGGATGGGCTCGTCGCCGCAGCTGGCCTTGAGGTGGGCCACATTGGAAGCCACCTGCTGGCGGCACTCCCGCTCCAGAACATCGAAGATGTCACCCGACAGGTCGATGCGGGTGTAGTCCCGGCTCCCAAACAGGGCGCGGGGCAGATAGTCGATGGAGTAGATGACGGGGGTGGTGTCGGCGAGGATGCGCTTCTTGATGCAGATGACATCGTCGCCGGGCTCGATGGCCAGATCACGGGCCAGCTCTTCGCCTGCGCGGACGGGGTAGATCTGGATGCCGTCGGCGTGGGGGTAGCTGCCAAAGCTGCGGATGAGCGGGTAATACTCCAGCTTCTGGTCCAACCGGCTGCGCAGGTTCAGGACACTTCGGTTGACCACTGTGCCGATGCCGCGCACCCGCTCGATGTAACCCGCACGCTCCATCTCGCTCAGCGCATCGCGGATGACGGTGCGGCTGACGCCGAGTTCGGCGGCAAGGTCTACCTCAGCGGGCAGACGGTCGGTCTGTGCATAGCGGCCTGTGCGCAGTTCCTCCAGCAGAGCGCTGACGATGCGGTCGCTGATGACAGCACCACCCAGGCGGCTGGAAGGGGATAAGCTGGAATCTCTCATGGTTCGTTTCCTCCGGTACACGGGCAGGGCGGCCCTGCCTGGACTTCCGAAAAAGCTGTGCCTGAGCACAAAAGCTTTTCCTGCAAATATTATAGCATAAATTGACAATGATTCAAACGGCATTTATACTGGAATCAGCCGGAAAGTATGATTTTATTTTGGAGGGATAGAGCAAGAATGGAAGTTCTTCTGCACAAAGTGTGCGGCCGGCCCGCAAGCCGCACCATGACCCTGCGCGCTGCCGGGCCGGAGGATGCCGCCGCCTTTTACGCCTTGCAGAACGAGGTGCGGGCCGCGATGCCCCACCCGGAGCAGTTCGTACCCGACACGCTGGAAAACATCGCCCGTTACCTGAAAGAGGACCTGTGCATCGGCGGGTGGGACGGCGGGCGGCTGGGGGCCTACTTCATCCTGCGGTACTGCGGGCAGGACGCGCACAACTACGCCGCCTTTATGGGCATCCCGCGAGAAGAGTGGGACGGCTGGGCCAACGCCGACAGCGCCATCGTCCACCCCGACTACCGGGGCAACGGTCTGCAGCGGAAGCTGCTGGAAGCGGCGCTTGCCCGGCTCCGCCCGGGCATCGTGGGCATCGGGGCCACCGTCAGCCCGGAAAATCAGTACAGCCTCAACAACGCCCTGGCCAGCGGCTTTGAGATCGTCTGCCGCCGGGAGATGTACGGCGGGTATGACCGGTATCTGCTGGCGAAGGCCCTCTCCGTCACCTTCGGTGACACCTATCCCGAAGGGAGAGGCACTGGCGTGTCGGTCAAGCCCATGCTGGACGAGTAAAGCTTAATTTGTATCGCAAACAGTAGTGCCCTGCTACCAAGGTTAGCAGCAGCTTGACAAGGAACATGGTTCCGCAGCTGCTGCCCTCTGTAGCAGGGCACTATTTTTTGCGTTATATCAGGCTTCCGGCGGCCAGCTCAGAGTTGACCGGCCTGCCAAAGGCTCTCCCTCTGGGAGAGCTGGCGCGGAGCGCCTGAGAGGGCAAGGACGCTGCCAAACAGCTCTTGCACTGCGATCGTATCGCTCTGACAAAGAGCCTGCTTACCGCTGTGCAGCAGCTTTAAGGTTCTCGTTCATCTTATGCCGTACCACCAGCAGGCAGGCCAGATGCACCAGTGTAGTGAGGATCCAGCTGACGGGGTAGCTGAGGTAAAGCATCGTGGTGGTGTGGAACAGCTGGAAGATGGTGGCGATCCAGACGAGGCGGAGCAGGCAGCTGCCCACGAGGCTGACCACCATCGGCAGGACGGAGTAGCCCCGGCCGCGCAGGCAGCTGGCCAGAACATCCATGCCGCCGCAGAGCAGATAGGTGGTGCAGATGATGTGCATACGGGCCAGACCGGCAGTCACCACGACCTCATCGGAGGAGTAGAAGTGGAGCAGCTGTTCGCCCAGCAGGGAAGCACCGCCGCCCAGCACGAGGCCGGTGACGATGGAGCAGAGCAGGCAGTTGCGCATGACGCGGTCCAGATTGTCGTACCGGCGGGCGCCCATGTTCTGGCTCGTGAAGGTGACAGCGGCCTGGGCGAAAGCGTTCATGGCGGTATAGACGAAGCCCTCGAGGTTGGAAGCGGCAGAGTTGCCGGCCACGACGATGGAGCCGAAGGAGTTGACCGCCGACTGGATGACGACGTTGGAGAGGCTGAACACGGTGCTCTGCAGACCGGCAGGCAGGCCGATGCGCAAGATCTGGCCCAGAGCGCCCGCATGGAAGCCCAGATGGCCGAGGTCGAGGTGGAGCGGGCCTTTCTCCTTCACCAGCAGGGCCGTGACCATGCAGGCGGAGACGGTCTGGCTGATGATGGTGGCCAGAGCGACGCCCGCCACGCTCATGGAGAAGAGGATGACGAACACGAGGTTCAGCACCACATTGATGAGGCCCGCCACGGCCAGACAGAACAGAGGCCGCCTGGTGTCGCCCACGGCGCGCAGGAGGGCCGAGCTGAAGTTGTACAGCATGGTCATGGGCATACCGATGAAGTATATCTTGAGGTAGAGGGTGGACAGGCCGATGACGTCCTCCGGGCAGCTCATCAGCTCCAGCAGGACGCGGGCGGCAAAAAAGCCCACCACGGCCAGTAAGAAACCGCTGACGAGGCCCAGCGTCACGGAGGTCTGGACGGTGTTGCGGACGCCCTCCTCATCCTTCGCGCCGAAGCAGCGGGCCGCAACGACGTTCGCGCCCAGCGACAGGCCCACGAACAGGTTGACCAGCAGGTTGATGAGCGCACCGTTGGAGCCGACAGCGGCCAGCGCCGTGCTGCCCGCAAAGCGTCCCACGACGACGACATCGGCTGCGTTGAACAGCAGCTGCAGGATGCTGGATGCAGCCAGCGGCAGGGAAAACAGGATGATCTTTTGCAGCATGGGGCCGCTGGTCAAATCGCCTGTCCGGGTATTCTGTGCCATGAAAATGCTCTGCCTCCTCAAATATCAGATGGTACTCACGAAAAAACGCGCCGCTCAACAGCGAGCGACGCAGATAGTATTATAATACGGTTTCGGGTAAAATACAAGTAAAATCAAAGCTTTTTCCGTACAAAAATGCACCCCTGCACACAGGGTGCAGGGGCGCGGAGGTATGTTTGCGAAACAGAACGCTTACTTCTGGGGCTTCATGTAGATGTGGTGAGGCAGACCGGCGATATAGAGCGGGGTCAGCTCAGCCTGGATGAGGGGCCGTGCGTAAGCGAGGAAATCTTCCGTCATCTGGGTGTGATTCTCGTTCATCCAGCTCAGCGGCACCTTCTTCTCGAGATTTGCGACCTCGCTGATGGGGTGCAGCTCAGTGGTACACTGATAGGGGCTGTTGGAGATGCGCTTCAGGGCCACCATCTGGCCGGTGACGCCCTCAAACGCAGCCTTGACCGCAGCACCGCCGACCTGATAGGCCTCGGTGATGTCGGTGCGGCTGGTCAGGTGGCCGGCGCAGCGCTGCAGGGTGGAAAGCTCGATGCAGCGGGTCTTGGTGTCCAGATTGCGGGCTACGACGTTGGCCA
>OMFD01001333.1_pt1 | contig 12766 bp, 8 predicted proteins | sample 1645541 | NCBI WGS metagenome assembly OMFD01 (sample SAMEA103958149, study PRJEB25191) | human gut metagenome | biome: human-associated habitat [ENVO:00009003]; feature: intestine environment [ENVO:2100002]; material: feces | place: Germany | collected 2013/2015
TATTTGGTTTTATCCAATGTTCATATCCACAGGCCGGGAGATACCCTTGACACTGCCGGAGCCGGTGTACTGCCAGATGTTGTACTTGTAGCTGAAACTCAACGTGTCGCGGTACTGGGCGATCCAGATGTTGTACTTGCTGATGTTCGCAAAGTTCAGCGCGTTATAGAACCAGCTGGCATAGGAGTAAACGCCCGCGCTGTACCCCGCGCTGCGGATCGTCTCGCAGAAGGCGACGGCGCAGGCCGTGCGCTCGGCGGCGCTCAGGGCATTGGCGCGCCCGCCGCCGACACTCTCGGTGTCGTAGTAGACGCCCAGCGGCAGGCTGTAGCCGCTGACCAGGCTCAGCACCATGCTGGCCTCCTCGACGGCCTCGGCCTCGTTGATGGCCTGGCTGTAGAAGTAAACGCCGACGCGCAGGCCCGCGTTGATCGCGCCCTGAATGTTCCGGCGATATGTAGAATCCTCGACCAGCGCACCGCTGCCGTAGCCGCGGTAGCCGCAGCGGATGATGGCAAACGTGATGCCGTCCGCCTTGACGGCGTTCCAGTCAATGCTGCCCTGGAACTTCGAGACATCAATGCCGCGGGCCGTGCGGTTCAGTGCGCCGTCCGCCGCAAAGGTGTAGACATTGCCCTGAATGACCTGCTGGCCCGTGACGGGCTGGTGGGTGGACGGGTCGTAATAATACGTTGCGCCGTCAATATCCTGCCAGCCGGTATACTCGTATATCGTGGTGGTCGCGCTGGTCACGGCAAAGCCGTAGTTGGCCAGCTCCTGCACCGCAATGTTATCCGGCCAGCCCGCCGTCGGGTCGGGCACCTGGGTGGGTGCTTGCGTCGGAGTCGCTGTCGGGGCTTCCGTAGGGGCTTCTGTCGGGGCAGGCGTTTGCGTTTCGGCGGGTGTCTCCGTCGGGGCCTCGGTGGGGGCGGGCGTCGCCTCCGGGGTCGGCTCGGGCGTGATCTCGGGGGTCGGTTCCGGCGTGGGGTCCGCCGGGACAGGGGTCTCCTCGGCAGCCGGGGCGGCCCCGCCGGTATCCTCCTGTACGGTCACCGGCTCGTCCGCGCGGTGTACCCACGCCATGCGGGTGTTGGCCGCACCCAGCAGCGTGACGGAATCCGCCGCGCCGGGCAGCCAGGCCGCCGTGGCCGTGTTGGCGGCGTAGCTCGTATCGCGCATTGCGCCGATCAGGTCCTTCGTGCCGTCCTGATAAACGGGCAGGTAGGGCGTCTCGGTACCGTCGGCCAGCAGCAGATGACCGCTGCTGCTCAGCTTGGCTGTGTAGCTCGTCTTGCTGCCGGTCTCGGTCCTGGCGCTGTCGGCGTAGGTCACGGTGTCGGTGACCTCGTTGACGATGGGGGCCGAGCCCGCGTTGCTGACGCCGGAGTCCTCGGCACTCTCGTTGACCTGGCTTGCCTGGACGATCTTCTCTTTAACGGCCTTGACGTCCGCCTTGTAGACGACCTTTTCTTTGACCGTCACGGTCTGGGCCTCGGGCTGCGTGTAGCCCTCGATGGGCTGGACCGCCAGCGTGTAGTCGCCGGGGGTTACGTCCTCGGCCAGCGCGGTGCCGGTCTCGGTATCCAGCTCGTAATCCGTGGCATTGCCCTTGGCGTCGGTCAGTGTGATGGTTGCCGCCACGCCCAGCAGCGGGGTCTTTTCGTTCTCGGCGTCATCCTCCTTCGCGCTTTTGGACGGCGTCGGGGACGGCGAGGCGGATGCATCGGGCGTGGGGCTGGGCTCGGGGGCGTTCTCGACGTAGAGCGTCACACCGACGTCCTGCTGGATGACGCTGGCCTCCATCGTCAGCGGCTTGTCCGGCTCCGGCGTGGGGCTCGGCGTCGGGGAAGGGGTCGGTGTGGCCGCCGTCTCGGGGGTGGCCGTCACGATGGGCGTGGGGCTGGGCTCGGGCGCGGAGAGCGGACCGACGCTGGCCGCAAACGCGCCCAGGCCGATGCTGGCGGTCAGCACCACCGCCGTGCCGCCCGCGGCCAGCTTATACAGCGGCAGCCGCGCAAAGGTGCTGCCGGAGAAATACCGCATGGGGTTCTTTTTGTTAAACATTCCTGTTCCTCACAGTTAAAAAGCGATAAACTATTACAAAATGAATCATACCACGAAAAAAGCCCCCGCCGCAAGTGGGCAGGGGTGGAAAAGTGCACAGAAAAACGCCGAAATTTTCAACATTCATAGGGCCTGTTTGTGGATAATTGTGACACCTCGGACACAACTTTCCGGGCATCTAGTGGTCGCGGCTGCTGTCAGGCGCCAGCAGTTGTATTGGGCAAAAATTCCTCCACCAATAAATCGACACACGCACCGTAGCTGCACTCCGGCCCCGCAAGAAACGGCCAGCGCCCGGTCAGCGGGTCGCAGAGGTGGCTGTACCCCGCAAAAATTTCGTTTTTGTACTGTTTATTATAGAAGGATAGCACCATGCTTGCAAGCCGGTTGCCTTCCCACGCGGGGGAGGGCTTAGGGGGACTGGATTTTTACGTTGGATTTGCTATAATAAGCACAGAGCGTGCAGGGGCGGATGCTTGTATCGACCCCTGCAGCAAACGGAGAGCAATATAAGAGGTAAACACCATGCAATACGTCAATTTCGGCACCACAGGCTTACAAATCTCCCGCCTTGGGTTTGGCGGCATTCCCATTCAGCGCATCGACCAGCCCGGCACGCGGGAGCTGCTGATCGCCGCGCATAAGGCGGGCATCAATTACATCGACACTGCCCGCGCCTACACGGTCAGCGAGGCATGGATCGGCCAGTCGCTGGAGGAGGCCGGGCTGCGGGATGACTTCATTCTGGCGACCAAATGCCGCGCGCTGACCAAGGCCGACATGGAGGCCGAGATCGCCACGAGCCTGAAAAACCTGCGCACCGACCACATCGAGCTGTTCCAGTTCCACAACCCGAGCCTCGACGGCCTGAAAACCATTCTGGCGCCCGGCGGCGCAATGGAGGCGCTGCTCGAGGCAAAGGCCAGGGGCATCGTCGGGCATATCGGCATCACGGCGCACCTGGCCGCTGTGTTTGAGGCCGCGCTGGACATCCCCGAAATCGAGACGATCATGTTCCCGTACAACATCGTGGAGCAGCAGGGCAGGGAGCTGATCGACCGCTGCGCCGCGGCGGGCAAGGGCTTTATCGACATGAAGCCGCTGGCGGGCGGTGCCATTGAGGATGGCCGCCTGGCACTGCGGTACGTGCTGTCCAACCCGGCAGTCACGGTGTCCATCCCCGGCATGGCGACGGTGGAGGAGCTGAACGCCAACGTGGCGGGCGCGGCCAACACCGCCCCGCTTACGCCCGAGGAGGAGGCCGCCTGCCAGAAGGTGCGCGACGCGCTGGGCACCCAGTTCTGCCGCCGCTGCAACTACTGTGCGCCCTGCACGGTGGGGATTTCCATCCCCAGTGTGTTCCTGTTCCAGGGGTACCTGAACCGCTACGGCCTGCAGCAGTGGGGCCGCGAGCGCTATGCGACGCTGCAGACCAAGGCCGGTGCCTGCATCCGGTGCGGTGCCTGTGAGCCGCGCTGCCCGTACAACCTGCCGATCCGGCAGATGATGCAGAAGGCCGCGGAGGATTTTGGGGAGTAAGGGTAGATAAAACAAGGCGTAGGGGCGGATTCCATATCCGCCCGTGGGGGCTTTCGCAGCCGCAAGCTGCCCGGGCGCATATAGAATGCACCCCTACAGGGTCAACAGAATAAAGCGGCCTTCCCACAATCGCACATTTGCCGGTAAGCCGCGGGCCGGGCATGTGCGGCCCCTACCGAGTTACAGCCCGTAAATGGGCAATCAGGATGAACTCTGCCCTCATCAGTCCGCTTCGCGGCCAGCTTCCCCCACGGGGGAAGCCTTTTTTTGCTTCTGAATATTGTTTTTTGCTAGGCGAACGTGTATAATTTAATCTGTATAATTTTGTGCAATAATGTGAGGAATGAGTGCTATGCTTTCCGACCCCCAGCTGCATTATCTTGATAACGCCGCCACGTCCCGGGTGGACCCGGCGGTGGCGCAGGCCGTCAGCGAGGCGCTGACTGAGCTTTGGGCCAACCCCAGCAGCCTGTATGACCCCGCCGTTGCCGCGCAGGATGCCATTGCCGCGGCCCGCGCCCGCGTGGCCAAAACGCTGCACTGCCGCAGCGATGAAATCTACTTCACGGCCTGCGGCAGTGAGGGCAACAACATGGCCGTGACCGGTGCGGCCCGCCCGCGTAAGCACTGGGGCAATAAGATCGTCGTCACGGGCTTTGAACACCCCAGCGTGCAGCGCCCCATCCGCGCGTTGAAGGACGAAGGCTTCACCGTCGTCGAGGTCATGCCCGGGGCGGACGGACGCATTGACACGCAGAAATTCCTGGCCGAGATCGACAAAAACACGGTGCTGGCCGCCTGCATGGCCGTCAACAACGAGACCGGCGCCGTGCAGGACATCGCGGCGCTGGGCAAGGGCATCAAGGCGCGCAACAGCCGCACCCACTTCCATGTGGACGCCGTGCAGGCGTGGCTGCGCATGCCCATCGACCTGCAGAAATGGCGCGAGGTCGATACGCTCTCCGTCTCCGGCCACAAGGTCCACGCGCCCAAGGGCGTCGGCGCACTGTTCATCCGGGACAGCCAGCGCCAGACGCTCAAACCGCCCTATCTCGGCGGCCATCAGGAGCGCGGCCTGCGCCCCGGCACCGAGAACACGCCCTACATTGTGGGTCTCGGCGTGGCCGCCGCGCAGGGCCAGCAGAAGCTGCGCCCCCGCATTGCACACATTGCCGCGCTGAATCGGCAGCTGCGCGCGGGGCTTGAAGAATTGGACGGCATCACGCTCAATTCGCCCGACGACGCGGTGGGGGAGATCGTGAATTTCTCCACCGGCTGCATCAACAGCCAGACCTTCATCAACTACCTGAACACCCGCGCGGTCTATGTCTCGGGCGGCTCTGCCTGCGACAAGGGCGAGCCGAGCCACACCCTGCTGGCCATGGGCTGCGCCGACCTGACCGTCCGCACCGCCCTGCGCGTGAGCTTCTGCGCCGATAACACCGCCGATGACGTGGACGCGCTGCTGGCGGGGCTGCGGGACGGATTACAGGAATTGCAGCATATTTGAACGGCTGCCGACGGCGGCCTGAGGGCAGGCCGCCCTACGTACCCCTTTTCGAGCAAATCGTAGGGCGGGGTGCCCTCACCCCGCCGCAGGCAGTAGGGGCGGGACATGTCCCGCCCGCAGCCTTCCCGTTACAGCGTGTTTGCCGTAAAGCTGCGGGCCGGGCATGCCCGGCCCCTACTGCGGCACATCCATTTTGAAAGGAACCATTTTATGAAAGAACTCATCCTCGCCTATCAGGGCGAAATGACGCTGAAGGGCCTGAACCGCGGCAAGTTTGAGGCGCGGCTGGCCAAGACCATCCGCTGGCGGCTGGAGCCGCTGGGCAAGTTCAAGGTCTATCAGGCCCAGAGCACCGTTTTCATCGAGCCGAAGGAGGAGGGCCTCGACATGGACGAGGCGTTCCGCCGCGTGTCCCATGTGTTCGGCATCGTGAAGCTGAGCCGCGCCGTCGAGTGCCCGAAGGACTTTGCCGCAATATGCGAGACCGCCGAGGCGTATCTCGGCGAGACGCTGCGCGGCATCCGCACCTTCAAGGTCGAGGCCAAGCGCGCCGACAAGACCTACCCGATGAAGAGCCCCGAGATCTGCCGCGAGCTGGGTGCCTACCTGCTGGACAAGCACCATCATCTGCGCGTCGACGTGCATAACCCGCAGCTGGAGATCATGGTCGAGATTCGCGACTACGCCGCCTATGTCCACGGCCCCAAGGTCGAGGCCGCGGGCGGTCTGCCCGTCGGCACGAGCGGGCGCGCACTGAACCTGCTGTCCGGCGGCATCGACAGCCCCGTCGCCGCATGGTGCATGGCCCGCCGCGGTCTGGCGCTGCACCACATCCACTTTGCCAGCCCGCCGTACACGAGCCTGCGCGCCAAGCTGAAAGTGCGCAATCTGGCCCGCGAGCTGGTCGAGTACACCGGCAACTGCACGCTGTTCGTCGTGCCCTACACGAAGCCGCAGGAGTATATCCGTGACAACGCGCCCGACGTGCTGTTCACGGTTCTGATGCGCCGCAGCATGCTGCGCATTGCCAATCAGGTGGCGAAAAAGCTCGAGCTGCAGGCCCTTATCACCGGCGAGAGCCTGGCTCAGGTCGCCAGCCAGACCATGGCCGCGCTGGCCTGCACAGACCAGGCGCAGGACCTGCCCGTGCTGCGCCCCTGCATCGGCATGGACAAGATCGAGATCATCAATATTTCGCGTAAGATCGGTACATTTGAGACGTCCATCGAGCCGTATGAGGACTGCTGCACGATCTTTACCCCGCCGCACCCCAAGACGAACCCGACGCTGGACGAGATCTTGGCCGCCGAGGCCGCTATGCCCGGCCTGGCCGCGCTGGAAGCCGAGGCCGCCGAGAACGTCGAGAAAATCTATATCCGCATGGGAGATGACGAGCTGCTGTGACTGCTGAAATTATCTGCGTAGGCACGGAGCTTCTGCTGGGCGACATCCTGAACACCAACGCGCAGTTTTTAAGCCGCGAGCTGGCCGAGCTCGGTATCAGCGTGATGCACCAGCATGTCATCGGCGATAACCCCGCCCGCCTGAAGGAGCTGGTTTTGCAGGCGAAAAGCCGCAGCGACCTGCTCGTCTTTTCGGGCGGTCTCGGCCCCACCGAGGACGATCTGACGAAGGAGACCGTGGCCGAGGCGTTCGGCGATACGCTGGCCTTTGACGAGGGCGAGTGGCAGAAGATCATCGACTTTTTCGCCCGGACAAACAGACGCCCCACGCCGAACAACCGCAAGCAGGCCATGTGCCCGACGGTGGGCCACAAGCTCATCAACGACCACGGCACGGCCCCCGGCGCGTGGTTTGAGGACGCCGACGGCCACTGCGCCGCGCTGATGCCCGGCGTCCCGCGGGAGATGAAGGCCATGTGGGCCGAGCAGGTCCGCCCGATTCTGCTGAAACGGCAAAACTGCACGATCCACAGCCGCACGCTGCGGGTGCTGGGCGGCGAGAGCGCCATTGCCAGCAAGGTCGCGCCGCTGTTTGAGGCCGCGAACCCCACCGCCGCTATCTACTGCAAGACCGGCGAGTGCGAGATCCGCGTGACGGCCCGCGAGGCCACCGAGCAGGCCGCCGAGGCCGCCTGCAATGCCCGCATTGCGGAGTTTAAAGAGATTCTCGGCGCAGCCGCCTACGATGTGGACGTGCCCGCGCTGGAATACACGGTGGTACGCGCTTTGCGGGAGCACGGCTTGCACGCCGCCGCGGCAGAGAGCTGCACCGGCGGCATGATCGCCGAGCGGCTGACGAACGTGCCCGGCTCCAGCGAGGTGTTCGGCTACGGCTTTGTCACCTACGCCGAGGCCGCCAAGCAAAAGCTGCTGGGTGTGGATGCGGCTGTCATTGAAAAGTACAACGTCGTGTCCGGCCCTGTGGCCGCGGCCATGGCCTTTGGCGCTGCCCGGGAATCCGGTGCAGAGCTGGCCGTGGGCATCACGGGATTGGCCGGACCCGGCGGCGCACTGCCCGGCAAGCCGGTGGGTACGGTCTATCTGGCCGGTGCCGACACCCGCACAGACACGGGGTATTTAATGCGCCTGACCCTGGGCGGCTATCAGGACCGCCAGATCATCCGCACCCGCGCCGCCCTGTACGCGCTGGATATGCTCCGCCGCATGGCGCTGGGCCTCGATGTGCCGGACAGCGTGCGTTTCACGCCGGAGACGGCGGACAGAGATTTAGATATTTAAAACGCAAAACTGTAGGGGCGCATTCTATATGCGCCCGGCCCGTTTGCGGCTGTAGAAAGCTTCCCCGGGCGGATATGGAATCCGCCCCTACGGACAAGCTCGGCAACATTTCCAAACAAAGAAAGGTTCCACCATGGTCAACACTCAACTGAAAATCCTGCGTGTTTTCGGGCCCACGGGCGCGGAGGTATCCTCCGTGCTGCGGGGCATTCGGGATGATGGCTGTCCCGGCCTGCGTCTGCTGGAACGGGACGGCGAGTTTGCCATCTGTGTGCAGGTCAGCGCCCCCAACCGCGCCATGGCGGAGCAATACTGCGATAAATGGGCCGCGCGGCTGCGCGCCAAGTTCGGCGATGATGTCTTTGCCGAGGGGGAGACCAGCCTGGCCCAGGCCACGCTGGACGCTCTGCTGGAAAAACGCAAGCTGCTGGTTGCCGTGGACGAGCCGACGGGCCGCCTGCTGGGCAGCCTTTTGCAGCCGCTGCCCCACAGCGAGGCCGTCTTTGACTTTGGCACCGAGAGCTACGCCGACCCGCAGAAATCCCGCCGCATCACCGTGCCGGAGCAGCTGCTCCGGCGCTTCCCCGGCGACATTGTGCAGGCCGCAGCGGGCCGTGCACTGGCTGCGCTGCAGGTCACGGGCGCGGACTACGCTGCCGCCTACATGCCCGCCAGCGTCGGGCAGTGCCCCTTTGTGCTGGTGTGTGACCGCCGCGGCGCGGTGGCCTGCGCCCTGCCGCCCGATATGAACGATACCTTCATCGGCAACCAGATCCTGGACCTGCTGCGCCGCCGTTTGTTCGGCCTGCAGCTGACAGATTCCTGCATCACGTTCCGCCCCGGCCATGACCGGCCACTGCTCGTTGTGTCGGAGGCCGCCCGGAGCCGCGGCAACACGGTGCGGTTCTCGCTGCGCCGCCGCACGCCGCCCACGCGGGACGCCGACCATACCGCCGATTTTGAGCCGATGCTCGATTTTGACCGGCCCGCGCCGGTCAGCCCGCCGAGCTTCCCGCAGCCGGAGCAGTCTGCCGCGCCCGACCCCGCGGCCCCGCACCGCACGCTGCACCGCCGCGACGCCGCCGCGACGCCGCCCGAGGTCTCCGAGCCGACAGGCGTCATCCGCTTTGAAACGGACGCGGACGCGCAGGCGGCGGCCCCGGAGCCGGCCCGGACGTCCGGACCGGAAGCGCCGCGGCACGCCCGCATCCGCCGTGCCCGGCCCGTGGAACCGCCCGCCCCGCCGGACGAAGCACCTCTGCCCGACGTCCCGCAGGGCCGTGCCCCCGCACCGTCGGTGCTGGACGATGACATCCCCGACTTCTCCGCGGATCTTGACCCCGCCGCCATCGCCGCCGCGCAGGCTGCCGATGACGCCGCCGAGGCCGCGGGCAAGAGCGCCAGCGTTGAGGACTTTACCCGCGCTGCGACCCAGCTGTTTGACGCCAGCGCCGTTGAGGAGGCCGCCGCAGAAAAGGCCGCGCAGAAAACCGACAAAAAGCGCCGCCGCAAGGCCGAAAAGCCCGAGAGCGGGCCGGTGCAGCCCAGCATCAAGAACCGCAGCCTTGAGATCATTGAAAAGAGCGAGCGCCGCCGTAGACGCACCGTTATTCTGGGGCTTGTCGTGCTGGCGCTGGTGCTTGCGCTGGGCGGCGGGGCGCTGTGGCTGTTCCTGCGCTGTGATCTGGGCGCACGCCCCGCGGCCAAAAGCTACGGCACGGCGCTCTACGATACGACCGCCGAGAGCTACCTGGGCAAGGCGCTGGAGCGCCGCCCCGGCGTCGTCGGCTATCTGGGCTGGCCCGGGCTGAACGGCGCACTGGTTTACGCCGCCGACACGCCCGACCCAGAAACGCCCGAGAGCGGCGAGGCACCGTCCATCGTCCGCTTTGCCACCCCCAGTGCACTGGACGCCGCCACCCCCGGCAACACTGTGGTGGAATGCACGGGCAGCGACTACAAGGCGCTGGCCGACGAGGATACGCTCAAGCAGAACAGTGGCTTCACGCTGTACACGGCGGGCGGTGTCTACCGCTTCAAGGCCATCGCGGTCTACTATTTTGACCCGTCCGAGCAGGGCGCGGGCGCATTTGACCTGTACGGCAGCACCGACCTGTCGAGCTATTACGACTACCTGACCTTCGTCGCGGGCATTCAGGCCCGCAGCCTGTTTGACACCGGCGTTGACGTGGGTGACGACTCCCGCTTTCTGACCGTGACGACCCACAGTGACGAGAGCGGCGTGCTGCTCTGCATCACGGGGCGGCTCATCCGCGAGGGAGAGGCAGAGCTTTTAAACACCTCGGCCATCGCGGCAGCGGAGGAGCCGCTGCTGACGGCGGCCCAGTATGAGCGCAAGGGCCAGCCGATGCCGACGGTCAGCACGCTGGTGCAGGCCAGTGTGGACCGCTACGCCCAGCAGAGCACCGCCGCCCAGGCCGCCCGCAAGAACGGCGGCACGGGCAGCGACACCGCCGCGGACACGGCGGACCTGGCCCAGCGCGCGGACGACCTGCAGGCCATCACGGACAGCCTGCTGGCCAGCACCGACAAGATGCTCAAGGGCCTGACCGATGTGGCAGGCTCGACGAACGCTGTGGAGACGGACCTGAACAAGGGTGCCGAGGGCACGCTGCCCGAGCAGACGGTCACAGTGGACCAGATCAAGGTGACGGCCACGCCGGCCCCTACCGACGCCCCGACGCCAGAACCTACCGAGGCCCCGGCGTCGGACGCCAACAGCGAACCGACCCCGACGGAAGCGCCGACCCAGGCCCCGCAGCCCGACAACAGCACCGGCACTGAGGGCGAGACCATCAACGTGACGATGAACGGCACGGCCCAGACGATGGATCTGGTGCAGTGCCTGGCCATGGTGGCCCAGAACGAGCTGGGCCCCAACGCACCCGCCGAAGCCTACAAGGCTCAGTGCGTGGCGACCCACTGCTGGATCCTCAGCCAGTCGGGCTACCCGTCGGTGCTGGGTGCCGAGCCGGGCGCTGCCGCGCTGGCCGCCGCGCAGGAGGTCGCCCATGTGCTGGTTACCTACAACGGGCAGGTCTGCTTCACGCCGTACTTTGCGTCGGCCAGCACCGGCACGGCCTCCGCTGCCGAGGTCTGGGGCAATGACCGTGCCTGGCTGCAGGCCGTGGACAGCCCGTATGACCAGAGCGTGTCCAGCCACTGGAACACGAACGGCAATTCCAGCGGCACGGCCCGCTTCTCCCGCCAGACGCTGCAGGACCGCATCCGCGATGTGATGGATATTGACCTGTCCGGCGTGGACCCCAACAGCTGGTTCACGGTCCAGTCCGCCAACCAGTACGGCTGGGTCGCCAAGATCCAGGTCGGCCCGGACGCGGGCGTCGGCACCGTCAGCGGGCGCTGGTTCCGCGAGAATCTGCTGGCCCGCCAGAGCGTTGACGGGCGCAGCCTGCGCAGCCAGTGCTTCACGGTCAGCTATAACGCCGATCTGGACTGCTTTATCTTTGATGTCTACGGCTACGGCCACGGCTGCGGCATGAGCCAGTGGGGCGCCATCGGCTACGCCCGCAACGGCTGGGGCTATCAGGATATTCTGACGCATTATTTCGTTGGGACGACGATCACGACGTATTGAGACATAAGAAAAGAGCGTGTGCACAGAAAAGCACACGCTCTTTTTTTGCCGCACGGTAGGGGTCGGCGTCCCCGACGACCCGCGGGGCCGTTTGCCATAGTAGCAGGTATACCATCTGCCTGTAGGGCGGCATGCCCTCATGCCGCCGCTGCCCGTTTATCACAGCGCCAAGCTTACCCCATCCAGCACCGCCTTTACCAGCACATCCCCGTCATAGGTCAGCTCTAAATGGAAAAACGGTGCGTCCTCCGCCAGCAGCTTGAAAAATATCTTGTCCCCCTGCCAGATCGGAAGATCCTGCACGGCGGCCTTGTCCACCCACTCTAAGCACCCCTCGTCGCAGTCGGTCATCACGCCGGAAAAATCCATGCAGGTGTACAGGTGCATCCGCTCGGCGGGCCATGGGTCACAGAAAAAATCCACGATGCCGCGGTAAACCGGCGCGTGCATCGTCAGGCCGGTCTCCTCGCGCACCTCGCGCAGGGCGCAGGCCGGCGCGTCCTCACCCGGTTCAAACTTGCCGCCGACGCCGACCCACTTGTCGTGGTTGACGTCGTTTTTCTTTTTGACGCGGTGCAGCATCAGGTACGCACCGTCTTTTTCGAGATAGCAAAGCGTTGTCTGCAATAGTTCCATAACCAAACTCCTTACATATTTTTAAGCACCCCCGCAGATACTACCAGAAAAAACCAGGGGGGATTTTGTATGAGAGAAACCGGAATCGTGCGCCGTATCGACGAATTGGGCCGGGTGGTCATCCCGAAAGAGATTCGGAAAACGCAGCGCATCCGCACCGGAGATTCACTCGAAATTTACACGGACGGCAACGGCGAGGTCATATTTAAAAAGTATTCGCCGCTGGCCGAGCTTGGCGAGCCTGCCGCCATCTATGCGGACGTGCTGGCCCGGCGGCTGCGCTGCGCTGTGGCCGTCTGTGACCGGGAGCATATCGTCGCCGCCGCCGGAGCGGGTAAGGGCGAACTGCTCGGCGTACCGCTCCCGCCCGAGATCGAGCCGCTGCTGACCCGGCGCAAGCTCTACACGGCCCCGGCGTCCGCCGCGGAGCGGGAGCCGCTGGGCAGCCGGTACCTGCTGTGCGCCGCGCCGATCCTGGTACACGGTGACATCGAAGGCGGCGTGCTACTGCACGGCACCCTGCGCGAGGCCGCGCCCAACGCCGAGACCGTCCGCGCCGCCGCCACCGCCGCAGAGTTTCTGGCGCGGTGGATGGAGGAGTGAAAAGCAGCGGCAGCGTAGGGGCCGGGCATGCCCGGCCCGGGGGTTGACGTAATGGCCCGTGAATGGGCTGCTTGTGCAAGGCTGCGGGCCGGG
>OMFD01001338.1_pt1 | contig 12743 bp, 9 predicted proteins | sample 1645541 | NCBI WGS metagenome assembly OMFD01 (sample SAMEA103958149, study PRJEB25191) | human gut metagenome | biome: human-associated habitat [ENVO:00009003]; feature: intestine environment [ENVO:2100002]; material: feces | place: Germany | collected 2013/2015
TCAGCCCGCCAGTTTCGGCATCGGCGTGGGACAGGTCATCAAGGGCTGGGACCAGACTGTGCCGGGCCATAACGTGGGTTCGCGTCTGGTGGTTTCCATTCCGCCGGAATACGGCTACGGTTCCCGCGGCATCCCGCAGGCCGGCATCGGCGGCGAGGACACGCTGGTGTTCGTCATCGACATCATTTCCACCCGCTGACCATAGGTCAGCACATGACGAACGCCGGGGTCATAGCCGGCGTTTTGTCATAAATAACGAAGATTGTTTCAGCATCGACAACGGTTCAGGAGGACGATATGGCTGAGGACAAGGTCTACCTGCTGACGCAGGAAGCATACAACAAGATGAAGGAAGAGCTCGCCCATCGTGAAGGTGAGCTGCGTGAGGAAATCGCGCACAAGATCGCCGTGGCGCGTGCCGAGGGCGACTTGTCCGAGAACGGCGGCTACCAGGCCGCCCGTGAGGCGCAGAGCAAGAACGAGGGCCGCATCACCGAGCTCACCGTCAAGCTGCGCGATTCCAAGATCATCGAGAATGCTCCGGAAGGCACCGTGGGCGAGGGCTCTGTGGTGACCATCGAGCTCAACGGCAACGAGATGACCTACGTGCTCGGCAGCCGTGACATCGTGGCCGGCACCGACTACGACATCATGACCCCGGATTCCCCGATTGGCAAGGCCATCGAGGGCGCCAAGGTGGGCGACGTCGTTTCCTACACCGCACCGAACGGCCGCGAGCTGTCCGTGACGGTCAAGGCCGCCAAGCCGCTGGCCTGAGTTAAGTGACTGGTATGCCCCCGTAGGCGGGGGCATACTTATATGTCGTAGCGCTTATTGCCACAGCGAGACGATCACCATGTAGATGGCCACCATATGGCAGGCATATCCGGCCACCGTTCCGCAGTGGAAAATCTCATGGAATCCGAAGACGCGAGGCCAAGGGTCGGGCTTGCGCAAGGCGTAGACGATGGCGCCGAGGATGTAGCAGGCACCGCCGGCGCACAGCAGCACCACCACGGCTGGCCCCGCATACGGCGAATTCCAGAACATCACCATATAAGCCAGGCCGTAGATGCCGAAGATGATGTACACCACCGTATACAGCCAGCGTGGTGCATTGATCCAGATCACATGAATCACGATGGCGATGGCCGTGCACGCCCACATCGATATGATGATCACATTGCGCCAGAATGGTTCCAGCGCAAACGAAACCGGGGTATACGTGCCAGCAATGAGCAGGAAGATGTTGACATGATCGATACGCCGCAGCACATCGGTGACGCGCGGGCTCCAATCGCCCAGATGGTAGCAGGCCGAATTGGTGAACAGAATCAGCGACGCTGTCATGAACACGGCACACGCCCACTTCAGACTCGCGCCATGTGCCAAGCATATAAGCACGATGCCTGCCGCCAATGACAGGGGAGCGGCAATCGCGTGAATCCAGCCGCGCATCAACGGCTTTGGCCGTCCGTGCACGTCGAGACGAATCTTGCGTTCCACTTCCGCAGGGGCAATGCCCTCGATTTTCAGTGCACGGTTCTCCGCTTTGGCGAGCTTGTGCCGGGCCTTCTCCTCGGCTTTGGCTCGAATGGCCTCGGCCTTGAACTGGGCCTTGGCCCGTACGGCATCAGCCTTGGCCTGCAACGCCTGTTCGCGCGCCTCGATAGCCGCCTGACGCTTGGATGCGATGGTGGCATCCTCTGCAATCGTCGCGCTGTTATGAGCGTCGTGATGCATCGTCTTTTCCGAGTCGCCGGTTGTTGATGCCATGGTGATGCCCCCGTTTCACGAGTTGACGATACGCTTCTTACGCTGCCGTAACCTACGTTAGCGTAACTTTTATGCTTGTCAATACCGACTCGCACGAACACTATCACCCAATGGCGGCGATACTATGGAATCCGAAGATGAGAACGTCGCAGCAATAAAGGGCTCGGCGATGGTGTATTGCACGGAGTGTGGGTTTGCCAACGAGCAAGGAAATGCCTTCTGTTCGCAGTGCGGAAGCCCATTGGAGCAGCCCGAGGCCAATCCGGCGGCCCCTGCTTCTCCTGAACCTCCCGCCGGGCGTCCTGGCGTCGATCACACCAAAGCGGTGGTGATTGTGCTCATCGCGCTGATTTGTGTCGTGGCGTTAGTCATCGGCTTGTTCATCACCCATAGCATGGGATTGTGGGGAGCTCAGCCGCAGGCGCAAACATCGGCACAGTCGACCGGGGCCGATGCGTCGGATTCCGCCGATGATGGCACGACGGATTCTTCTGACGCCAAGTCCAAGGCCAAGAAGAACACGTCTGATAGCGCCAAAGACAAGAACAGCGACGATTCGTCCAAGAAAAGCTCGACGGAGAAGTCGAAGCCTTCCACTCCGGTGATCACATCCAGCCAGTTGTCTGACATCGCGGATTCATACTCGTCCTCCGATGTGGCCGTCTCCGCCATGGTCATCGATGGAACATCCGCCGACTCCTCAGAGGACGCCACCATCGCGACCACGTCGCAGTCCGGCAAGCAATTCGTGGCTGCCGATTTCTATCTGCCGGTCTATCTTGCGGCCCAGGACAATGGCGATGACAACGCCAAAGCGCAGGCAAACGCGATGATGGGTTCCATGGACACAGCAATGCCGGCAATATGGTGGCGGCTTCGGATATCAAACTGTACGTGATGCTTGCCGTGTACGATAAGCAACATGCCGGCACCTTGGCCACGGGCGGGAAGCCGTGCAACGCGATTGGCGCGGTATTGAAGATGCGATGTCGTCATAGTCGTCGTACTTGCCCGTGTGGCTTGCCGCGACGGCGGCGGTGCGTCTGCGTATGATAGGGATATGGCTGATTTTTCACATATCCTTGCAACGCGCCCCGACTTCGACGACGAGGACCGCGAGTGGCTGCATCATCTTGTCGCCGATTGGCAGGTGATCGCCGATTTGAGCTTTGCCGATCTGCTGCTGCTGGTACAGGATGGCGATGGCAAATACGTGGTGGCCGAGCAATGCCGTCCATCCACCGTTATGACGCTGCGGGCGGAAGACGTGGTGGGAAACGTCATGCCGGACGACATGGTCGGCGAATTGGACGCCGCCATGCTCTCCAGCGTGGTGTTCCGCTCCACGGTATTGAGAACCGTGGGCAAGGCGACCGTCTGCAACGTGTACGCGCCGGTTCGGCACAATGGCAAGACCTTGGGCTTGGTCGTGCGTGAGACCAATATGGCCACACGAGAATCCAACGGCCGATATGAGTCGGAAAGCATCAACGCCGGCAAGCATCTGTACGAGATGATTCCGCGAGGCCAATTCCCCTACAAGGATTCGGTGATGAGCCAACGCCATATCGCTCGCGTGGCGGACGGCTTCATCATCCTGACCATGGACGGCGTGGTTCGATACGCAGCCCCGAACGCCATCAGCTGCTTTAGGCGTCTCGGTCTGCTGACCACCATGCCTGGCCATTACCTCAGCGAACTCGGCACACAGCTATTGAAGGAGAACGACCCTGTTCCGGAAACCCTGCCGTTGGTGTTGACAGGCAAAGCCGCGGTCGACTCCGAACTCAACGCCAACCGTTCCGCCGTCTCGATGCGCTCGTTGCCCTTGTATGACAACAACGGCCGTATCGGAGCGATTCTGCTATGCCGTGACGTCACCGAGCTGCGCCGTCGTGAGCAGGAGCTGCAGACCAAGGACGCTACGATTTCCGAGATTCACCATCGTGTCAAGAACAACCTGCAGGCCGTCTCCGCATTGCTGAGGCTTCAGGCTCGTAAGACCAAGTCGGATGAGGTCAAGAAGGAATTGCAGGAGGCGCAACGCCGCGTGCAGACCATTGCCATGGTGCATGAGGGATTGAGCCAGACCGCCGACGAGGTCGTCGACTTCGACAAGGTGATCGCCAACCTGCTGCGCATGGCCGTGGACCTAGCCACGATGAAAGACCAGCACATCGATATCAACTACATGGGCAAGTTCGGCATGATGCCCGCTCAGGATGCCACGCCGCTGTCCCTCGTGCTGACCGAGCTCATCACCAATTCGGTGGAGCATGGGTTCGAAGGCCGCAAGGATGGCCATATCACGATTTCCGTGGGCCGCTCCGGCCCGAACCTCAATGTGGTGGTCGAGGATGACGGTTCCGGTCTCGGCTCCGAAGAACAGGGTGGATTGGCTCGTTCTTCCGGTTCCGGTTTGGGCACGCAGATCATCAACACCTTTGTGACCAATGATTTCGGTGGTTCCGTGCATTGGGAGCCGCGCCGCGAAGGCGGCACCCGCGTGGTGCTTGATATGAAGCTCAGGGCTGTTCAGGACGAGTGATGCGAAGCCCGAAATGAGGAAACCCTCCCAAGCGGGAGGGTTTCCTAGTATGACGAAGCGATAATCAAAACATCAGATTTGCATCTGCATGGCCTGAGAACGGCGGGCGCGCATGGCGCGGCGCTTCAGCGCACGACGCTCATCTTCGCTCAAGCCGCCCCACACGCCGTAATCCTGATTGGTGTCCAGTGCGCACTTCAGGCATGCGTCAATCACTTTGCAGGTGCGGCACACGGCCCTGGCCTCCTCAATCTGCTGATAGGCTGCACCGGTGTTGCCCACCGGGAAGAAGAGTTCCGGATCCTTGTCACGACATGCGGCCTTGGCTCGCCAATCAAAAGCGCTGCTCATTGCTTGCCTCCCTTAAAAGCCCCGTGGCTGGTGTTGTTCCTTAAGTCCAGTACCAAGGTAACCACGAACCGTGGTGATTTTCAAGAGGTTTTGCCGAGAAAAAACCGAAGTTTTCACGAAGCGCACTGCACCAGACATGCCGATGTGCCCTCGATGAGCACGGCCCGGCCCGCGTTGTCGGCATCGATATGACTCATCATATCCAATAGGCGAGCGGGGACTCCGGCCATAAGATCGGACGTTCTCTCCCCGCACGGGAACACGATTCTGGTATTGCAATGCTCCGGTATACGTATCGGGCGAATCGTGCTGACGGCGAATACCACGCTGACGGACTCATCGGCCAACGCATGTGTGAAAGACAGCGCCTGCTCGTCGGTGCGGAATGGGTCGAACAACTCATCGGCGTCGTCGACGAACCACACGATATGCGGAGGCGGTGGTGCATCCGAGCTGGCATACGGCGTGCAGCGGCCGCCATGAAGCCATTGCGAGCTCCATACCCGACGATGCGGGGAACTGACACGTACCGCCAAGCCATCAGCCATGCTGGCGTGTCGAGCCAATGTTTTCAGCAACGTGGTTTTGCCGCGCCCCTGCGGGCCGATGACACCGATATTGCCACCGGTGAGGGATACCGTCGCCTCTCGCAGGTTGATGCCATCGTCGGCAAGTCCAAATCGAATGCGTTGCGGTGCGTGGTCGGCCACAGTCCGGTCTTTTACGTGCCGGGGGAGTGGCGCGGTAAACAGGGACGGTTGCGGCGGGCTTCCGACGAACCGCGATGCGAACGCGATCTGGCGGCACACCGCATCGATATCGCGTGCCGTTGCACAGCGGAATGCCGTCACCTGTTCGGAATCGTTGCAGAACGCCGCACCGGGCATTGCCGGACTGAGGTCGGCGGCACGACCATCGCCAAGCAGCTCGCATGATTGCAGACGGTCCCGAACCCGTAAACAAATGCTGACGGACATATTTGCCTTCATATCGGCACTGACCTGACCCATGGGATTCTGCGTACAGGCGATCAGATACATGCCCAGTGACCTGCCGAGCGAGGCAATACGCACCAGACGATTCACATAATCCGGGAGCTGGTCCTTCAGGGCATGGAATTCGTCAATGACCACGATCAGGCGCGGTGGTGGATTGACCATATCGCGGATATCGGAAGCATGGACAGCGGCGGACAGCTGTTCACGGCGTGTCAGTTCGGCTTCCAGCGCACGCAACGCGCGTACGGCATGCGCCAGATCCAGATCGCATACGCTGCCCACGGTATGCGGCAACCGTTCGAGTTTGCGGAACGCGGAACCGCCTTTGAAATCCAAGAACACGAAATTCAGATGCTCAGGCCCGTTCATCGAGGCGAGCGCCAGACACCAGCTTTGCAGCAACACGGATTTTCCGGAACCAGTGGTGCCGGCCACCAGAGCATGCGGCCCCTGACGGTTCAGATCGAGCATCAGCGGCTCGCTTCCGGTCATGCCGATCGGCACCGCAAGGTCAAGGGGTTCAAGCCAGCGGCCCACAATGGCGCGCCATGGCAGGCGTGCGAAGTGCAGCAGCGATTCTATCGGCTGCGACGGCGCATGACGGAGGTCTGCGGCGCGGTCATCGGCGTCGCCCGTGATATCGACATCGATCGTTGCCTGTTGCGGATCGGGAGCCTTCTCCGGGCCTGGAGGCGAGGGGAGCGTCAGCAGCAGGGACACGAGACAGGCGAATATGCCCGGTGCGATCATGGCGGCGAACAGCCATTGCCCGTGCAACAGCAGTATGACCATCATCAATGCCTGCGCGATCATCGGGCATGCCGCGGCAAACATGGTCAGGCGGGCGCGCAATGGCGGCGCGCCCAAACGGTGCTTCGCCCGGGATACGGCGGATGCCGTATGGACGGAATGTCGCTTCGAATCGTTCTGCTGTGATGTCATGCTTCCAGCGTGGGGGAACGCATGCCGAAAGCGCAAGCCGAATCAAGGTATGTGGTTCTAGCTTGCCGAGTTATCCACATGACATTTTGCCCGTGCATGATTGGCGGTGTAGGCAACGGTGACGATCATGCGCCGATGATGAAGCCGATGGGCTCCGGGAAAGCGTCGGTCAGCCTTCCGCCAGATTGCCCACGGTGCCGGCCTTATACGTGCCGTCGGCAAGTTGATTGAACAGTTCGGTGTTCTTGGCGTCGTCAAGCAGCACCGAGGAACCAACGCCATCAACGTAATAATCGGGGTCGGACCAGTACACGCTGCCGGAGATGCCATTCGAGCCGGTGGCGCTTTTGAACGCCAACGCCATGGTGAGCAACGTGTAAGGGTTGGTCTTCTCGTCCACGGTGAGTGCGCTCATCGCGGCATTGGACACTGCCACGATTTTGGACGGATTGGTCAGGGTCTCACTGCTGGAAGCCTTCTTGACGATGGCCGAGATGACCTGTCGCTGGCGTTCGTTGCGTCCGAAGTCTCCTCGCGCGTCGGCATATCGCATACGAGAGAAGGACAATGCGGTGGAACCATCCGCCGTATGGCATCCCGCCTTCCAGTTCAGTCCGGAATAGGAATCCTGAACATCCTCGTCATAGCACAGTTCGATACCGCCCAAGGCGTTCACCACGTTCTGCAGACCGCCGAACTTGATCTGTGCCACATGATCGATTTTCTGGCCGGTGATCTGCTCGACGTTGCTTACCAAAGCCTTCTTGCCCGCAATCAGCGCCACCGCATTGATTTTCATGTACTGGTTATCGACGTTCATGAGCGAATCGCGGGGAATGGAAACCAACGAACTCGGCCCGCTTTTGGGCTTGATCAGCACCAGAATCGTATCGGTCCTGAAGCCAGAGATATTGTCTACGCCGCCGTAATCGGTGGAACCGTCACGCTCATCGGAGCCAAGAATCAGCCAAGTCGAGGCCGGCGTGTTGGGGGTGTCGGTCAGCCAGTCGCTCCGATTCAGTTTGCTGTCCACCCATTGCCAGGCACCGAAAACGGAAAGAATCAACGCCGCCACCAGTACCGCGATTGCGCATAGGGTGATGCGTAAGGCTCGCGGACGGCGTGCCGTTACCGTTTTCGCCGTTGCCGCCGCCGGCCGGCCAAGATGGCTGAACTTCGTGGACACGTTTGCTGCTGGCGATGAGGGCCGGGAAACCGGCATATCCGACGGATTGCGCACGGCGTTGCGGGATGAGTCGGAAGACATCCGCGCTCGCGACGGCGGAATGCTGCGCGGTGCGGCGGCATCCGGAGCCGTGCTGCGAGTGGCGCGTCCGGTTTTCGGAGAAAAACTGGGCGGAGTCCGCCTGCCGTTGTCCGCGACGTTGGCGCTTGCCGTGGCGTTGGCGTTCAGTTGAGGCTCTTCGATGTCATTTCCCGTGACGGACGGACGGGTCGATGGAGCTTGACCTGACTGGCGCGAGGTTCGGGCGGGGGCGAAGGAGCGTGGCACCTGCCCGGAAGGCCGGGTGCGTCGATTTCCCGCAGGAATGAAGCTTGGCGGGTTGATATGCGGATCCGCCCCACCTGATTCCTGCGTCATAACCCCTCCTGAAACTGTCGATTGTCTGAATGACACTTTGACACAGCATCCGCCGGGTGTTCCTGCGCTATGGTGTTCCTGCGCAGGAACGGCACAATATCATGTGCAACGGCGTCAGGGCATCGCGTTCACGCCATAGCACACAGTTCCATAAAAATGATGTAATGACACGAGAAAGAATTTGACAAAACCGAAATTGCATGTGTGTAATTTAGTCCGTATGAAAAGCTCAATAGGCAAGGAGAATCGCATGTGGGGTGTGGTCGACGATTCAGCCGAAGAGCCATGGCACGAATTGTGGGGACTATTCCGACCTGATGGCGATGTATCTTGGCAGCACAAGGCGTTGTGCGCGCAAACCGATCCGGAGGCGTTCTTCCCGGAAAAGGGGGGCTCGACCCGTGATGCCAAACGTGTGTGCGCAAAATGCGAAGTGCGTGAGCAATGCCTGAAATGGGCCATCGACCATGATGAGCGATTCGGTATTTGGGGTGGCATGAGCGAGCGCGAACGCCGTCGATATAAGCGAGAGCACCGGGAGCGGGCGTAGCTCCACACACCCCCTTCAAGTCTGGTGCGTACACTGGGAGTTTATGAGTCCGACAGGTAATAGCGATATTCATGAGGCGTTGGCCGACGCCATGTCTTCTCGACCATATACGCATAGGCAGGATGTGGATACCGGCATTACGGCTGTGATCACCGTTGAGGAGGATATGCGTTTCCTCCGGTCTACATTGCGTTCGGTATTGACGCAGAATGTTCTTCCGGGGGTCGTCATCATCGCCGACGCGACCGGGCGCACCAGTTCGAGGATAACCACCTCGTTCGAGGTCATCCCCTCGCCATCGGGGCCGGTGATGGAGGTGCCGCAGTCCAAGCATGTGACCATTCACATCGTCTCGGCCAAGGGCGCACGCTCCTTCGGCGATGCGGTCAGCCGGGCATTGGATCGTGCCGATCTGGATGACGCTCCCCGCGCATTGTGGCTGCTCCATGATGATTCCCGCCCTTCGGATGACTCATGCCTTGAACGATTGCTTGAGGCGTGGCGCAATACGCCGGGCGCCAGTGTGCTCGGGTGCAAACAGTGCGATTGGGAAGGCTCCCATCTGCATGATGTCGGTATGTATGCGGGTCACCACGCCGTGCATTCCCTGGTGGTCGATGGAGAACCCGATCAGGAGCAGTATGACGGGCGGCAGGATGTGTTTGCGGTGTCGCTGGCAGGCGCGCTGGTGTCCATGTCGCAATTCACGCGACTGCGGGGCATCAATGCCTGGCTGACCACCTACAGCGAATCGGTTGATTTCTGCCGCCGTGTCTGCCTGAGCGGCGGACGCGTGGTGGTTGTCCCGCAAGCGGAGATATCACATCGTCGCGCACGGTATGAGGGCATTCGTACGCGAGGCGGGGAACCGCTTAAGGACGATCACACGGTCAATCATGCGATGACGGTGCATCGCTCCCAACAGCGGTATCTGTACACGGACCTGGCCATGTCGTCCTGGTTTATCGTCTGGCTGTGGAGGCTGCTCCGCAGTTTTGGCATGGCCATATCCATGATGTTCGGCAAGAAGCCGTATGAAGCATGGGTGCAATTGTGCCTGCCATGGCTGGCCTTGGCCGATATCGCGGGAAACATGAAATCACGCAGTCTGGTGGCCAGACAATCGAAGGTCGCCGCATCGTCCCTGCATGTCTTGTTCGCAGACAGCCAGCAGATCAAGCAGTTCCATGATCGTCGGGATGCATTCCAATCCCAGCAGGGCAGAGTGCTGCTCAGTCCGCTGGAACGTGCCCATCTGCGGACACGCACCATATATCGCTGGAGTGCGGCCGTGGTGATGGCGCTGGTGTGCTTTGCGGCCATCGCGGTGATGTATTGGCCGGTGTTCCGTTCGATATTCTCCGGCGGATCGTTGTATTCCGATGTGTTGCTTCCCACCGGTGCCAGCTTCACGCAACTGGTGCAGTCCGCCACCACGCCGTGGGTGTTTGGCAGCGGCACCGGCATTCCTGCGCCGCCCACGCCGTGGCTGCTGGTGCTGATGCTGGCCTCGTTGGTCACGCTCGGCCATGTGACCGCCGCTTTGGCGATGATACTGTTTGTGGCCGCGCCGCTGAGCGCATTGTCGTTCTGGGCGCTGGCGGGCGTATTCACCCGCTCGGACGTGGTTCGTGTGCTGGGAGGACTGCTGTGGGCATCCACCGGCATTATGTTCGGCTGGTATGCGCAGGCCAATATGCCGATGCTTACCGTAATGGTGTTCCTGCCGGCCGCGTTCGCATTCGTGTTCCGTGCCGTGGGCATGTACCATACCGAAGACCCGCTCAAGCCGCGCACATCCGTTCAGGCCGCGGCCATCGCCGCACTGTGCTTCATCCCTGTGGTGGCCGCTGAACCGCAGCTGCTGTTCGCGCTGATCGTCGTGTTCCTGATGTTCCTGCTATTCGTGCGTCGCAAGCGCGCCATGCTGTTGCTAATTCCGGTTCCTGCCGCCTTTGCGGTGGCTCCTACGCTCGTCAATGCGGTGCGTTACGCCGATTTGGGCATGTGGCGTCAACTGTTCGGCGACATCACGGTGCCAACGTCATCCGCCAACGGGTCGCCGGCGTCGCTGAGTCTGCTTGAGGCCGCACAGCGTGCGCTGGGATGGCGAATGGGGTCGACTGATTATGCCGATTTGGCGGTCACTGTGCTGTTTGGCGTCATCACGCTGCTTGCTCTTGCTTCGCTGGTGCTGCCGTTCGCGTTGCGGACCTCGCGACTGATGTGGGTGGTAATCGTCTGCGGAGGCGCGCTCGCCCTGGTCTCCAGCCGTGTGGCCATAACCGTGGATGCCGATGGTGTCGTGGCCGGTTCCGCGCAGCCGGGCATCGCGATGATGATATTGGGCTTCCTCGCCTGCGTGTGTCTCGTCGCTGGTGGGGCGGTGAAGCGATTCCAACCGTTGCATGCGTCTGGCAGTGATCCCGCATCGAAAAAGGACCGTCTGCATGTGCTCATCGTGTCTGGCCGTGTGGTGCTTGCTCTGATACTGGTGTGCTGCATTGGCATCCAATGCATGTATGGCATCGAACGTCATAAGGATGCGGGACTGGGCGTGTCTGAAAACGGCCTGCCCATGGTCACCACCGATTATCTGGAGGCCGGTGCCGATCATCGTGTGCTTGCCGTGAGCGCGGAGACCCGCAACATCGTCAACTATGCGGTGATGCGCACCTCGCGCGGCGATTTGATCGACAGCTCTCCGGTCCAGCGGGCGCGCCTGCTGTCCGGCAAGCATGATGCGGTTGACGAACAACTGGCCCAGGCCTGTGCCTCGCTGCTGTCCAATCCCGACGAAGAGGCCATCGCGGCCATCAGCGCGCTTGGATTCGGCGGCATCTACGTGGTTCCCGAGACCGGCGATTCCTTGAACGACATGCCGTATGAACAGTTGAGCGCGAATATCGCCGCATCGAACGGCACCCAGTCCTTGGTCTCCACGGATAGCGGCAGCTACTATCGTCTGACGCTGCGTAGCAGCGCCTCACAGCAGGTGGATACCTCATGGCAGCAACGTGCACAGCATAGTGTCTGGAGGCACGCCTGGCTGATATGCCTAGGTGTGATCACGGCGTTGTACTGCTTGGTCGCCATGCCTCGCAGACGACCGTCCTACGGATTGGAGGAGCAGGCATGAGCAACAAAACTTCTGGTTTCAAACGTGCGATCGGCATCGTGCTCGGTGTGATCACCATGCTGGTGTTGATTGCGCTGTTCGTCGTTCTCGTCATGGCCCCCATCCCCAATATCTGGGTGGATAAGGTGGCCGCTTCCGATAATGCCATCGACCAGACCGTTAGTCCGACCCAGTCCGAAACCTACTGCCCGGCACCTATAGGATTGGCCGATACCGGCACGTACGGCGACAGCGCCTTCCAGGCCACTGTCGGCAATCTGAGCACACAAGCGCGCTATGCGGCGTTCGGCTCCGTCTACAGCGCCACTGTCTCGGCGATCGGGCAAAAGTCCAGTTCAGATGACGTAACTTTGAAAGACGCCGATTCGACCGACGATTCCTCGGTGAAAACCGGTGCTCAGAAGATCAATCAGGGAGCTCGTCTGATCAATACCCGTATGCTGCAGGCCGCAGCTGGCACCGGCACCGTCGGCACCATCGCATCATGGGCCGATGATGGCGATGTGAGAGGCATATCGGCGGCATCCTGCGTATCGACCTCGCTCAGCCAGTCGTTCCTGCTCTCCGACAGCACGACCGGTACCACACAGCAGCTCATCGTCTCGAATCTCTCCACCAAGCCGACCACCGTCGACATTGCCGTCTGGGGTTCCGAGACAGCCGGGAAAATGGCATTGTCCACCCAATCCACGCTGTCTGTGCCAGCCGAGGGGGAGTCCTCGATGGAACTGTCCGCCGCGGTCGATGGGCAGCATGGTCTGTTCGTGACCGTTTCCAGCAAGGAGACTCCTATCGCGTCCGTGGTGCGCACGGTGACCATGGATGGTCTGACACCG
>OMFD01001343.1_pt1 | contig 12703 bp, 10 predicted proteins | sample 1645541 | NCBI WGS metagenome assembly OMFD01 (sample SAMEA103958149, study PRJEB25191) | human gut metagenome | biome: human-associated habitat [ENVO:00009003]; feature: intestine environment [ENVO:2100002]; material: feces | place: Germany | collected 2013/2015
CCTCGGTGTACAGGCGGCGGACGATGTGGCCGGGGCCCTTGGGAGCGATCATGATCACGTCAACGTTCTTGGGAGCGGTGATGGTCTTGAAGTGGATGTTGAAGCCGTGTGCAAAGGCCAGAGCCTTGCCCTCGGTCATGTAAGGTGCGACCTGCGTGTTGTAGATGTCGGCGCACAGCTCATCGGGCACCAGCATCATCACAACATCGCCAGCCTTGGCAGCCTCTTCGACCTCCATGACCTTGAAGTTGTCGTGAGTGGCAGCGAACTCGGAGGCCTTTGCCCAGTGGGCAGAGCCCTTGCGCAGACCGACAACAACGTTCACGCCGCTCTCGGCCAGGTTCTCGGAATGGGCGTGGCCCTGGCTGCCGAAGCCGATGACAGCAACGGTCTTGCCGTCCAGCACGCCGAGGTTGCAGTCGGAATCGTAGTATTTCTTGATCGCCATGGTAGTAGTCTCCTTTTACTCTTTCCTGTTTTATTTTTATATTTTGATTTTTATGGAAAACTGAGAGATTATGCCTTACTGCGGGCAATGGGTCCCGGGCAGGGGCAGCTGGGCTGCCCGCACCTCCTGCGGGGGCTTCTGCATGTGCTGGTGCATCCCGCCGCGCTCCAGGGCGGTCACGCCGGTGCGGCACTGCTCAAGGATCTTGTAATCTGCCAGGATCTTGAGGAACGCGTCCACCTTTTCGGGGCGGCCGGTCAGCTCCAGCACCATGCTGTCGGGCGAAAAATCAATGATCTTTGCCTTGTAGATGCTGGCGATCTCCCGCAGCTCACTGCGGTTGTGGACATCGGCAGCCACCTTGAGCAGCAGCAGCTCCCGCTCCAGCGAATTCTCGTGATCCAGAACGAACACCTGCCGGGTCACTTCCAGCCGCTCGGTCTGGAGGATGAGCTGGCTCAGCGCCTTTTCATCGCTGGTGATGGTCACGGTGATGCGGCTGACCGCCGGGTCGTTGGTGGCGGACACCGTCAGGCTGTCGATGTTGAAGCCGCGGCGGCAGAACAGGTTGGACACCCGGGCCAGAACACCGCTCTGGTTGTCCACCAGCAGACTGATGACTCTGCGTTTGGATTCCATGGGTCAGTCCTCCTTATTCCATGATGATATCATTGATGTCGCCGCCGCCGGGGATCATGGGCAGGACCTTTTCGTCCTTGTCGATGATGCACTCGATCCAGGTGGGGCCCTTCTGCTTGAGGGCATCGGCAAATGCGGCCTGGAACTCGGGGAGGTTGGTGCAGCGGTAGCCCTTCAGACCAAAGCCCTCGGCCAGCTTGACAAAGTCAGTGCGGCGGTGGGGGTCGGTCTGGGAGTAGCGCTTTTCGTAGAAAGTGGTCTGCCACTGGCGCACCATGCCCAGCACGGAGTTGTTGAAGATGACCGTGATGATGGGCAGCTCATAGCTGACAGCGGTGCAGGCCTCGTTGAGGTTCATGTGGAAGGAACCGTCGCCCGTGAACATGACCACCCGCTGCTCCCGGCCCAGCGCCATCTGCGCGCCGATGGCCGCGCCATAGCCAAAGCCCATGGTGCCCAGGCCGCCGCTGGTGATAAAGCCGCGGCTCTTGGTGTGGCGGATGTACTGGGCCGCCCACATCTGGTGCTGGCCCACGTCGGTGACATACACGGCCTCGGGGCCGCACTGGCTGCACACCTCGCCGATGACCTGATGGGGCATCAAGCGGGTGGGGTCGGACACAGGGTGGTAATCCTGCGCCTGCCACTCGTGGATCATCTTCATCCAGTCGGGGTGCTTTTTCTCCTCAATGAGGGGAAGCATCCCGCTCAGAACGTAGCAGACATCACCGGTAATGGCAAGATCCACATCCACGTTCTTGCCCAGCTCACTGGGGTCGATATCGATCTGGATGATGGTGGCGTTCTTGGCAAAGGTCTTGGGGTTCAGGGCCACGCGGTCAGAAAAGCGGGTGCCCAGTGCGATCAGCACGTCACAATCCGCGACCGCCCGGTTGGAGGTGTAGCAGCCGTGCATTCCGACCATGCCGATGTTCATCGGGTCACCGTAGGGCACAACGCCTGCGGCCATCAGAGTATAGGTGGCGGGGATCTCCGCCTTGTGGATCAGGTCACGCAGGGGCTGGCAGGAAGCCGCGCTCCGCACGCCGCCGCCAAAATAGACCAGCGGGCGCTTGGCCGCGTTGATGATATCGGCGGCCCACTTGACCTGCTGTTCATCGTAGGTGGTCACGGTGCGGATCTGCTCCGGCTGCTTGGGAGTGAACTCACAGACAGCAGCGGTGACATCCTTGGGGATATCCACCAGCACCGGGCCCTTGCGGCCGCTCTGTGCAATGCGGAACGCCGCACGCATGGTGTCGGCCAGCTCTTCTACCTTGCGCACCGTGAAGTTGTGCTTGGTGATGGGCATCGTGATGCCCTCGATGTACGCCTCCTGAAAGCTGTCCTTGCCCAGACCGGGGGTCGGCACATTGCCGGTAAAGGCGACCATGGGCACGGAGTCCATGTAGGCAGTGGCAATGCCGGTGACCAGATTGGTGGCACCCGGGCCGCTGGTGGCCAGCACCACGCCGGTGCGGCCCGTTGCGCGGGCATAGCCATCGGCCGCATGAGAAGCGCCCTGCTCGTGGGCGGTCAGCACATGGTGGATGCGGTCAGAGTTCTTATACAGCTCGTCGTACAGGTTCAGCACAGCACCGCCGGGATAGCCGAAGATGGTGTCCACGCCCTGTTCGCAGAGGACTTCAACAAAAATTTGCGAACCATTTAACTGCATGGTAAGTTGCTCCTGTTCCTTTTCCTCTTACACTCTCAACAAAATTTCCCTCAGACACGTTACTTTTCGCATCTTGCATTCCGATTTGAACGTTGGGTCAATTATACTATAAATCGGGCCTTTGTCAATCGACGATTTGTAAAGTGAATCAGCCGAAAGATGAAGATAATTGAACACACCCTTGCGGACGGCCTTCTCTGAGTGTATAATCTGGTAAAAACCTCTCCGTCAGCCTGCCCGGCTCCTCTGACCGGGGAAGCAGGAGCAAAACGCCGGAGAGGTCCTGTCAAGAGGAGAGTCTGATGATGCAACTTCGTGAATGGAACGCCCGGCTCCACGGGCTTGTTGTTTTCCGTGCCCTGCTGGGCGACCCCGTTGTGGCAAAGCTGGCGGCGCTGACCGACCGGCTGGAAGCTGCCGACGACAGCATCGCCCCCCTGTGCGATGCTGTGGCCGCCTTTGAAGCTGCCCTGTTTGCCCACACCACCAATCTGGGCGATTATCTTTCCAACGCCGTGCTGGAGACCGAGACCGTCTGTGTGCGGCAGGCCGCCGCGGGCCAGCTCTCCCCTGTGATGGAGGCCGCCCTGAACAGTGAGCTGAACTTTTTGCAGAAGCTCTGCGGCCTGACGCTGGACACGCTGCTGGAAGCCGCCGACCGGCAGAACCGGGAGCTGGCGTTCCTGCCCCGTTGGGAGGCAAGGCAGCTCGACCTGACCGCCGCCTACAACCAGCGGATGCGGGAAGCCGGGAAGAAGGGCTACGGCATGTTTGCCAAGCACCATGTGTTCACGGTGGAGAACGGCCAGCTGGTGCCCGTGAAGTACCCCGACCCCCAGAAGCTCAGTGAGTTGCCGGGCTACGAGAAGGAGCGGGAAAAGGTCATTGCCAACACCCGCGCCCTGCTGGCCGGTTCCCCCGCCAACAATGTTCTGCTCTACGGCGATGCAGGCACCGGCAAATCCAGCACGGTCAAGGCCATTGCCAACGAGTATGCCGCCGACGGCCTGCGGCTGGTGGAGGTCAAGAAGAACCAGCTCTACCAGATCCCCGACCTGATGGATCAGCTGGCAGCCAATCCCCTCAAGTTCATCCTCTTCATCGATGACCTGAGCTTCTCCTCCAACGACGACAATTTTGCCGCCCTGAAAGCCATCCTTGAGGGCAGCGTGGGCGGCCGGGCCCGGAACATCGCGGTGTACGCCACCTCCAACCGCCGCCACCTCATCAAGGAGACCTTGACCGACCGCACCGGCGACGACATCCACGAAGCCGACACCCGGCAGGAGCTGATGAGCCTTTCCGCCCGGTTCGGCCTGACTGTCACCTTCCAGCGGCCCGAGAAAGCCCGCTTTGCCGCCATTCTGGAAGAGCTGGCAAAACAGCACCACATCCAGATGCCCATGGAAGAGCTGCTGGTCAAGGCCGAGGCCTTCGCCATCCGCGCCGGCGGCCGCAGCCCCCGCGTGGCCAAACAGTTCATCGAACAGTGCGAGAGCGGCGTGCAGAAATAATGTTTGCTTTTTCGTTTTTATTGATGAGAAAAAGCGCTGTGCAGTGAAATGACTACACGGCGCTTTTTGCTATTTTGAAAGAAAACTGCCGCCGCAGGCGGCGGATGAGGCGGTCAGAAAATCACACGCGCTCGGCCACCAGCTGGAAGCCCTCTTTGGTGAGCTCCTGCCGGATCTGCTCGATCTGGGCATGGTCGCGGGTCTCCAGCGCCAGCTTGAGGAAGCAGCTGGAGATGGGCATGTTGGGGTCAGAGCCGTCATGCAGGACAGAGACCACATTGCTGCCGCAGCGGGAAACGATGGCGGCCACCCGCTCCAGCTGGCCGGGCTTATCCTCCAGCGCAATGGTCAGGTTGGCCTTGCGGCCGCTCATCACCAGACCACGGGTGATGACGCGGTTGAGGATGTTCACATCGATGTTGCCGCCGGAGATCAGGCAGACCACCTTTTTGCCCTCGATGGGCAGCTTGTGGAACAGCGCCGCTGCCACAGGCACCGCACCGGCACCCTCGGCCACCAGCTTCTGGTTCTCCATCAGGGAGAGGATGGCGGCGGCGGTCTCGTCCTCGCTGACGGTCACGATGTCGTCCACATATTCCTCGCAGAGCTGATAGGTCAGCTCGCCGGGGGTCTTGACCTGAATGCCGTCCGCGAAGGTGGCCGCATTTTTCAGGGTCTGATACTTGTGCTCATGCAGGCTGCGGTACATGCTGGGGGCACCCTCGGCCTGCACACCATAGACCTTGACCTCGGGGCGCAGGCTCTTGATGGCAAAGGCCACGCCGGAGATCAGGCCGCCGCCGCCCACGGGCACGATGACGGCATCCAGATCGGGCAGCTGGTCAAGGATCTCCAGACCAATGGTGCCCTGACCTGCGATGACCTGTTCGTCATCGTAGGGGTGGATGAAGGTCATGCCGGTCTCGGCCTGCAGCTCCACGGCCTTGTCGTGGGCATCATCATAGGTGCCGGGCACCAGACAGACCTCCGCGCCCAGGCTCTTGGTGTTTTCCACCTTCATAATGGGGGCACCGTCCGGCATACAGACGATGCTCCTGATGCCCCTGCGGGTGGCGGCCAGAGCCACGCCCTGTGCGTGGTTGCCAGCCGAGCAGGCGATCACGCCCTTTTCGCTCTCCTCCCTGGAGAGCTGGCTGATCTTATAATAGGCTCCCCGCACCTTGAAGCTGCCGGTCACCTGCAGGTTCTCGGTCTTGAGGTAGAGGCGGCAGTCCTTGGAGAGCTTGGGCGCTTCAATCAGGTCGGTCTTGCGGGCAACGTCCTTGAGCACAAAGGCGGCGTGGTAGATCTTATCCAGAGTCAGCATGACGATACTTCCTATCTTCTATCCTTGATTTTTGCATGTGAATATGCATCCCAGTATAAATTAGCAAAAGTATTTTGTCAAATGAACGTATTTCAACATTGTGTTTGCTGGGGTGACCGCCAATGGTTACGCCCGGGCAGGCGGCAGCCCTGCGGCCTGATGCACGCTCCACCCGTTCCCATGCCGTGGGAGCGGTTTCCCCTGACCCCAAACGCCCCTCTCCGGCATCTGTGAGACCGGAGAGGGGCGTTCTCGTTTTTAACCTTTCATCGGCACAAATCCGACCAGATCCTTCACGACCTCGCCGCCGATGATGAGCCCGGCCACCGAGGGCACAAAGGCGTTGGAGCCGGGGACCGAGCGCCGGATGGTGCACTTGCGCTGGGTGCCCGGGGGGCAGATGCAGTGGTTCTTGCAGCTGATGGAATCATCCTCGATGGGGGTCATGGCAGGCTCTTTGGAGTAGACGACCTTCAGGTGCTTGATCCGCCGCTTGCGGCACTCGGTGCGCATCACCTTGGCCAGCGGGCAGACGGAGGTCTTGTAGATATCCGTCACCTCAAAGCGGGTAGGGTCCATCTTGTTGCCTGCACCCATGGCGCAGATGATGGGGGTACCGGCCTCCTTGGCCTTGACCACCAGCGCGATCTTGCCGGTGACGGTGTCGATGGCATCCACCACATAGTCGTACTGGGTGAAATCGAACTGATCCTGCGTTTCCGGGGTGAAGAAGATCTTGTAGGTGGTGACCTTGATGTTGGGGTCGATCTCGTGGATACGCTGTTCGGCCACATCCACCTTGTACTGACCCACGGTCTTGCGGGTGGCCACGATCTGGCGGTTCAGGTTGGTCAGGCAGACCTTGTCATCATCAATGAGGTCCAGCGCACCCACACCGCTGCGTGCCAGCGCTTCCACCGTGTAGCCGCCCACGCCGCCAATGCCAAACACCGCCACACGGGAATTGTGCAGCTTTTCCATTGCTTCCTTGCCCAGCAGCAGCTGGGTGCGGGAATATTGATCCTGCATAGATACTTGCTCCTTCATTTTACACTGCGCCGTTCATTTTACCGGTTCGGCACAGCTGCTTCTGTTTTACTTTATCACTTTCCTGCAAAGCGCCTGAGCGGTTTATTCGACCGCAACGATGGTGCCGCCCCCCAGCACAACATCGCCCTGATACAGCACCACGGCCTGACCGGGCGTGGGGGCACGCTGGGGCTGGTCAAATTCCAGCCGGAACTTCCCCTCTCCCGCCGGGTAGACGGTGGCCGCCTGCTCGGTCTGGTGATAGCGGGTGCGGGCCGTGACCCGCAAGGGCGCGGTCAGCTCCGGGATGGCGATCCAGTTCACCTCGTCGGCATAGACGATGCGGTCAAACAGGTTCTCCTCCGGGCCCACCGTGACGGTGTTGGCCTGCATATCCTTGGCGCAGACATACACCGGCGCACCCATGGCAAGGCCAAGGCCCTTGCGCTGGCCGATGGTATACCGCACCGCGCCATTGTGAGTGCCCACCTTTTTGCCGTTCTCGTCCAGAAAATCGCCTGCCGGGTAATGCTTGCCGGTGAAATCCTCCATGAAGCGGGCGTAATCGCCGTCCGGCACAAAGCAGATATCCTGGCTGTCATGCTTGCGGGCGTTGATGAAATGCTGCTTTTCCGCGATTTCACGCACTTCGGCCTTATGCAATCCCCCCAGCGGCAGGCGCACATGGGCCAGCTGCTCCTGGGTCAGGTTATAGAGCACATAGCTCTGATCCTTGCCCTCGTCCAGCCCCTTTTTCAGCAGCCAGCGGCCGGTGGCCTCGTCCTGCTCCACCCGGGCGTAATGGCCCGTGACCACATACTCCATGCCATGGCTCTCAGCCCAGCGGAGCAGGTGGTCGAACTTCATATACCGGTTGCAGTCGATGCAGGGGTTGGGCGTGCCGCCCATCTCGTATACCCGGATGAATTTTTCGATGATCTTCTCCCGGAAGTCGGCGGTGAAATCCAGCACCTCATAGGGGATATCCATCGCAAAGGCCACCTCGGCGGCATCTTCGATATCCTTTTCGGAGCAGCAGGTGTGGAAACCGGACTGCCCCAGCGTCTCGTTGCGGGTGAGCCGCATGGTGATGCCGGTGCAGTCGTACCCCGCCTGCTGCATCAGCCATGCCGCCACTGAGCTGTCCACACCGCCGCTCATGGCGATGAGTGCCCCGGGGCGCTTCGTGTTCTGTGCTTCTGTCATATCGTCCCTCATTCAATAACACACTAAAACAGTAGCATAATACTACCGCAGCTTCTTTCTCTTGTCAAGACGCAGAAAATTGAGCCGCCGCTGCCAGCAGCGCGTCTTTTTCATTGGGTGTCTGCCCGGTGATGACAGCCTCCAGCAGGACGTTCAGCACCTGCCGCAGACCCGGGCCGGGTCTGACCCCCGCCGCCATCAGGTCACGGCCATTCACGGCCAGCTGGCTCACCCGGCAGCAGGCATTTTCTGCTGTCAGCTGCTCTGCTTCGGCCCGCAGGGCAGCAAAGGCCCCGGTCTGTTCCGGATGCCGGGCACTGCAAAGGGCGGTCAGGCGTTGGATCGTCGGCAGTTCATAGCGGCCCAAAAGACGTTTGGCCATAAGTGTCTGGTCGGAGCCGGGCGTACCGGGAGCTTCCTCTTCGGACACGGGTGTCACGCAGGGCGTTTGGACGGGAGTGTCGGGAGTTTCTCCGAGGACCGTCCGCTGGGGTGGGACCCTGTTGCCGCAGGCAATAGGGCGGGCGATGGAATGGCCCGTCTCGTGTCCGAGGAGAAAGCTACCGACACTCCCCCCCACCAAGGCCGTCACTTCATCCGTGAGCGCGTTGGAGCATTTCAGTTTGCGCAGAGCTTTGCGGGCACCGGCTTCTCCCAGCGGGCAGAGAAGGGCCGCCAGCCGGGTGGGCACGTTCTCCGCCGTTGGTTCGATCCGGTCGATGGTACGGCAGAGTTCCGCAAACCGTTCCGGCTGTTTTTCCGGTTCCAGCTCCGGCAGGACAACGGCCAGAACGGCGGGTTCCAGATAGCTTCCGGGCCGGGGTGCCGCCAGCAGCTTGAGCAGTTCTTCCTGGATGCGCTCCGCCGAAACGCAGTCCAGATGCGGCCCCAGTGCCCGGGCAGCAGCACCGGTGGCGGGGTCGATGTCAAAGCCGAACCGGGCCGCGAACCGGTAGAGCCGCAGGATGCGCAGCGCGTCCTCCTCAAAGCGGCGTTCCGGCTCCCCCACCGCCCGCACGAGATGGGCGGCAAGGTCGTCCCGCCCGCCAAAGGGGTCGATGAGCCCTTCCTCGGCGCTGTATGCCATAGCGTTGATGGTGAAATCCCGCCGGGCAAGATCCTCCCGCACATCCGGCACAAAACAGACGGCATCCGGGTGGCGGCCATCGGAGTAGGCCCCCTCGGTGCGGAATGTCGTTGTCTCATAGAGCCTGCCGCCCTGCTTCACCGTCACGGTGCCGTGCTGCAGGCCGGTGGGGATGCACTTTTCCTCCCCGAACAGTGCCATCACCTGCTCCGGGCGGGCGCTGGTGCAGAGGTCCCAATCGTGGGGGTCCAGCCCCAGCAGGCTGTCCCGGACACAGCCGCCCACAGCGTAGGCCGCATGGCCCGCCCCATGGAGCGCATCCAGCAGCAGGGCTGCGCCCGGGTCAAGTTTGATCGTTGTCATGTTGTTTCCTCGTCATATTGCAGGATGATCTGTTTGCCGTCAAAGCCGCACTCCGCCGCCGGGAATACCTCCTGCGCATTGGGCAGGGCGGCTTCCGGTTCAAGGATCATGGGCGAATAATGCATCAGCCAGAACCGGCGCACATCAGCCTTTTTTGCAATGGCCGCACCCTGCGCAAAAGTGCTGTGCCCCCACTGCTTTGCCTGCGCCTCCTGCTCGTTGTCGGGGTAGGTGGCATCGCAGAGGAAAAGGTCGGCGTTCTGCGCGGCCTGTTCCAGCGCCGGGCAGGGAGCGGTATCACCCGAGAACACGAACCGCAGGCCCCGGCGTGCCGGGCCCAGCACATCCGCGGGAGCGACCACCGCCCCGCTTTCCAGCGGAATGCTCTGGCCCCGCTGGAGCAGCTTCCATGCAGGCACCGGAACGTTCAGTGCCCGGGCCTTTGCAGGGTCAAAGCGGCCCGCCCGGGGCAGGTCGAGTCGGTAGCCCCGGCTGGGCACCCGGTGCCGGGTGCGGAAAGGCGTAAGCTGCGCCCCCGCAGGCCAGCCGGAGGAAAGGGTGGTCAGGTCGATGGGGTCTGTGTCCAGCTGCACAGCCCTGACCGGATACGGCAGCGGCCCGGCCAGGGTGCGCAGGGCGGGCCAGATTTCTCCCAGCCCCTCGGGGCCGTAAAGGGTCAGCGGGCGCTCCCGGCCCTGACAGCCCAGCGTCTGCAGCAGGCCCGGCAGGCCGAAGATATGGTCGCCGTGATAGTGGGTCAGGCAGATGGCATCCAGCTTCATCAGGTTGACCCCGGCGCGGCGGGCCGCCGCCTGCGTGCCCTCGCCGCAGTCAAACAGCAGGGCATGGCCCCCGCATTCGGCCAGCGCGGCGGTCAGGGCACGGTCCGGCAGGGGCATGGTGGCCGCCGTGCCCAGCAGTGTAATGGTCAGCATAACAGTTCCTCCGTGATTTGTCGGTAACAGTGTACCACATTTTGCGCCCGCACACAATCGGCACAGCCCGGCATAGGATGGCGCAGAGCTCTGATACAAAGGGAGGTTTGACCATGCAGCGCAAAAAAGTCACCGCCGGGCACCACCGCTTCGGGCTGGCCCGGCTTGTTCTGGTCCTGGCACTGCTGTTTCTCGTCGTGGCGCTCACTGCCGGGCTGGCGGGCTGCCTGTTCCAGCCCGTACTGGCCGCCCGGGGCACGCTGCTGTTTCTGCCGGGGTAATAGAAAGAAAAAGCGGAATCGTTCCATCTTTGCCTGAGAGAACAATTCCGCTTTTTGCTATTTTATTCTGCCGTTTTCAGCTGCTGTGCTTTTTTCCATGCGCGAATGGCTTCTCCATAGGAGATTTGCTCATCCGGCTTAAACTGTCCTATATGTTCTTCATCAGGCAGCTCCATCAGCTCGTTTTCCACGGCCCACTGTGCGGCCCGCTGTGCCGCTTCCTCATTCAGGCCGATGTCCTCATACATTGCATTTCCATCCGGTACAGGCTCTCCTGCATTCCTCCAGAGCAGTTCCGCCAGCTGGATCCTGTTTTGGGGAATTGCCGCCCCACTGGGCAGCAGATATTTCAGATAGAGCTCTGTTCCGAGCTGATGCACCTGATAGGCCAGTACAACAGCCGAAATTCCCACTGCGCCGATCATTGCAGCACTGCCCAGCAGTTCGGTTTCTCTGGCATTTTCCGCGCTTTCGTACATTGCCTCTACGGTCACATCTGCCGCCGGCATGGGAAAACTCATGGTCTGGCTGGTGTGTGCTACATCAGGGTCTCCCATCAGTGCCGGATCGCTGATGTTCCACTGTGCAAAGACCATTCCTTCCGGTGCCGCATTTGCCGCAACCGTAACCATTGCGCCCGCAGGGATCTTTCCGATCTGGGTCGTACCCTGTTGTTTCAGCACCACATTCTTCGTGATATCCACAGTCGTTCCATTTTTCTCAACCGTCACACACACAAGAGAACCGTCTTTTTCCGTCAGAGTATACTCTTTGGCATCAGGATTAGGGTTAGGGTTAGGGTTAGGGTTAGGGTTAGGGTTAGGCTCAGGCTTAGGCTCAGGCTTAGGCTCAGGCTTAGGCTCAGGCTTAGGCTCAGGCTTCACCTCGCTCCACTGTGCGCAAACCGTCACATCTTTCGCCGGCATGGTAAATTTCATGGTGGTGTGTGTTACATCAGGGTTCCCCATCAGTGCCGGATCACTGATGTTCCACTGCGCAAAGACCCTTCCTCCCGATGCCGCATTTGCCTCAACCGTAACCATTGCGCCCTCAGGGATCTTTCCGATCTGGGTCGTACCATCTTTTTCCAGCTCCACATTCTGCGTGATATCCACAGTCTTTCCATTTTTCTTAAACGTCACACTCACAAGAGTACCGTCTTGTTCCGTCAGAGTATACTTTTTGCTCCAATGTGCGTAAACCGTCACATCTTCCTTAATTGGCTGGGTGAAATCAAACAATTCACTGTCATTTTCTTGCGTATACCAACCTTCAAACTCGTAACCGTCCGCTGTTGGATCATCGGGTTGGTTGACAGTTTTTTCATACTGCACCACTTTCGGCTCCACTTTGCTGGTTCCCTCTGCCTGATTGCCGCAGTAAAAGCTCACAGTATGGGCGCAATCAAAGTTCTCCGGTTTATACAACAGGGGATTTTTATTTTTAAAATCATTTTCCTTTGCAAGTTTATCCCATTGTTCCTGGGTTCCTGTATAATGCAGTTCCACTAATTGTTTATTTTCACCACCAAGTCCAAAGTGAAACGCATTTTCTCCTATCGTCTGTACACTACTCGGAATCGTCACACTTTTCAAATTTGTGCAAAGCGCAAACGCATTCTCACCAATCGAAACAACTGAATTTCCAAGTTTCACCGTTTCCCATTTGGCGCAACCAAGAAACGCAGCTGTTCCAATTGATATAATTGAAGCCGGTAGCTCTACCTCATCCAATTCAGGGCATTCCAAAAATGCACCATCTCCAATCGACTCAATGGGTGCTTTAAATTGAACGCTTTTCAGCGCTGTGCAGTAGGCAAATGCATGACTTCCAATCGACTTAATGGATGCTTTAAATTGAACGCTTTTCAGCGCTGTGCAACCTATAAATGCACTATCTCTAATCGAAGTCACAGAATATCCCTTCGCGCGCAGGGATCACTGCATCCGTTGCCGTAGCTTTGGGCTCAAACCCCGTCAATTCCACGGTGCTATCATCAAGCGGCATATAGGTATAAGTATTACCGTTTACCTCTTCCGTAAATTTCGTAAAAGATTTTTTCGCTGGCTCTGCCGCAAATGCAGACAGGGGCATCAGCCCTAAAACCATTCCCAGAACCAGCAAAATACTGGTAAGCCTTTTCAATCGTTTCATCCCAAAAATCCTTTCTCTGCATTTTACACAAAAATCGCACAA
>OMFD01001355.1_pt1 | contig 12597 bp, 6 predicted proteins | sample 1645541 | NCBI WGS metagenome assembly OMFD01 (sample SAMEA103958149, study PRJEB25191) | human gut metagenome | biome: human-associated habitat [ENVO:00009003]; feature: intestine environment [ENVO:2100002]; material: feces | place: Germany | collected 2013/2015
CCCCTACCACTCTCCCACCGACATGGGCGTGAACATGGCCGGCAACTGCATCGTGGACGACGAAGTCTGCCGCGAGGCCTCCCGCAACGAGATCATCCGCCGCTATTTCAAGGCCCTCTGCGACCACAAGATCGGCAAGAACGTGGACAGTGAGATCTTCAAGCTGGAGCTGCTGCTGAATCAGGCCGGTCTGGCTGTCGGCGACCGTGCCGTGGAAAAGCAGGCTCACGCCGTGGCCGAGCGCACCGGCGGCGCACCCGCTGCCGCCATCGAGCTGCCGGACGGCACCGTCGTCACCGGCAAGAACGGTCCCCTGCTGGGCGCAGCCTCTTCTGCCCTGCTCAATGCCCTCAAGAAGCTGGCCGGCATCGACCATGAGATCGACCTGGTCTCCGCCCGCGCCATCGAGCCCATCCAGACCCTCAAGACCAACTACCTCGGCAGCCGGAATCCCCGCCTGCACACCGATGAGATCCTGATCGCGCTGTCCAGCTCTGCCGCCGAGAATGAGACGGCTGCTGTCGCTCTGCAGCAGCTCTCCAAGCTCAAGGGCTGCGACATGCACTCCACGGTCATCCTGTCCAGCGTGGATACGGACACCATCAAGCGTCTGGGGATGTACCTCACCTGCGAGCCCGCCTATGAGCAGGAAGACCGCAAGTATCACAAGAAATAAGCGCTCCGGCGCATAAGAAAAGCCGCACAGTACAGCGAAAAACTGTACCGTGCGGCTTCTTTGTTTCTTCTGTGGTTTCTCAGACGTGGGAGAGGCTGGGCGCACCGCCCGCGATCTCCTCGGCGGTCAGGGGCTTCGCCTCGGCAGGGGCGTTCAGACGCTCCTTTGCTACGGCCAGCATCAGTTTGATGCGGTTCTCCTGATTGACCCTGGTGGCGCTGGGGTCGTAGTCGATGGGGGTGATGTTGGCGCTGGGGTACATCGCGCGGATCTTGTTTACCATGCCCTTGCCCACGATGTGGTTCGGCAGGCAGCCAAAAGGCTGTGCGCAGACGATGTTGCCGTAACCGCCCTGTACCAGCTCGATCATCTCAGCCGTCAGCAGCCAGCCCTCGCCCATCTTGGCACCCAGCGAGATGATGCCCTCGGGCTTTTCCACCAGCTCCTTGAAGGGGCCGGGGGCGTAGAAACCGGCGTCGGCCTCGGCCTTGAGCATGGAGCGCTCCACGCTGTCCAGCCAGTTGAGCAGCTGGTCGGTACCCATCTTCATGGCCAGCTTGCCGCCGTAGAGGACATGGTCCTCGCCCATGTTGAAGATGCAGTACTGCACGAAGCCCATCAGACCAGGGAAGTTGACCTCGCAGTCCTGGCTCTCGAGGAACTTCTGCAGGTCGTTGTTGCCCAGCGGGCTGTACTTGACGTAAATTTCGCCCACGACGCCGACTTTGACCTTCGGCACACGGGTGACGGGAATGGACTTGAAGTCCTTTGCGATGAGGGGGAAGGTGTGCTTCATCTCGCGGGAGGTGAAGCCCTTGCCCGCCAGCAGTACACGGCCCAGACGCTGGACCCAGAGGTCTACCATCTTATCGGCAGCGCCCTTCTCGTTCTCATACGGAGCGACCTGATTGCGCAGGGCGCAGAGCATATCGCCGTAGAACACGCTGGCGATGGCCCGGCGGGCCAGAGGCAGAGTCATCTGGAAGCCGCTGTCCTTCTCGAGGCCCGAGAAGTTCAGGCTGGCCACCGGGATGTTCGGATAGCCTGCCTTGACCAGCGCCTTGCGGAGCAGATGGATGTAGTTGGAGGCACGGCAGCCGCCGCCCGTCTGGGTGATGAGCAGGGCCGTGTGCTCGAGGTCGTACTTGCCGCTGTTCAGCGCATCGAGGAACTGGCCAATGACCAGCAGTGCCGGATAGCAGGTGTCGTTGTGGACATATTTCAGGCCCAGCTGCGCCACAGCGCTGCCGCAGTTGCCAAGGATCTCGCACTTGTAGCCGTCGTAGCGCAGGGCGTATTCCAGCAGGCGGAACTGGGTGATGGCCATGTTGGGGATGAGGATGGTGTGAGTCTTCTTCATCTCCGGGGTGAATTTGGGGTAATTGTATTCCATAGGTTCCTCCTATGTTACTTCTTATCTTCGTCTCGCTCATCCAGTGCGGCGAACAGGCTGCGCAGGCGGATATTGACAGCACCCAGGTTTGTGATTTCGTCAATTTTCAGCTGGGTGTAGAGCTTGCCGCCCTCCTGCAGGATCTCGCGGGTCTCGTCGGTGGTGATGGCGTCCACGCCGCAGCCGAAGGACACCAGCTGCACCAGGTCCATATCCTTCTGGGTGGTGCAGTACTTGGCGGCGGCATAGAGGCGGCTGTGATAGGTCCACTGGTTCAGCACGCTGGTGGGGAACTTCTCCACGCGGTTGGAGATGCTGTCCTCGGTGACCACCGCCGTGCCGTGGCGGGTGATGAGGTGGTCGATGCCGTGGTTGATCTCCGGGTCCACATGGTAGGGGCGTCCGGCCAGCACGATGATCCGCCTGCCCTGACGGCGGGCCTCATCTATGATCTCGCTGCCCTTGACCCGGATCTGTGCCATGTGGGCTTCATACTCAGCGTAGGCCGCGTTGGCAGCCTCCTGCACTTCCTTCTCGGAGATGCCGCCGAAATACTTGGGCAGCACGTCCTTCGCCATCTTGTGGACGAAATCCTTCGGACGGTGGATACCGACGTAGTCGTAGATGAACTTCTGGCCTTCCAGCTCGGGGCAGTTGCCGGCGAGGACTTCGGGATAGTAGGCCACGACGGGGCAGTTGTAGTGGTTGTCGCCCAGACCCTCGTCGATGTTGTAGGTCAGGCAGGGGTAGAAGATGGCGTCCAGATGCATCTGGGTCAGGGCCTTGATGTGGCCGTGGCTGAGCTTGGCCGGGAAGCAGGCGGTGTCGCTGGGGATGGTAGCCTGACCGGCCAGATAGAGGCCGCGGCTGGACACCGGGCTGGTGTGGACGGCAAAGCCCAGCTTGGTCCAGAAGGCGTGCCAGAACGGCAGCAGCTCGTACATATTCAGGCAGAGCGGGATGCCGATGGAGCCGCGCTTTCCGGCCACGGGCTTATAGCTGGCCAGAAGCTGCTGCTTGTAGGCGTAGAGGTTGAGGCTGTTGTCCTCGCTCTTGCCGGTGACGGGCTTGTCGCAGCGGTTGCCGGAAATGAACTTGCGGCCATCGGCGAAGGTGTTGACGGTGAGCTGGCAGTGGTTGCCGCAGCCGCCGCACTTGACGCTGACGACTTTCTGGTCGAAGCTCTCCAGCTCTTCCTCGCTCATCATGGCGGAGGTGGTCTGGCCGTTCTTGCGGCACTGGCGCAGACCGAAGAGGGCCGCACCGTAAGCGCCCATCAGACCGGCGATGTCGGGGCGGATGACCTCGACGCCCATCTCCTTCTCGAAGGCGCGGAGGACAGCCTCATTGTAGAACGTACCGCCCTGCACGACGATCTTCCGGCCCAGCTCTTCGGGGCTGGACGCACGGATGACCTTGTACAGCGCGTTCTTGACGACGCTGATGGACAGGCCCGCCGAGATATTCTCGATGGACGCGCCGTCCTTCTGGGCCTGCTTGACCGAGCTGTTCATAAAGACGGTGCAGCGGCTGCCCAGATCCACGGGGCGGTCGGCGAAGAGGCCGAGGGCCGCGAACTCCTTGACGTCGTAGCCCAGTGCCTGCGCGAAGGTCTGCAAAAAGCTGCCGCAGCCGGAAGAGCAGGCTTCGTTCAGGAAGATGTTGCTGATGGCACCATCCTCGATCTTAAAGCACTTCATATCCTGACCGCCGATGTCGATGATGAAGTCCACGTCCGGCATGAAGTATTTTGCTGCCGTGAAGTGGGCCACGGTCTCCACGAGGCCGAAGTCGCAGCGGAAGGCGTTCTTGACCAGCTCTTCGCCGTAGCCGGTGGTGGTCACGCTGGCCACCTTGAGGCCGGGGTGCTCTTTATAGATCTTCAGCAGCTGCTGCCGGATAAGGGGCAGCGGGTTGCCGAGGTTCGGCTGATAGTTGGTGTAGAGGATCTGGCTCTGCTCGTCCACGACCACCAGCTTGACGGTGGTGGAGCCGGAGTCGATGCCGATATGCACCGGGCCGCACTGGGCGCTGAACGCCACCCGCGGCACGCTGTGGGACATATGGCGGGCATGGAATGCCTCGTACTCTTCCTTGCTGGCGAAGAGGGGCGGCTCGCTGGCGTAGGTGGCCGTGGCGGCGTACTCATCCAGCGCAGCGGCCACGTCCGAGAGGACGAACTCCTTGTCGGCGTAGAGGGCAGCGCCCAGCGCGACGTAGAGCAGGCTGTTCTCGGGGCAGGTACCGGTGACGCCCAGTGCCTCGTCGAAGCTCTTGCGCAGCACGGTGCTGAAAGTCAGCGGACCGCCCAGATAGAGGATATTGCCCTGGATGGGGCGTCCCTGTGCCAGACCGGCGATGGTCTGGTTGACCACGGCTTTGTAGATGCTGGCCGCGATGTCCTCGGTCTTTGCGCCCTGATTGATGAGGGGCTGCACGTCGCTCTTGGCGAAAACGCCGCAGCGGGATGCGATGGTGTATGTACGGGTGGCCTGTTCGGCCGCCTTGTTCATCTCATCGGCCCCCATCTTGAGCAACGTCGCCATCTGGTCGATGAAAGCGCCCGTGCCGCCGGCGCAGCTGCCGTTCATGCGGACTTCGGTGCCGTTGGTCAGGAACAGGATCTTTGCATCCTCACCGCCCAGCTCGATGACGCAGTCCGTCGCAGGGACGAACTTTTTGACTGCCACGCGGGTGGAGAACACCTCCTGCACGAAAGGCACGCCGCAGCTGTCGGCCAGGCCCATGCCGGCGGAGCCGGAGATGCTGAGCAGCGCTTTCCGGCCATGCAGCTGCTCTGCGTCGATGCGGCGCAGCAGCTCCTGCGCCTTTTCCAGAATGTGGCTGTAGTGGCGCTCATACGTCGAATATAAAAGGGTATCGTTTTCATCCAGCACCACGCATTTGATGGTAGTGCTGCCGATGTCAAGACCTACTCTCACAGTTGTTTTTCCTCCTGAAGGACAATGCACTCTCCCTCTGCACACAGGACTCTCCGGCCCGGGCAGAAGTTGTTTGCTAACGAATCAAATTTCAGACTCGCATACACGGGTATTATAAACCAAATCTGGCTGACAATCAATCATTCGGGATTATTTTACACCTTAAAAACAGTAAAATCACCTTTCAAAGTTAAACATTTTGTTAATTTCGCAAACTTTTCTGTGAATTTCGGGCTGTTTCTACTAAGATTCTTTACCGTCTGTCAATTTTTTCGCTCTCTTCCCTGTCCCGCACACAAAGCAAAGGCATCTGCGCTGCGCCGTCCCGGCCGCATTGCAGATGCCTTTTTGTCTCGTTCAATATCTCCGCAGCAGAAAGATCTCCTGTGCCGCCCGGCTTGCGAACCGCGCTGCGCGGATGTCGTTCTCCTCGCTGGAGTGGAGTTCCATTTCCGGCGGGATGTCCTCACAGGAGGCCAGCGGGAACACCACCTGCGCCCGGGTGACGCCGCCCGGCCGGGCCGTCAGCGTCAGCTTCCAGCCTGCACGGCGGCAGATGAGCTTGCAGATGCGGAGGCCCAGCTTTGCGCCGCTGAGGAAGCGGCGGTTGTTCTCGATGGGGTCTTCCTCCATCAGGCCGCAGCCGTTGTCTTCCACCCGGAGCACGACGCCGGTCTTTTTCTGTTTCAGGCTCACCCACACCCTGCCGCCTGCATCGCAGGCCCGCAGCGCGTTGGAGATGAGGTGGAGCAGCAGCTGTTCGGCCTCATCGGGGACGCCCATGACGGCGCAGTGCTCGATGCCCCCGCTCTCCGTCGTGAGCGCTATTTCCAGCGACCGCTGGATGTCCGGGGCCAGACGGCCCGCCTTTTCCAGCAGACCGCACAGGTCCAGAGGCTGCAGCTCGCTCAGCTCTTCATTTTCCAGCTGATAAAGTGTTATGGCATTGCGTACCGTGCGGTCCAGCCGGGCAGACTCTATCTGGATGTCTGAAAGTGCCTGCCGGGTGGGCAGGTCGGCCGACGCCAGCAGATGCATCTGCAGATACTCCCGGTTCTGGTCGATGATGCCAAGGGCATGGAAGCACACATCCCCAAACTCCTCCTGAGGGGAGACTCCTGCTCCATCGTTTCGCCTGCGCATTCTGCTCTACCTCCGCGTCGTGTGGTCAGCACCTCACTGCTGACTCAGTCTACTTTCCAGCGCATAAAGCAGGCGGCCGATGGTCACCTTCCTGCGCTCTAAGCCATACTCTTTTCGAAAATCCCGCCATGTCTGGGTACCGGTCTCGTCCAGCGTCTCCAGCAGCCGCCGGAGGGCGCTGTCCACAGCCGCCACGGTGAGACCATATTCCTCCGCCACCGGCCCTAATATCTCCTTGCGGATGGCCAGACGGTGGTCGGAGCCCATCATCACCCGAAGCGCACCGGTCAGGTAGCGCTTGTTGGCGTCGCAGGTGCTCACGCCCCAGCTGAGATAGATGCGCTCGCAGCGCTTTTCCAGGCTCTCCGCCGGGCGGTGGGCCGGGGCGCGCAGCTCCTGCAGCATATCTTCCAGTGTGGCCTGACGGATGAGGTAGCATGCATCCTCCTGACTCAGGCTCTCCACCGCCGACTTCTCGTTGCGTCCGTCGTCCCGCAGAAGCACCAGAGGCTTGCGGGCAAGGCCGCGTATCCTGGGCAGAAACTGGATGCTGTCCATGTCCTCCAGTCTGCCGCCCAGCACCAGAACGTCCACATCGCCCTGCTCGAGCCGTTCCAGCAGCGTCCGGCTGCTGCGGTAGCCCGTGCAGCGGATGGCCGGGTTGCGCTCCTCGAGATAGCGTGTCCACACCCTCATCTCTCTGGGGTCATAGCTGGCCAGCGCTACGCGCCATATGACGTCCTGTTCCTCATAGCTCACACGACGCGCCTCCCTTCCTGCAGGTGTTCTGCCTGCTTCGCCTGCGGATACCAGCAGGAAATAACATCCTGCCACAGCTCCGGCTGGACCGAATTCTCATACAAAAACTGCAGCAGCCGTCCGCACTCCTCTTCCGGGGCCGGGACCCATGTACGGGCTGTGTCTGCCGGGTCGTCCGGAGCCTTTGTCCGGCTCACGGTCAGCCAGCAGCCCTGTCCCTCCGTCTCCAGAGAACAGGCAAGGGTATACGCCTCCTAATACGGTTCCAGCGTCGAAAATCTCCTCACCAACGGGGTATCCTGTTTCATTCTGCATCCTCCTCGCCCCATCTGTCCGGCCCTTCCACTTATGCCGGACAAATTACTTTATACTATACTGTATAAAATTGTATGGAGCGTCGAAAGGAGTTACAACGACAAATTTGCGTCAGTTTTCGTCGAATTTTGGAACACTGAAAATATTAACATAGATACTGTCTCAAGAATACCATCAACCGCTCCAAAAATCAAGACACATCTGCCGCATTCTCCTGATTTGGGACGCTTTTCCGCGCAGGATGCAGCGCTTTTCCATCCTTCGGCAGAAAACACAGAACTTGGCACCCGTTACGACATAAATTGTTCATATTCTTCTGATAAAATCAAGCAGATACTATGTTTCCCGCTCCGTCCACAAATGTCGGGCGGAATAGGCCAGCAGACACTTCCCCGTTCTGCTGCCGGAAAGGCAGGCCAATGCTTCAGCTTATCAATATCGAAAAGAAATACACCACCGGCGATCTGACACAGGCAGCGCTCAACGGGGTCAGCCTCAACCTGCGCGACAGCGAATTTGTCGCCATCCTCGGCCCCAGCGGCTCGGGCAAGACCACGCTGCTCAACATCATCGGCGGCCTCGACCGCTACGACAGCGGCGAGCTCATCATCAACGGCATCTCCACCCGCCGCTACACCGACCGGGACTGGGACTCCTACCGCAACCACACCGTCGGCTTCGTGTTCCAGAGCTATAACCTCATCCCCCACCAGACCGTCCTCGCCAATGTCGAACTGGCCCTGACCATCTCGGGCGTGTCGGGCGCTGAGCGCCGCCGCCGTGCCGCCGAGGCGCTGCGGCAGGTGGGCCTCGGGGACCAGCTCCACAAGCGCCCCACCGAGATGTCGGGCGGCCAGATGCAGCGCGTGGCCATCGCCCGCGCCCTCGTCAACAACCCCGACATCCTGCTGGCCGACGAGCCCACCGGCGCACTGGACAGCGAGACGAGCATCCAGGTCATGGAGCTGCTGAAGGATGTGGCAAAAGACCGCCTCGTGGTCATGGTCACGCACAACCCCGAACTGGCGGAGCAGTATGCCAACCGCATCGTCCGTCTGCGGGACGGCGCTATCACCGACGATACCCGCCCCTTCGAGCCGGACGACACAAAGCTTGCCCCTCCCATCCATAAGAACATGGGCCGTTCGTCCATGTCGTGGCTCACCTCGCTGGCCCTGAGCTTCAACAACCTGCGCACCAAAAAGGCCCGCACCCTGCTCACAGCCTTCGCGGGCAGCATCGGCATCATCGGCATCGCCCTCATCATCTCGCTGTCCACCGGCGTCAATGCCTACATCGCCGACATGGAGCGCTCCACCCTGAGCGAATACCCGCTGCAGATCCTGAGCAGCGGCGTGGACATCACGAGCTTTTTGTCCTCGGGCAGCAGCAGCGGCACCACAGCCACCGGCCTGCCCACCGACGAGGACGGCAAAAAGGACACCTCCGGCGGCGTGGAGGGAATGGTCTCGGTCCGCCAGCTCATCACCAAGATGGTGTCGGGCCTGACGTCCAACGACCTCACTTCCTTAAAGAAATATCTCGACAGCGACGAGTCCACCATTGCGGATGACGCCACCTCCATCGAGTATTCCTACAGCGTCTCGCCCCAGATCTACCGGCAGGACGCCGACGGCAGTGTGCATCAGGTCAACCCGGACTCCACCCTCTCGATGCTGGGTCTGGGAAGCTCGGGTTCCGGCTCCACCTCTGTCACCAGCAGCCTGATGAACAGCATGGGCAGCAACACCAGCGTTTTCTATCAGCTGCCCGCCAACAGTGACCTTTATAAGTCCCAGTACGAAGTCAAGGCCGGCCGCTGGCCCGAAAAGCCCACCGAATGTGTCGCCGTGCTGAGCAAATACGGCACTGTGACCGACTACGCCCTCTATTCCATGGGTCTGCGGGACTCCGCCGAGCTGGACAAGATGATACAGCAGTTCGCCCAGAACCAGAACGTCGATGTCCCCAGCGACTTCCGCACCTACAGCTACGACGAGCTGATGGGCCTGAAGTTCAAACTGGTGAACAGCGCCGACACCTACGTCTACGACGACACCTACGGCATCTGGAAGAGCAAGGCCGACGACAAGGACTATATGAAGCAGCTGGTGGAGAACGGCGAGGACATCACCATCGTGGGCATCGTCCAGCCGGACTACACCGCCTCCGCTTCCATGCTCACCTCCGGCATCGCCTACCCCGCCTCCCTGACCGAGAAGGTCATGAAGGACGCTGCCGACAGCGACATCGTGAAGCAGCAGATGGCCGACCCCGCCACCAACGTCCTCACCGGCGAGAGCTTCGGCAAGGCTGAGAGCCTCCGCGACTTCGATTTGACCAGCCTCTTCTCCATCGACACCGACGCCCTCAAGAATGCCTTCTCTTTTGATGCCGATGCCCTCGACTTCGATTTGAACGGTGCCTTCGACCTCAGCAGCGGCAGTTTCGATCTGAGCAGCCTCATCGACTTCTCGGATTTTTCCCTCGACATCGACGAGCTGCCCGACATCGACCTCAGCGATGCCTTTGCAGAGCTGGACCTCTCCGTCTCGCCGGAGGCTCTGCAGGAGCTCGTGCAGAAGGTGTTCAAGGACTATAAGAAATATATCATCGGCAACGGCATCCTCAACTTCAAGAAGTGGAGCTTTTCTGCCTACCTCAAGTCAGAGCAGTTCCAGAAGCTGATGGCCGAGTCCATGAAAGACCTCGTTGACCCGGACAAGCTGCAGGGGCAGCTCTCGAGCGCTCTGCAGACCACCATCCAAACCGTGATGGAGACCTACTCCGACCAAATCACAGAGGTGCTGAAAAGCCAGCTGGACGCTGCCATCCAGAAGGGCATCGTCACCTTCCAGGACCAGATACAGTCCCAGCTCAAGACGGCCATCCAGCAGAACATCGGCAAGCTGAGCAGCCAGATGGAGAGCGCCATCAAGATCGACGCGTCGGCTTTTCAGAAGGCCATCCAGCTCAACATGACCGCCTCCGAGCTGACCGAGCTGATGCGCTCCACCCTCCGCTCCTCTTCCGCCACCTATGAGGCCAACCTGACGGCCTTCGGCTACGCGGACGAGGCCGCCCCCAGCCAGATCAAGATCTATCCGAAGGACTTCGCCAGCAAGGCCACCATTCTGGAAAAGCTGGATGCCTACAACGCCGGGATGTCTGCAAAGGGTGAAGAGGAAAAAATGGTGCAGTACACCGACCTCGTGGGTACCCTGATGACCAGCGTGACCGAGATCGTGGACATGATCAGCAGCATGATGGTGGCCTTCGTCTCCATCTCGCTGGTCGTCTCCTCCATCATGATCGGCGTCATCACCTATATCAGCGTCCTCGAGCGCCGGAAGGAGATCGGCATCCTGCGCGCCATCGGCGCTTCCAAGCGGAACGTCTCCGAGGTGTTCAACGCAGAGACCTTCATCATCGGCCTCTGCTCGGGCGTCATGGGCATCGTCCTCAGCGAGATCCTGCTCATCCCCGGAAACATCATCATCCAGAAAGTCTCCGGCACTTCGACCCTCGTTGCCTCCCTGCCCGTGGATGCAGCCCTCTTCCTCGTGGCACTGGCTACCCTGCTCACCATTCTGGCCGGCATCATCCCGGCCCGCGGCGCAGCCAAGTGCAACCCCGTCAAAGCCCTGCGCGCCGAGTAAACCCCAGAGATCTCATTCCCGGTATCCTTTCCGCTCCGGCGGCAGGGATACCGGGATTTTTTCGGCTTATTTTTGCTCCGGCCCGTCGGTTCAGCTTGTATCCATCCTGCATAAGAACGCCCTTTTTTGCTCTAAAAGTTACAAAAGAGTACGGTCGTCCCGGGAGGTTCTGATGCGTACCGGGAATTACCGGAAATCAATTTGCTTTTCGCTCTGCGGGCAAATCAACCTGCACAAAGGAGGGTCGATTTGTTATGCAATTCTGCCAAAAGTGTTTCAGGGTTATTGATTTATTCCACAAATTATGCCATACTATAGTCACTGAAACCGTTCCCGACATCGTTCCCGCACGATTTCAGTAAAAACCAGAACTTCGACCGAAAGAGAGGTGCTTCCCGGAATGCCGAACATGACCATCAAAGACATTGCCCGTCTGAGCGGCTGTTCCGTCAGCACCATCTCCCGCGTCATCAATGACCGGCCGGATGTGCGTCCCGAAACGAAAGAAAAGGTGCTCCAGATGATGCGGGAGTCGGGCTTCGTGCCGAACACCAACGCCCGGCAGCTGAAGATCCAGCAGTCCCGCAGCCTCGTCTTTGTGGTCAAGGGTACCCGGAACCTCTTCTTCTCGGACTTCCTCGTTCAGCTGCAGCGGGCCGCGACCCTCTACGGGTACAGCGGCATCGTCTCCTACCTGGACGAGAATGCCAACGAGATAGACGCCGCCCAAAAGATCCTGCGGGAGATAAAGCCCAAAGGCATGATATTCCTCGGCGGCAGCGTGGCCAACTTCCAGCAGGGCTTTGCGAACATCACCGTCCCCTCGGTGCTGACGACGCTGGTCTCCGACGAACTGGATTTCCCGAACCTCTCGATGGTGGGCGTGGATGACCGGGCTGCGGCCCGCACCGCCGTCTCCCACCTCATCGCGCAGGGCCACCGGAAGATCGCAGTTCTCGGCGGTCCGACCACCAGTTACCCCAGTCGGATGCGCCGCCTCGGCGCACAGGATGCCATGGAGGATGCCGGGCTCACCTTTGACGACCGGCTCTACGGCCTGTCCAACTACGATTTCGAGTCTGCCTACCACGCCATGAACAGCCTGCTGGCCCGCCGGGCCGAGTTTACCGCCCTGTTCGCCATGAGCGATGTCATCGCTTTCGGTGCCATCCGGGCGCTGGTGAGCGCCGGGTTCCGGGTGCCGGAAGATATATCGGTCATCGGCTTCGACGGCATCTCGATGTCCCGCTACTGTGTGCCGGTGATGACCACCATCGTCCAGCCCGGCGAGCAGATCGCGCTCCAGAGCATCGAGCTGCTGGTGCGGCAGATCGAGCATGGCGCCCCGGCCCAGAAGATCACCCTCCAGCCTGAGCTGCAGGTCGGTGAGAGCGTAAGGGCCGTCTGATTTATTTCGTCTCATTTCCGCTGCCAGGCGGAATGTGTATATCACATGATGAAGAAGGAGAACAATTATGAAAAAAATGATCTCTCGTCGTAATTTCCTGAAAGTCGCCGGCGCTTCTGCTGCCGCCCTCGGTCTGGCTGCCTGCGGTGGTTCCTCCAGCAGCACCGCTGCTTCCACCGCCAGTTCTACCGCAGCTTCTGCCGCTCCCGCAGCTGCCGGCAAGGTCTACTACCTGAACTTCAAGCCCGAGCAGGATCAGGATTGGCAGGATCTGGCCGCTGAGTACACCAAGGAGACCGGCG
>OMFD01001377.1_pt1 | contig 12437 bp, 11 predicted proteins | sample 1645541 | NCBI WGS metagenome assembly OMFD01 (sample SAMEA103958149, study PRJEB25191) | human gut metagenome | biome: human-associated habitat [ENVO:00009003]; feature: intestine environment [ENVO:2100002]; material: feces | place: Germany | collected 2013/2015
CTTGCATGTGTTAAGCACGCCGCCAGCGTTCATCCTGAGCCAGGATCAAACTCTCGTTAAAAATGTTTGTATCCGGGTCAGAATCGCTTGGCAATTCTGTTCCTGTTTACTGTTCTGGTTCGACATCTTTCGATGTCCGTTCTTGAAAAATCTCTTTAAAGAATTTTCAGGGTTTGTTGTCTATTGTTCAGTTATCAATGTTCTTTTTGTTGTTGCCGTTTCATGCGACAGCTTTTATATTATATCAAAGTGTTTCATGTTTGTCAACAACTTTTTTAAATTATTTTTTGTTGCTCATCAGCAACTCAATCAGTTTATCATGTATCATTGCCTTTGTCAACAACTTTTTTATTTTTCTCAAATTCTTTATTTGAGCCATTGTTTTCACAACGGAACTATAATATAACATTATACCCCGCTATTGTCAAGAGGATTTGTAGATTTTTTTACACAATTTTTCCAGCTCTATACATTGCTGTTTTTTCAAGTATTTATCTTGTTTTTCAGGAAAGGATAAACAGCACATCGTTTTGTAAATAACTGTACTGATCGCGTAGGATGCGGATCCGGGTGTATGGTTTAAAGACACAGGTGCAGCGGGCTGCGCTGAGTTTTTTAGTCCTGCGCAACCAGATTCGCAGACAAGTGCGTAGTACAGTCATTTCGAAAACGATGTACTAACATTAATATAAAATAAATGATCAGGGAACGTTTAAATAGACACGCTTCCTGGCCATTTATTTTTATTGTAGATTTTATTTCAATCATTTTCATCCTGCACTGTAACTGTACACGGATCAGCTATAAAATCCCCTTTATCAATCCGCCTAACAGCAGGTTCATAAGATTATAACGGTATATCAGAGAAAGCCATATGCTTTTATTTATCTGTTCTTCCAGTATCTGACCCACAGGTGTTTCTGTAAAAAAGCTGAGAACAAAGCCTGCGATCCATAAGATCAGGAAACCTTCAGCCAATCCCACAACACCTCCGGCCATCTGGTTTAAGCCACATAATATGGGAAGTCTTGACAAAAGATCCAGCCATCGTATGACCAGATGGATCGCTACATAACTAACCGCAAATACCAGGACAGATCCCACTGTATTGATCAGCATGTCTGCAAGACAGGTGCTGATATACTCTTCGAAGCGATCCACTCCTAACAGTTTATAAAATTCGCTGTTATTATTTTCCAGTAATACATTTTTTACAGACTGCGGCAGCTTCATTTTTTCAATAGCCATACGCTGTGCTGCCGGTAAAACGCCTGCATCTTCTGCAGGCGGCTCCCATCCGGATACTTCAATAATAAAATCAGCTGCATTTTCCCTTACCGCAGGATTTGCTTTTATAAAATCAGCCACATAGGGCGTTGCTATTTTTACCGTGATGATTGTTAATATCAGTGCTCCTAAGGAAACGCACTGACGCAGCAGGCCCCGGTAATGACCATATAGCATCGTCCCCACTAAAAAAACACCTGCTGCGATGGATAACCAATGTTCTGTCATCATTCTTCACTTGATCCAAATATAAATTTTCTGATCGCAGCTGCCACACCATCCTCATCATTGTTGAGAGTAATGGTGTCTGCTGCTTCTTTTACTGTATCCAGGGCATTTTCCATGGCTACACCAATACCGGCAGCTTTGATCATAGGAATATCATTTTCCCCATCTCCAAAGGCCATTGTTTCTTCTCTGGAAATACCCAGATGATCTGCAAGCCATAACAGCGCTGAGCCCTTATCAGCACCTTTTGCATTTACTTCCAGGTTATTATACATAGAAGAACTGATAGAAAGCTCCGGCATCGCCATTAATTCTTTACGCAGGATTTCCCTTTCTTCCAGATCAGCCATAAAAATATTGATCTTTTCTGCCTGAGCACCTGTAGTTTTTACGTATTCCATTACATCCGGAACTACTTCCCTGGTATCGCGGATCAGTTTCTGCATCTGTGGACTGAGACCAAATTCATCCATATGATCAATGGAAGAAGGCTGGGTAATGGCCCTTCCGTCAATGAAAGGATCCGTTGCGGAATGATATTTCTTTGCAATATTCAAAATGCGCTGGACCATTTCATTGGAAAGTCCGCAGGTCCGGATAGCCTTATTGGTTTTCAGATCCGCTATGACCGCCCCATTGGTAGTAATGGCATAGTTTGCCCCTGGAAGCTCCCGGATCATAGGCGGAATACCGCCTACGCCTCTTCCTGTAGCCGGTACGATCTGGATACCTGCCGCCTCACACTGCTTTAAAGCCTCATAATTTCCCTGAGGAACCTTTTTCTCCATGTTTAAAAGGGTTCCATCCAGATCCAGAGCGATCAATTTTATTGTTTTCATAAGAAATGTTCCTCCTTCAGTATCAGGAGCCCTTCTTTATCATATTTTGAAGAGAAAATACCTGTGAGTTTCTTAAAGAAAGATGGATTTTCTGCTCTGTCTGCCGCCTCTTCGATCAGATTTTCTGCCTCTGCTTTTGTGAGTGCGATCCCATCTTCTTCCATGATCTCAATGCGCTCATAGAGAGCCAGCATGCTCTTACCGGAGATGCTGCAATCGATCTTTCCAGCATACTGGCAGGCATATTTTGCAAACTCATCAATATCCATTTCCACTTCTTTTGGCTCTTCTGCCGGATGCTTTGGTTCTTTTACTACCGGCGCTTGTACCATACGTTTCTGAGCCTGTGGATTTGCAGCCTGTTTCTTTTCCGGTTGTGGAGCTGGTTTTACAGCCTGCTTTGGTCCAACAGTTTTTTTAACTGGTTTTTCAGGTGATTTTTGAACCATTTGCGGCTTTACTGCCGGCCTTTCAGAAGGCTGTACCTTCTTTGTGGCTTCTGGGATTTTAGCTGCCGGTGCCTGTGGTTTTACAGCAGCTGCCGGCTTCATTTCTCTTACAGGCTCTGCCGCTTTAACAGGCTGTTTTTCTGCTTTTTTTGCTTTGATACTGTCAGAAGTACCAATGCATTCAAAACGTTTTGCAAGCCCTGGATATACCCGGTGAAGTTCTTCTAAACGCTTTGCAGTATCGATCAGGACAACATTCATTCCTGTCTCATCTCTTGCCATCAGCTGGTTTAATTCCTGAAGAATGGCTTCTGTCATATCACCTGCTTTTTCGATGATCAGGTCCTTTCCTGTCAGTTTATCAGCCAGGGCAAATACACCTCTGCGGTTTAATTTTTCCCCGGAGATCTTTGCAGCCTGGTTTTTTACACCCGTTTCTTTATGTACCTTGCGCAATGCTTCAATAGCCAGCTCCAGCCCTTTTTCAGGAACCTCAGCCTCGATCATCAGATGGTTGGAGCCTGTGTAAACCGGACCTTTGCGGATCTCTCTGATATCTGCAAGAGCTCTTGTCTGTGCCATTTCATCTTCCGGAATATCTTCTTCCATAGCTGTAACAGATAATTTTGACATTTCTCTCGCAAGATTTTCCTGTGCCTGAGCTTCATGGAAACGGGCACGGATATCTTCATCTGCGGCAGCTGTCTCATAAATAGCCTCATCTTCAGAAACCTGTTCTTCTTCCGAAACAACTTCCCTATCTTCACCAGCTTCCGCTTTTTCCGATGTTGGTTCCTCTTCTGTCACATCATCTTCCTGAATGGTAACTGCAGGTTCCCGTACCGGTTCTTCCGTAAACTCTTCTTCATATTCTTCCGGTTCTTCTTCCTCCGGATATTCCTGCTCATAGCCAGCATCCTGATCCTGTGTTTCTTCTGCATAGACCATCTCATCTTCTGCCTCTTCTTCACGATCCAGCTGACGGCGGTCTGTATTTTCTACAGGCTGAACAAAGGATGTGCCCTGGCGGTATTCCTGCTCTACTGCCTTTAATTTTGCTTCATATTTGTCTTTATTTTCTACCAGATCCATCTGGTACTTATTCAACGGTGCATACTGAAGCTTTAACTCCATAGCCTTGTCTACATATTTTCCAAGACCAAACATAAGCATGATCTTATCGCAGGTCATAACGCAAAGCTGCTCCATTCCAGCCTTGTTGTACAATTCTGCCAGCTCATACATCCATTTTTCATCCAGCTCTGCATTGCAATACTGCTCTAAGGTATGGATCAGCTGTTCTGCAGGTGCACCTTTGGCCTTTAAGATCATATATCTTAAAATATACTGACGCGCATCATCTGCAGCCAGGTCGCAGAATTCCTTATAATAGTCCTCCGCCTCTTCTATACTGCCTTCCTTTAATGCCAGCTCTGACAATTTATAAAGCAGGCGTTTTCCAATAGGCGCACGTTCGAAGGCCAGAAGCAGGATATCTTTTGCTTCCTGGAACTCTCCATTTTTCTCATAAATGCCTGCAACCATAGACAAAATATTTACATTGCGGACTCTTCTCCAATCAATGGTATCCGCGATCTTCATAGCTGTCTCATAATCGCTTTTGTTGATCAGTTTTTTAATCTGCTCAACTTTAATATTAAACTCGTATTTATCCATCTTTTTTGTATCTCCCTGTGCTTTTCCCCGCAGCTACAGCTCTATTCTGCCTTCCAGTGCTCTTAAAAGGGTTACTTCATCAATATACTCCAGATCTCCGCCAACCGGCACTCCGCTGGCGATCCTGGTGACTTTAATGCCTGTTGGCTTTATCAGCTTGCTGATATACATAGCCGTAGTTTCACCTTCCAGACTGGAATTTGTGGCAATGATCACTTCTTCCACATCTGCCTGAAGGCGGTGCATCAGTTCCTTTAATTTAATATCATTCGGCCCGATCCCTAACATAGGTGAAATAGCGCCATGGAGCACATGATATACTCCGTTGTATTTCCCGGTCTTTTCATAGGCCGCCAGATCCCTGGTATTTTCCACTACCATAATAGTCTTATGGTTTCTCTTGTCACTGCTGCAGATAGGACAAAGTTCTTTGTCCGTCAGTGTAAAACATTCTTTGCAGTAACGTACATTATTTCTGGCACCGGTCATGGCGCCGGCCAGTTCATCTACCTGCTCTTTCGGCATATTGATAATATGAAAGGCAAGGCGCTGAGCAGACTTTGCTCCCACTCCCGGAAGCTTAGATAATTCTTCGATCAATTTGCTGATCTGACTGCTGTAATAATCCATTAGAACGGAAAGCCTCCGCCTAAGGCGCCGCCCAGTCCGCCTGTAAGTCTGGACATAGCTTCGCTGTTTGCAGCTTCCATCTGGCGGAATGCTTCATTAGTTGCTGCCACGATCAGATCCTGCAGCATCTCAATATCATCCGGATCTACTACTTCTTCTGATAATTTAATGGAAACTACCTCTTTTTTACCAGATACAGTTACAGTAACAGCACCGCCGCCTGCTGCTGCTGTGTATTCCTTCTCTTCCAGTTCCTTTGTTGTCTCTTCCATCTGGCGCTGCATACGCTGTGCCTGCTTCATAATATTGTTCATATTTCCCGGCATACCGCCTGGGAATCCGCCACGTTTTGCCATGGTGCGTTCCTCCTCATGATCATTTTGAATTTTTCTTAATTTTTAATCTTCATACGTAATATCCATATGGATCTTATCTTCTAAATCTTCTTTTGTAACGTATATGGTATCTAAGCGCTCTCCACGTCCGGCCAGCCGGGTCTTAAAATAAATGGATTTTCCATAATTATCCTGAACCAGTTGTTCTAACTGGCCTATTACAGTAGGACGCCTTCCCATATCATAGCTCATAGAGTCAAGAAATACAATGGTAAGACAGCCTTCTCCACCAGGTTCTACCACTGTATCCCTGAAGCAGGCTCTTGCACTGCCTCCTGCGCTCCGTATGATCTTCGCCCATTCATTTCTGATAAGATTTAAGTCCTCTAACTGGGCCGGTGGAAGACTGACCTGGTTTGGCGGGACAATGCCTGCTGCTTCAGAAGCATTTCCTGATGGAACACCCGGCGTGCCTGCTGCCTGCACTGGGATAGCTGCCATTTGGGGCTGCGCTCCCTGCATACCTACATTTGCCGGTAACATTCCCACCTGGGGCGGCATACCTGCTTTTGGCATAAATCCACCTGCCTCCAGATCTTCTACAGCTGCCTCTAACTGCTTTAACCGCTGGAGAACAGAATCCATATCCGGCTCCATAGACGGTCTGGTCAGCTTGATCAGGGCAACTTCCACCATAACACGCTTCTGGCTGGCATAACGCAGCTGGTTGGAAAGCTCAGAAAGCACACGGATATAGCGCATCAATGTATTTCCATCTGTTTTTGTGGAATCTTCTTTTAACTGTTTTAAATTTTCTTCTGACATGTCCAAAAGGCCTTCTGCATCATCTGTGCTCTGGACTAGCAGCAGATTTCGCAGATACCAGATAAAATCAGTGACAAACTGGCCTAATTCACGGCCCTGGATCACGATCTCCTCCAACTGTGTAATACAGTCTTTAGTACGTCCTTCGATCACAGCATTGAACATGCTGCTGAACACACCGGAATCTACTGCCCCAAGGACATCCAGTACATTTTCATAAGTCAGAAGTTTTCCATAGTGGAAAGCTACGCACTGGTCCAAAAGGCTTAGGGCATCTCGCAGGGAACCATCTGCTGCCTTGGCAATGTACATAAGGGCCTTATCTTCGGTCTCAATGTGCTCCGCTTCTGTCAGCTGGCGAAGTCTTCCTGCAATGGTCTCCAGGGAAATCCTCTTAAAATCGTATCTTTGGCACCTGGAAAGAATGGTGATTGGGATTTTATGGACTTCAGTCGTTGCCAGTATGAAGATCACATAAGATGGCGGCTCTTCCAGAGTCTTTAATAAAGCATTAAATGCACCAATGGATAACATGTGTACCTCATCGATGATATAGACTCTGTATTTTCCTTCTGTAGGCGGATACTGCACCTGTTCCCTGATATCACGGATATTTTCCACGCCATTATTGGAAGCCGCATCGATCTCCACTACGTTCATGGAGGTGCCTGCTAAAATGGACTTACAGGAGGCACATTCATTACAGGGGCTTCCGTCTACCGGATGCTCACAGTTGACCGCTCTTGCATATATTTTCGCAATACTGGTCTTACCAGTACCTCTTGTCCCGCAAAACAGGTATGCATGGCCAATGCGCTCTGATGTTATCTGGTTTTTTAAGGTCTGGACAATAGGGTCCTGTCCCTTTACATCTTCAAAAGAGACAGGACGCCATTTTCTATATAATGCCGTATACGACATTTTCTTACTCCTTGCTTTTACTGATCACTATTACTCATCACCAAAGCTGATACCGATCCGTTTTGCTTCCCTGATCATGGAGCAGTCCGGATCTACAGTCTTTAATTTTCCGGCCACTTCGGATAATGGTACTTTGGTGATCTCATTATTCTTTACAGCTGCCATATAGCCGTATTCTTCATTTATAATAAGCTCTGCCGCTGCAGCGCCCAGTCTGGTTGCCAGCACACGGTCATATGGACACGGTTCTCCGCCCCGCTGCATATGGCCCGGAACGGTGACTCTCACTTCACTGCCTGTAACTTCCTGGATGCGTGCTCCGATCTCGTATGCAACAGATGGATAGACAACGCCGCTTTTCTTCTTTTCTTTTAATTCCTTTTTAGACATGGCAGCATCTTCTTTTGAAATAGCCCCCTCTGCCACTGCAAGAATAGAAAAACGTTTTCCGGCTTTAGTCCGCTTTGTAATGGCATCGCAGACTACCTGAATATCATAGGGTACCTCTGGAAGAAGGATAATATCCGCACCGCCTGCAAGTCCTGCATATAAGGTAAGCCAGCCAACTTTATGTCCCATAACTTCTACAATAAAAACTCTTCCGTGGGAAGCGGCTGTTGTATGGATACAGTCAATGGCATTGGTTGCCACATCTACTGCGCTCTGGAATCCGAAGGTCATATCTGTTCCCCAAAGGTCATTATCAATGGTCTTTGGAAGAGATACTACATTTAAGCCTTCCTCGCTGAGCATATTGGCAGTCTTCTGGCTTCCGTTTCCGCCTAATACCACCAGACAGCTTAATTTCAGTTTCTTATAGGTATGTTTCATGGCTTCAACCTTATCCAGGCCATTTTCATCCGGAAGGCGCATCTGTTTAAATGGCTGGCGGGATGTTCCCAGAATGGTTCCGCCCTGAGTAAGGATACCGGAAAAATCCGCTGGCTTCATAATCTGATAATCTGCATACATAAGGCCTTTATATCCGTCTTCAAATCCGATGATCTCCACATCATCCAGCATATTGTACAGGGACTTTGCCACACCTCGCATAGTCGCATTTAATGCCTGGCAATCACCGCCGCTTGTTAAGATACCTATTCTTCTCATATCGCATTTCCTCCATAATCAGAAATCTGGATTTTTCGTTGTTGCCCATAAGAATGATTCTATTATACCCATTTTGTAATTATAGCGCAAAGGTTTTCAAGGGGCAAGCGCATTTTCTGTGGGATCACGAGAGGTTTGGACTGTTTTAGACACTAAAAAACCTGCAGATACTGGAATGAACTTTCCAAAACCTGCAGGTTTGAATTCGGACTCATGAACCCCGCGCTGACGCGCTCTACTGTCTGCTGATGCAGACGGTTCATTCGTTAATGGCTTGCGAAAAACAAATGCCACCTGCGGTGCCGCTTGTTTTTCTCTGGGCTCATTATATTTTAATCCACGCGCCTTGCTTTGTACCGGCATCACAAACGTTACTCATGCAGTTAACTCAGTCCAGGCTGCCTTACGGCACACGAAAGGTCCTGCTTAGTGCTGCTGCATTCCTGCCCTGACACGGTTCACAGGTTTCCGTTGCGTAAGACCCAAACGTCAACGCCACTTACACAAGGCAGCTTTGCAATGGTCGGTCCGGGGCAAGGCATCACCTCTGCTGGAGCGGATTGCAGATACAGGGCACCGCTATCTCCCCGGCTGCGTGGAAACTTTATGACAAATTTATGCTTATCCAGTATACCTGCGGGGCGTGTTTTTGTCAAGTGATTCATCTTGTTATCCATATTTTCCTCTGTTATAATAAGCTTCAGAGTCTTTTTCAAACTTTTAAATTTACATAAGATTTTACAAATTTTTACAAATAAGGAGCATTTTCATGAATCAAACAAAAGAAAAACATGACCAGTATTATGAAATGGCCCATGCGCCCATCAGCCATATTATACCAAAGCTTGCGGCGCCAACCATTGTCAGTATGCTGATCAGCTCTATTTACAACATGGCTGATACATTTTTTGTAAGCCAGTTAGGCACCAGTGCTTCCGGTGCTGTAGGCGTTATCTTTTCTGCCATGGCCATTATCCAGGCACTGGCATTTATGATCGGAATGGGAAGCGGCAATTACATGACCCGTTCTTTAGGCGCCGGTAAGCGGGAACTGGCAGAACAGATCGTTTCCATCGCCTTTTTTACAGGTATCATCATGGGCCTGGTGATTACTGTTTCAGCTACCTTTAATATCCACAAAATCGTCCTGCTTTTAGGCGCAACAGAAACCATTGCCCCTTATGCTAAAGCCTATGCACAGTATATTTTTATTGCAGCACCATTTATGATCTGCTCTTTCATTATGAACAATCTGCTGCGCTTTCAGGGGAAGGCTTCTTATGCCATGGTTGGTATTACCATCGGCGGTCTTTTAAATATCGCCCTGGATCCGCTGTTTATCTTTACCCTTGGAATGGGTACTGCCGGAGCTGCTTTAGCTACAGGACTTTCCCAGTTTATCAGCTTCTGCATCCTTTTATGGATGTGCAATCATCAGGAAAGCTGTATTTCTATCAGCATACGCAAATTCCGCCCGAAACTGGCTATTTACCGTGAGATCATTTACGGCGGCATCCCATCTTTGGGACGTCAGGGAATTGCCAGCGTGGCAACCATCCTTTTAAACTTTATGTGCCAGCCTTACGGGGATGCAGCCATTGCAGCCATGTCCATTGTCAGCCGCTTTATGTTCTTTATCAACTCCGTTATCATAGGCTTTGGTCAGGGCTTCCAGCCGGTTTGCAGCTACTGCTTCGGCGCTGGGCTTTATAACCGTGTGAAGAAAGCCTGCTGGTTCTGTATCCGCATAAGTACCATTATTCTTCTGGTGCTCAGTGTGATCTGTTTCCCGGCATCCCACGCTATCATCTCCCTGTTCCGGCGCAACGATCCGGTGGTTATTGAGATCGGAACACTGGCACTGCGGATGCAGCTGCTCACTCTTCCCCTTCAGGGTACTGTGATCATGGGTAATATGATGCCTCAGTCCATTGGGTATGGTTTCAGGGCAACTTTGGTATCTACCGCCCGTCAGGGGATTTTCCTGATTCCGCTGCTTATAATTCTGACTTTATCCTTAGGACTTCTGGGAATCCAGTGTGCCCAGCCACTGGCAGATATTGCCACTTTTTTACTGGCACTTTTTGTGATCCGGGGTATTTTTAAGGAGTTCCCGGAAGATGTTTCTTCTTCCGCAGCTCAGTAAAAAAGCCTGACATCATTTCTGAACATTCTTCTTCTAATATTCCTGTAACGATCTGAGCCTGGTGATTGAAACCAGGCTCTTTTAATAAATTGAGAACAGAACCGGCACAGCCTGCTTTGCTGTTCATGGAGCCAATGACCACTCTTGGTATTCTCGCCTGGACAATAGCACCGGCGCACATGGGACATGGTTCCAATGTCACATACAGTGTACAATCTTCCAGACGCCAGTCCCCTTCTTTTTTACAGGCTTTTTTAATGGAAGTGACCTCAGCATGGGAAAGAACCGTTTTATCTGCGTTTCTCCGGTTATAGCCTCTTGCAATGATCTGTCCATCTTTTACAAGGACACAGCCAATGGGAACATCTCCTATTTTGGCTGCTTTTTTTGCCTGCTTAATGGCTTCTTTCATATATTTTTCGTCTTCAGCTTTAATTTTTGCAGCTTTCGCCTCTTCTTCTAAAGCTTTCAGGCGGCGTTTTTCATTTCTTGCTTCCCAGCGGCGCTGTCTGGTGGCAAGTCCTTTCTGGGTGGCTTCATCCATAGAGTATATCTACCTTTCTAAAGTTCATTGGATTTTCCGCATTCCCGTATCAGTGCATCCTTTCGTAAATAACCGGTCCAATGACGGAAGATGCAGATTTGAGTATACAGTTTCAAAACGAAAGCGGTCTGTCTGTTGGATTATAGCACATTTACTCCACATTCTCCATCCTTACATCCGCATACCAGTAGCCAAAACGACCGTCCTGGGCCGGCTGAGTCTTTGCGAGGACAAAATGCGGAAAGCCGAACATAGATGCCATATATTTTTCATTGCTGTAGTAATGACCGGGAACTCCCAGTATGTAACGTGCCCTGGTATGTTTTTCATCACCTACTCTGGCAAATATCAGATATCGGTAGTTGTAATAGCCATGAAGGAGAAAACTGTTGTTGCCGTATCCCCAGTTTTCTCTTGGAAGAAGCCCTATATCCTGAGGACGGATCGTAAGTATTTCAGCAGTTCCCGGACTGTCAAAAGCCTGCATTTTGGGATAATGTTTCCGGAAACGGTCCCAAAGCACCTCCGGACCCCATTTTTCTTCTTCTGCGTCCAGATGTTCTAAGGCTTTTGGATCGCCAAGGGGGATTTCTTCCTGCTGTGTGCTTTGGATAAATGGACTGAACGAAGACTGGGGTGACTGTGGCTGCTGGTCTGTAGGTGGCTGGACCGGCTGGCCTATGGTGGACTGTGACTGTCGATCTGCGGGTGGCTGAGCTATGGATGGCTGGGCTTGTCGATCTGCGGATGGCTGCACCCACTGATCTGCGGATGGTTGTGGTGACTGGGCTGCGGATGGTTGCTTAGGCGGGTCTCCAGACGGCTGTAATTGCTGCAGAAGCTTCGGTTCAGATGTATTTTGCGGTGCCCCGGATGCTGCTGGTGCTGCTGTATCTTCTGCCACATTTCCCTCTGCCGCACTTTCCTTTTCCACATTTTCCTTTTCCGCTATATTATCACCCACTTTCGCCGCCTCATCGATCTCCCGGTTCAGCTCTTCAATCTGCTTTTTTAGTCGTTTATCCCGTTCCTGTGTATCATCCGGCTTTTTTTCCGCTGCCTCTGCCAGCTCCAGCTCTGCCGCCTGAGCCACTGCATCTTCCCAGACCGTCTTGTATACACGCCATTCTTCCCCTTTTTCATGAATGACCAGACCAATGCAGCTATCCAGGGAATTGCCTGTCCCCATTACATTTTCCACATTTATAATGGTGCGGAACTCGCCACAGCCATTTCTTATAAAGATATTTCCCAAAGGGATCTCCTGACCTGAAGCGATCAGATAAACACCAATATCATTTCCCCCTGCATATATCTTTTTTACGTTTACACTAAGGCGGCACTGGCCGTTTCTGGACTCCAACTTTACAAAACCGATATTTTTCCCCTTTTCTTCTCCTTCATAAGCATAAATATACGATATTAACCTGCGATAACCTGTCATAT
>OMFD01001423.1_pt1 | contig 12125 bp, 9 predicted proteins | sample 1645541 | NCBI WGS metagenome assembly OMFD01 (sample SAMEA103958149, study PRJEB25191) | human gut metagenome | biome: human-associated habitat [ENVO:00009003]; feature: intestine environment [ENVO:2100002]; material: feces | place: Germany | collected 2013/2015
CTCGTGGAGCAGATAGGCGCGAGAGTCGCCCACGTGGGCGATGGCGAGCGTGTCGTTTTCGATGTAGGCGCAGGTGGCTGTGCAGCCCATGCCGGGCTTGCCCAGGCCGTTCAGGGCCGCCTCGATTACGGCGGCGTTGGCTGCCTCGACGGCTGCGGCCAGGCGTGCTGCGTCGGCGGACTGTGGGGCCGTCTTGGCAATAGTCTCGACAGCGATAGAAGAGGCTACCTCGCCGGCAGCGTGACCACCCATGCCGTCGCATACGCAAAAGAGCGGCGACTGCACCAGGTAGGAATCCTCATTGTGCGGGCGCACGCAGCCAACGTCGGAGCGGGCGCCCCACATGAGTTGCGTGGTGGTGCCGGCATCATAGGTCGAGTCGGTCTCGATGCGCTCCTCGGTCAGGGGTTCAAAGCTCATGGTCGAGCCGGGGTCTTTGAGCTTGGCCTCAACGGCGGCAACGTCGATTTCGGCGGTGTCACCGGGAGAGACGGTGTCGGTCTCGGCGTTTGATTCGGAATCGCCGGTGTCCGGGGAGTCGGGCTCCTCGGAAACGCGGGCGGTCGACTCGTCGTCTTGCGGGCTAACGTCTATAGGCTCGGGCGCCGGCGTAGACGCGGGCGCAACCTCGGATGCTGGGGCTATGGGAAACGCCGGCGCGGCGGGCTCGGGTGCCGCAAACACCGCAGCGCTCTCGTTGATTGCCGCGGCGACGGGCTCTGCAAAGTGAGCCGGCGCCGGGGTTGCTTCGGGCGCTGTGGGCTGTTCCGCAGCATGTGCGCCGATGGGCGCCGCTACGGCATCCTCTTCGTCCTCGTTATCGGCGAGATCCGAAATATCATGCGTTACATGCGAAAGAGGCAGGGAGAACACGGTGTCCTTGGGCTCCACGGGTGTGGAGTCCGCCGGAGCGGCGTGGGCCGGTGCAGCTACGGCGGCAGCCGGTGCCTCGGTCATAGTTGCGGACTTGTTCTCCTCGTCGATCATCGACGGTTCACCTTCATGACCACGTCGCCAATCTGGACTTCGTCGCCCTCACGCAGCGTCGCGGGCTCCACGAGCTGGCGGCCGTTGACGAGCGTGCCGTTAAGCGAGTTGAGGTCCTCGATGATGAGCGCCGGGCCCTGCAGCGAAAAGCGCGCATGCGAGGCCGAGACAAACGGCTCGTTGATGCAGATGTCCGAAGATGGCGAGCGGCCGACGATGACGGGGCCGAGCATGTCTACGTGGATGCCGCGGATGCCGCGCGGACCCTTGTCCACATCAATCGTCCAGATAGCCGAGTCGCGGCGCTGCCCGCGCACAAGTCCCACGCCGGTCTTCATGACGGCGAACAGGAAGATATAGAGCAGGGCGACCAAGACGATGCGGCCTGCAAAAAGGACGATATCGATGTTCATAAGCGACTATCCCCTAAATTCAAAGGTACTCAGGCCAAACGTCAGCAGATCGCCGTTGCGCAGCGGGCAGCGCGTAATGCGGCGGTTGTTGACGAGCGTGCCGTTGGTGGAATTGAGGTCCTCGATCGACCAATCCGAGCCCGTAAAGGTGAGCTGGGCGTGGCGGCGCGACACGTTGGGGTCGCGCAGGGCAATGTCGGAAACTGAGCGCTCGCGACCGATGGTCACCTGTGCGGAGGTGATGCTATGGCTCTCGCCGCTCACGACGTCGACGAGCTGGGCGAGCGGGCGCTGCGGGGCGCGAGTGCTCGCCATGTTGGAGGCGATGCCGGCTGCGGCGCCTAGGCCCACGGCGGCACCGGTCGCGGCGGCTCCGCCCATGCCGGCAAGCGCGTCGCGCGAGACGGTTTGGGGCACGGGAATGGGCGCGACGGCGGGGTCGGGCGCATTGGGCACAAAGGGGTCGGCCACGGCAAGTGGGTCGGGAGTGGCGGCGCGGGGTGCCGGCTGCTGCTGCGGCATGGCAGCGGGGTGATGCTGCGGGGCGGCAAACTGCTGCTGGCCGGCGCGCGGGGCGCTGGCGGCGCGGCTCGCGGCCGAGTTGTTCTGGCCCAGGCCGTTCTGATAGGCGCGCTCTTCTTCGTACAGGCGGCCGAGCGTGGGGGCATCGACGTTCTCGGCAAAGACCGAGAACTTGCCGGCGCGCAGCTGTGGATCGATCATAAAGCGCACGAGGGGCTCGCCGACAAAGACATAGCGGCGCTTTTCGGCCTGCGCCTTCACGAACTCGCGGACCTCGCGCGAAAGCTCGGGGTAGAACGGGGCGAGCATGGGGTCGTCGTCGGCTGCAATCAGGATGGTATAGAGTGCCGGCGCGGTGTTGACGCCGTTGATCACCAGAGTCTGATCCTCCATGTCGCGAGCGGCCTGCTTGGCAAGCTTCTTAAAGGAGAACGGGGCACGGGTGGCACCGAAGATGCCGGCCACGTGGTCCTCGAAGATGTTCAGGAAGTTCACGAAAGATCACTCTCCGTATAGGTTCTTTGGTATCCGAGCAAATAAAGGCATATCCCAACGATTATAGAGGATAGGATTCCCGCAACCGCCGCCTTGGCGACGACCGGGCCCGCAAGGCTGGCAATTTCCATATGGTGTGCAAGACAAAACGATACCGCCGAGCCCATACCGGCGACGGCAATTGCGACGATGGCGGCAAGGTTCGATCCCTGCTCGGCGCGCTTGGCATGAGCGTTGAGCAGCAGCGATGTTGCCGCGGCCGTTGCTGCAACCAGCACGATTGCAGCGAGAAGAAGTGCGTCTCCCAGCGCTGCGGCGACATTGCTAAGCCCCAGTACGCCTCCCGCAGAGAGGGCTGCTGCGGCAAGGCGGGCAAAGAGTGCGCCCATGCCCGTAGCCGCCGCGGCGCTTGCCGGGCCGAGCCAAAACGCCGCGAAGCCCGCGGCGGCTCCGGCGGCAAGGAGGGCGTCGCCGGTTAGGCAACCCAGCGCAAGCGCGCAGGTGAGCGCCGCGCTCGCAGCTGCCTCGGTGCGTCCCCAGGCAATCCACCAACCGGACATGGCAGCGGCAAAAATGACCGCGACCGGCAGCATCGACAGGATGCCCTGCGCCTGCATGGTGGCGTTGGCCATGAGCACCAAAAAGCCCACAGCCGAGATGGCCGAGCCGATCTGGGGGGCCAGGCCGGCCGCCGCTCCGATTGCGATAGCCGCAATGACCAGGCCGGGAAGCGCCGCGACCCCGGCCGTTTGCATCAGCAAAAAGCTAAAGGTGCCGCACGCTAGCGCCGAGATAGCGCGCATGGTGTAGTCGCGCGCATGGCTCCAGCGCGTGCCCGCCCAGCCGAGTGCGGGGTCGATCTCGATGGCGTCGTCCTCGTAGTGCGACGGCTCGATATCGTCGAGCTCCTGCTCGTCATCCGAAAGCTCGCCAACCATTTGCTCCAGGCTGCGACGGCCCTCGCGCACGCTGCCCAGACCGGCAAGGAGCTGGTCGCAAAATGCCTCGATGCTGTTGGGGCGGTCCTGCGGCATGGGGGAGAGCGCGCTCATGAGCGCGGCCTCGGCTCCCGGGGGGAAGTGTGGTATCAGCTCGCTGGGATAGGTGGCGCCGCCGATGATGCGGTCGAGTGAGTCGGCAGGCGTGGCCGCCATAAAGGGGGCGCTGCCGCACAGTCCCTCGTAGATCACGCAGGCAAGGGCGAAGACATCGGCGCGCTCGTCGACCGTGCCGGTCTCGATATCGAGCTGCTCGGGCGGCATGTAGCCGATGGTGCCGCCGCGCGAGCCGCCAAAGCCACCGGCGGACGACAGTCGCGCCATGCCAAAGTCGGTGAGCTTTACATTGCCCGAGTGGTCGATGAGCACGTTGGCGGGCTTAATGTCCAGGTGGAGTACGCCATTACTATGGGCGAAGGTGAGCGCCTGGCCCAGGGCATCGGCAATGGCCGCGGCCTCGTCAAAGGTAAGTGAGTGGCCGTCCACGCGGTGCAAAAACTCGGCCAGCGACATGCCATCGACATATTCCATAACCAGGTAGGCATAGGCTGTGTCGTGCGTAAAGTCGATGACCTGCACGATATTGGGATGTTGAAGCATGGCGGCGGTGTGCGCCTCGCGCAAGACATCCATGATGTCGCTGGCGGGCATGCCGGCACCGTTGATAAGGGGGATGCGCTTAATGGCGACGCGGCGGCGCAGGTGCGTGTCGCGGCAGATCTCGATGGAGCCAAAACCGCCGGTCGCAAGTGTCTCGAGCGGCTGGTACCGCTTGAGCAGCTCGCGAGAGCTGGTGCCCTCCAAGGGAACGTCCGGCGAGAACCGGGCGGTATGTTGCGAGAAAAGCGGCATGGCCAACCCTCGTGCGTTTAAAGTTCGTTTGCGAGCGGCGGGCGCGGGCCGAGCCGTTCGCGGTGGCATAGATGCTGCTAGTGTAGCACGCTCGGGCAGATGGCGAGGATGGCGGGATGCGAGGCTGCCTGTCTGGCTTGGCCTTAGCGCTTCTTCTTGCTCTTCTTCTGCTTGCGCTGCTTGCCCTTGTTGTCCTGGGGCTTGTCGGCCTTGTCGCCCCGCTTGGCCTCGGCGGCAGCCTTCTCGGCCTTCATTTTCTTCTTCTTGGTCTCGATGCGGAGTTTTTTGTTGATGCGCGCCTTGAGGAAGGTGCCAAACTGCTCGGCATCGCCGCGGACAAAGGTGTCCTTAGGGATAGTCACACCCTGGTCGGCGAACATGGCTACAAAGATGCGCTCGCCGTCGAGTACGTGGTCGAGTTTTTCAAACGGGAAGAACTGTGACTTGCCGCTCTTGCCCCAAACCATCAGGCCGTCCTCGTTGGCGGCGACGCGGCGATAGCGGCCACCCATGGACTCGTCGGCCTCGACGGCGTCGATAAAGTCGCGGGCTAGCGTGTGGTGCAGGTTCTTGCTCCACCAGGCCAAAAAGGCGCCGAACACGATCAGCACGACGCCGAACTTGATCCAGCTGCCGCCGGCCACCAGCATGCCGATGCCGATGAGCGCGGCAATCGCGGCGGCGACGTACAGGGAGCCACGGCGCCTGGGCGAGGCGACCAGGCGGGCGAAGTCGGTGACCAGGTCGTTTTCGTACTGGTACTCGTTGAGGTACAGGATGCCGTCGTCGGCTGCGGCCTGCTCCTCGAGCGCGACCTCGACCTGGTCGGCTGCTTCGGAGGGAACGAGGTTGCTCTCTGCGTCTGCCATGCTCTTTAGACTCCTATCGCGGCGGGCTCGCCGTACGGGTTATTATGAATGCAGTATGCCGTGCGACCGCATGGCCGTCGCGGCAACAAGTCTCAGTATACCCGGGGGAGCACCCATGGAATCGTTGTACCGAAAGTATCGCCCGCTCACCTTCGACTCCGTGGTGGGCCAGCAGCATATCGTCTCGACGCTCGAACACGCCATCACCGAGGGGCGCCTGTCCCACGCGTACCTATTCTGCGGACCGCGCGGCACGGGCAAGACCACTATGGCGCGCATTCTGGCCAAGGCGCTGCTGTGCCGCAATGCCGAGGCGGCGCGCGTCGAGGGTGCAAGCGGCTGCATGCCCGACGGTACTTGCGAGGAGTGCGAGCTCATCGCCGAGGGCAACCACCCGGATGTCTACGAGCTCGATGCCGCAAGCCGTACCGGCGTGGACAACGTGCGCGAGGAGATCATCAACTCCGTCAACTTTGCCCCAGTGCGCGGCAAGTACAAGATTTATATCATCGACGAGGTCCACATGCTCACGACGGCGGCGTTCAACGCGCTGCTCAAGACGCTTGAGGAGCCGCCGGCACACGTGATCTTTGTGCTGTGCACCACCGACCCGCAAAAGATTCTGGAGACCATCCTCTCGCGCTGCCAGCGTTTCGATTTCCATCGCATCGGCAACGAGGATATCGAGTATCGCCTGGCATACGTGTGCGAGCAGGAGGGCTTCGATTACGACGACGAGGCGCTGGCTATCGTGGCGCGCCATGCCAAGGGCGGCATGCGCGACGCGCTGTCCACGCTGGAGCAGCTGAGCGTCTTTGGCAACGGTTCTGTGCATGCGGACGACGCCCGCTCGCTTTTGGGCGAGGTTTCGGACCAGATCCTGGGCGAGTTTTCCCGCGCCATTGCCGATCGCGATGTTGCCGAGCTCTATGGACTGATTCGTGTGCAGGTCGAGGAGGGCAATGACCTGCTTGAGCTGACGCGCGACCTGGTGGCGCATGTGCGCGACGTGTATGTGGCCTGCGTTGCCGGTGCCCGTGCCGAGCTGTTTGAGGGCGGGGCCGAGCAGGCCGAGGCGCTTGCTGCCGAGGCCGCTGCCTTTGGCGAGCATCCGGCCGACCGTTTGGCCCGCGTGCTGACGGTGCTCGACGATGCCGCACTGGAGATGAGGGGCGCGAGCGACGTGCGCCTGGTGCTCGAGATTGCCTGCACGCGTCTGGCGCGTCCCGAGGCTGATTTAACGATTGAGGCATTGGCCGAGCGCGTGGCGCGTCTGGAGGCCATGGTTGCCAACGGCGCCGTGCCGGCGAGCGTGGCTGCTGCTCAGGCCGCCGCGCCTGCAGCATCCGTACCCGCTGCTGCCCAGCAGCCGACGCTCATTTCGGGCGCTCGTGCTGCTGCTCCGGCGGCATCCGCTGCCCCTGCTGCTACGTCCGCGCGCCAGGGTGGCATGCCTTGGGACCGCGGCGCTGCTGTTCCGACTGCCCAGCCTGCGCCCCGTTCTGCGTCCGTGTCAGCCTCCAAGCCTGCAGCGCCTGCGCCTCAGCCCGTTGCGGCCCCCGCGCCTGCCACCGCTCCGGCACCTAAGCCCCAGCCCAACAATGCCGCCCAGGTTGCCGCCGCCGGTGCTGCCGAGACGCCCGCGGTCGAGGATGCCGGAGAGCTGCAGCGCAAATGGGCCGAGGTCGTCGAGCGTGTCAAGGCGCGTCAGGCTTCCTACGCAGGGCTTTTGCTCAACGCCCGCGCCACGGCCGACGACGGCTCCAAGCTTACGGTCTCGTTCCCCGCGGGTTCGACTTTTGCCATTAAGATGCTCGGTCGCGCCGATACGCAGTCGGTGGTCCTGCCGACGGTCTGCGCGGTTTTCGGTCGTCGCACCGTCGACTATGTCCTGGATGGGGGTGGCACGCCGGCTCCTCAACATGAGGAGCATTCTCCATCTGCACGGGCTGCGGCATCTGCGGACCCGCAACCCGTGTTCTCGGCGGCCCCTGCATCCTCGAGCGCCAGCGCGTCGCAGCAGCAAACGGCACCGGTAGCGGCATCGACCCCGTCGGCGCCTAAGCCCGCGGCGCCCAAACCGGCTGCTCCGATCCCCGCGCCCAAGTCCGCTGCCGCGCCTGCGCCCAAGTCATCCGACCTGGCCAAGGCCCCTTGGCTGCGCTCCGACAACCCTGCCGGTGCTCCTGCCACGGGCAAGCTCCCGACCGAGCTCGCGCCCCGAGCGCCCGAGCGCGCGTCCGTCCCCATGGCTCAGCCGCCTGCGCAGGCTGCGCCATGGGAATCCGAGCAGGTGCCCTACGACGATGCTATGGTCGGTGGTTTTGCTGCCGATGCCGGCGGGGACGATCTGCCCCCGTTCGACGTGCCGGGTGCGGCGTCCGCGACCAAGGCCGCTGCTGTGGCACCCGCAGCCTCTGCAAACGACGACGTCCCCGCCGCTCCCTGGGAATCCAATCCCGGTGCTGGCAGTCCCTTCGGCCATCAGGGCGCAGCCCCGAGCATCCCGCAGACCGAGGACGAGGCCAAGGCCCTCATCCGCAGCGTCTTTGGCCAGGCCACCATCTTCAAGCCGGTGGAGTAGCTGCGCAGGCGGGTATACTGCTCAAGAAGAGGACCCCTTGTCCGGGCGCATCTGTATTTCGGACATGTGTAGTGTGGTGCCGCGTATGTCGCATTTGAGCAGACAGGTGCGTGACGGTCGGCCTAGGATGCTGAGGTCGATACGATACGTCGCATGGCTGTCCGTGTACTCGACTTGCTCGGCGTTAATGGTTGCTCCGATTGCCAAATAAACGCCTAGCTCGGCATCGACAATCTTGAAGTCCTTTATCTTGACCTTGAACTCTTGATAGAGGGACGGGCTGTTGTAGTAGACGGTTCGGGTTCCGTCGGTGCACTCATCGGTCGTCTCCCATTTGACGACGGGCTGGTCCGAGCTGGCTATCAGCAGTTCTGCTCCAAAAGCTATGGCATGGGTGACGACAACCAGCAATGCCCAGCCGACAAAGAGATAGAGAACCACATATGCAACGGGGTGTTTTGAGCGGATGTTTTGGAGCGCGTTGGGGGCATTCATGGGGCACCTCCAAATTACTATCTATGGCAATCAAATTATACCCTGCCGCCATGTGCGCCGCCTCGAGCAGCGGTTCGGCATTTAGCTATTTAGTGGCGCACATGAAATGCCGGATTCGGCTCTACTAGATTGAGTGTGCGATATTATGCAACCTTGCATAATTCGACCTTGCATAATCTTTGAGTGCGGTTTGTATTGGAGGACATGTATATCGACTGAGGTAACACGTCCGCCCCGCTCTCTCGCCGCGCGCCGTGGTACGATTTTTGAGTTTGAAAGTCCCGCCGTGCTCCGGCTGCCCTTGCAGCTCGGCGTGCGGCCGCACGTAAAGGAGCCATCATGGCCGGTATGAACATGCAGCAGATGATGAAGCAGGCTCGCAAGATGCAGGAGCAGCTTGCCGCCGCGCAGGAGAACCTCAAGTCCCAGACCGTCGACGCCTCTGCCGGCGGCGGTATGGTCAAGGTGACCGTCAGCGGCGAGATGGAGCTCGTCAACCTCACCATCGACCCCGATGCCCTCGATCCCGAGGATGTCGATATGCTGCAGGACATGATCATGGCTGCCGTCAACGAGGCCGTCCGCGGCGTCAACGAGCTCGCCAACAAGCAGATGGGCGCCATCACCGGCGGCCTCAACATCCCGGGCATGCCGTTCTAAGACACGCATATATATGAGTGCGAATCACAGTCTGCAAAAACTGCTCGATGAGCTGGGCCGTCTGCCGGGCATTGGTCCCAAGTCGGCCCAGCGCATCGCCTATTACCTGCTCGAGGCCGATGCCGAGGAGGCCCGCCGCCTGGCCGAGGCCATCCTGGAGGTCAAGCAGGAGGTCCACTTTTGCAGTCGTTGCTTTAACTACGCCACGGCCGATGAGTGCTCCATCTGCCAGGACCCGATGCGCGACACCACTCGCATTTGCGTTGTGGGCGAGCCGCGCGACGTCCAGGCGATCGAGCGCACGGGCAGCTACCACGGCCTCTACCACGTATTGGGCGGTGTGATCAGCCCCATGGACAAGATTGGCCCCGAGCAGCTGCACATTCGAGAGCTGCTGGCACGCTTGGGCCACGAGGACATCCACGAGGTCATCATCGCCACCAACCCCAATATTGAGGGCGAGACCACGGCGAGCTACCTGGCCCGCACTATCAAGCCGCTGGGCGTCGAGGTATCGCGTCTGGCAAGCGGCCTTCCCGTGGGCGGCGACCTGGAGTATGCCGACGAGCTTACGCTTGGGCGCGCCATCGAGGCCCGTCGCGCGATTTAGGTGGCGAGCCTGCTCCTGCCGTATGTTTTCCTCGCGACGCACGGGGTAGTCATAATTTCCCCGTGCGACTGTGAGTTTGTTGTGCAACAAAGATGCTTCGTATCCGCTTATCGCATGGATGCTTCCGCTCGCATCCTTAATTTGCCCATTCGTTGCGCAACCTTTTGGGTTCGCTGATACACTCAAATATGGATTTGAATGAATGCGCCGCTCCCAAGCGGCGTGTTTTTGTTGGAGGAGAACGCATGCGGCCCGGTGGCACTCAGACAAAGCGCGGCGCCGCGGTGCGCATGCGGCGCCGACTGGGCTTGGCGCCGCGGGCGTACGCACTGCTGTCTTGCTCGCTGGTGCTGGTCATAGCTGGCGTTTCTGCCTATGGCATGACCGTGCCGTCCATGATGCAGGCGCATGCCGCACGCGAACCGCGCGTGGGGCATGAGGTCAAAAGTGATTTGGGTACCACGACTGGATATGCTTGGGCAAGTGTGGTCGCGCATATTGTGTTTGGCACCGACGATGCGGACGGCGCCGAGGCCCCGGACAACGAAGTCACGCTTGCCAATGGCAAAACCATCGTGCTCACCAACACCAAGATCATCGATCGGTTGTCCAACAATAGCGTGGCGGCAACGGTGAATAAGGTCGAGCAGCAGAAGGAGCAGGACGCCCAGCAGTCCGGAAAGCCCGGTAGCTCGGATACTTCTGGCTCCGGCTCGAATTCGTCGAGTTCGAGCGGCGGCTCTGGGTCGGGCTCCTCTACCGGAGGGTCTGGAAATGGCGGCTCGACGGGCGGCAACACTGACAACGATGCAAACTCCGGTGGCCTTTCCGCTGCTGAGGAAGAGAGCATTCACAGTTGGCTTGTGACCAAGTACAACATGCTCGACGGCTACGTTTCTCGTGCCAATGACGTGGTCTCGACCTATAACTCTACGGGAGATCCCAGGCCGTGCGACAGCCTGGTCGGGGAGATGTTTGTCATTCGAGCCGAGTTCGGTCGTCAGACATTCTCGCCCCGGTCAAAGTGGTATCAGCAGTATGCCAATCTGTGGGGCTGTTACACCAACCTATGTCAATGGGTCGGCCATTACGGCGATGATGACGTCGCACTCGGTAACTTCAACAATAACGTGGCGGCGCTTGCCCTATGATGACCGATCTTGCATCCACCACACCACAATCGCTCGGTCGCGATTCCATGGTCGGCCTGCGCCTGGCGCGTGTCGACGGGTTTGAGCCGGCCATTGCGCTCGGTCAGGACGAACTGCCTGCCTATCTGCGTCGTTTTACGATGCTGTTTGCCGACGAAGCCACCATGCGCCGTGGCGGTATCGGCCGCGTGACGCGTGCCGTCAACGCCCAAGGCGAGGCCGTGGCACTCAAGCAGCTCATCTTGCCGACGCGCGATGAGTTTGACGACGATGCAGCTCACGAGGCGCTGGTCGCCAAGTTCAAGGCGGCGTTTCGGGAGGAATACGAATGCCATCGCGCCCTTTCGGGTCTTAAGGGCTTTCCCCGCCTCTATGGCTGGGGCGAGGTCGACGGTGTGCCTGCAATTGTCATGGAATGGGTCGAGGGCGAGACGCTTGCCCGCTTGCGTTCGCGACTCGCCGTGGACGATGCCGGACGCCTGTCGCCGCTTGTGGCGGCGCGTCTGGGTCGCGACCTGTTTGATCTGCTCTGCCGTATGAGCCTGGTGGGTGAGGGCTTTGTCCATCGCGATATCTCGCCCGCTAATATTATGGTGCGTACGGCGCGTCTACCGCTTGACCGGCAGCTTGCCGAGGGCACCTTTGACCTGTGCCTGATCGACTTTGGCTCGTCGCTGGCGCTCGAGCCTGCGTCGGCCGTGGCCGGTACCGGCGGCAAGGCGTCGTTTACGGAGCGCTATGCCACGCTGCGTCGCGCGACGGTTGCCTATGCCCCACCCGAGATGCTCACCGACGATATTCCCGATCTGCGCGCTTTGCGTATGTCGCCGGCGATTGACGTCTATGCCGCGGCAAGCACGGTTTACGAGCTCATTGCCGGCGTCGCGCCATACGAAGCCGCGCCGAGCACTTCGGGCACCTCGGGTTCGCGCAAAAAGACGCGCGACATCGCGAGCCCCTACCGTCTCAAGATGGACACGCGGCCCGACTATCCCATTGGTGCCCATGCGCCCGGTTGTGATTTGGCTCAGCTGCTTCGTCGTGAGCCCGATGTGGCGCTCGCCGCGGCCGAGCAGGCCCAGCAGCTAGGGCTTGAGCCGGATTCCGAAGAGCTACGCGATGCGCTGGCGTTTGTCGATGCCCAGCTGTTCGACGTGGTGATGGCCTGTCTGTCCAGCCATCAAAAAGATCGTCCCGAGCCGGCGGCGGTCGAGGCGGCGCTCTCGGCGTTTTGTGACCACTATGCGCAAAATGTCGGTCGTTCGCTCCGCGGCGAGCCGCTCACGCCGTGCCCCATGGATGCGTCTGGCCGTGCGGTTCGTCGCGCGCTGATGGTCGGCGCGACGGTCGTCTGTGGCGTGGTTTGGGCTGTGGTCGTGGTTTCGGCCGCGCTGCTGGCGTCGGGCGCTCGCGTGACGGCGACTTTGGGATCGCTCGTGTGGTCTGGGTCGCTACCGGGTATTATTGCCGCACTGGCGTTGGCGCTGCC
>OMFD01001428.1_pt1 | contig 12057 bp, 10 predicted proteins | sample 1645541 | NCBI WGS metagenome assembly OMFD01 (sample SAMEA103958149, study PRJEB25191) | human gut metagenome | biome: human-associated habitat [ENVO:00009003]; feature: intestine environment [ENVO:2100002]; material: feces | place: Germany | collected 2013/2015
GAAGCATATATTTTTTCAAACTTTTAGTTTCTTCACACTTACGCTGGTGAAGAGTGATGAGGTGGTCAAGGTTCTCAAAATATGCGGCGATCTTCTCCTGCTCCTGGATAGAAGGAAACGAAACTTCTATATTCTTCAACTTTTCAAAATAAAGATTCGTGACGCTTCCACCCTCCACTCTCATAGCAAATTCATTCTGCAATGTAGCATTAAACATTGTTGCTGTAAACAATGGATTGTTATCCGTGTTGAATACAGAAATCATTTCACCAATCGCAACATCCGGCATAGATAGCCATGTGCAGTGGTTATAGTCCATAGGATCTTCCCCAACTCGTGGAATTAAAACCTCTGTTCCTTTACTAAATCTAAGATTTTCTGGCGGCATATTTGTATAGGAGTAAACTCTGTCTATTTTTGCTCCAAATTTCGTATAAAGTTCTCCATATCGAATACACGGAATGGTTGCATCCTCTGTTACTGACCATTTAGGACAGCTTCTTCCGTAATAGAAAGTTCCCCAGCCATCTAACTTACGCTGTTCCCAAGTTTTCTCTTATATTTTTCTTTTTATAAAAACTTACGATAATATAAAGTGTTTAACAAAAATACCGTATCTCTCCAAAATACTCAAACCATTTTTGTTTTACCTCATCACTTCTTGCTTCAATAATCCTTACAATATTTCTCAAAGCAACTGTTGGAATATTTGATATGTTATTCACAACAATACATTTTCCGGCAGATGTAATCCACACTTTCGTTGCATTCTGATGTGGACGTCCTTCTGCAATATGCACATGTATCGGTTCCAACGGTTTCCCTTCATTTGCCCAAAAATATATCCAGTAGGCTCCTACCTTAAAAACCTGAGGCATGCTCAAATCCCCCTTCTTTTGCGAATTCCATAATCAAATGTGCCGTTGATTTTATAATTTCCATAAATTCTTCAACCTGTTTATCTGAATATCCATTGATTTCTTTTATTTCATAAGTCGGCAAATAACATGTCATATTATGAAATCCATCTTTTTTATCTGGTGTCTCAATATAAACTTTTACTGTTCCATCTGCATTCATATCAGAATGCACAATTTCTGTTTCATCATTTAACGTCATAAACGGATACATCATAATTCTTACCTTCTTTCCCTAAATCTAATACTGCACTAAATTACATCGTAAGTATATTTCTTTTGCGTATTTTTATTTAATTTAAATATTTTATATTTATTTTGCATTTTGCATTCATAAATCACTATAAAACTGTTACACAAACATATTTTGTAACATAAATTTCTTTAATTTTTGTAATTCGTCACACTTATGCTGGTGAAGAGTGATGAGGTGGTCGAGATTACGGAAATAAGCTCCGATTTTTTGTTGTTCTGCCAATTCTGAAGGTACTTTAATTTCAGTTTCTCCAAATGTGGTCTTATTTACAATTGGCACTGCCTGATTAGATGCTATAGCTTTTATACTTCCAGATATATTTTCTAAGGACGTAAAAATAAAATCATCATCAAAGTTATCATAAGGTTCAACAGCATTTATTTGCTGATTCGTTGTTGATTCTTGGCTTGTTTGTGCCACTTTTCCTATTGTTGAACCTATACTCACAAAAAGAGAAGCCTTCTCCCTTATCTTGCGACCTTGGTCGAATCCCTTTTTTGTAAGTGTAGTTATTGTTTCATCAACATAACGATTTTCTTGTATATCAGCAGGACTAACAAATAAAAATTCTCCACCATAATTATCACTAATACTTGTTTTTGGAGTTGAACCTGTAACGATATTACCAATTTCAGAAACCTTACGCTGTTCCCAATCGTCCGAGAATCCAGAAAATCTAATTTTCGGGACACATTTCCCATTTTCCGGAAACATTTTTTGAAGCATATATTTTTTCAAACTTTTAGTTTCTTCACACTTACGCTGGTGAAGAGTAATCATCTCATCAAGAGACTTAAAATATGCACCTATCTTCCCCTGTTCTTCCTGTGATTTAGGATAATCAATATCTGTATTCTGCATAGCAGATTTTGAAATTGATGTCACTTTAATGCCCTGCATCAAAGGTATCAACTGATTGTGATATGCACCAGAATTTAGATAATATCCCAAATATCCAGAAGCAAATTTTTCTATTGGTCTGTATGGAATGGTATGAAGACCAGACAACACAACTTCATCATTTAAGCCCGCTATTTCACTGCATTTTCCAACAGTTGAGTCCTCAGCTGTATCGGCAACAATCACATCTCCATTTTGCAAGAAGGAGGCTTTATATTTTGATAAAACATTTTCATCTGTTATCATTGGAAGTTTCTCTTTTCTTACGTCTAAAACCTCTCCAAACTTGATAAGTACATCCCCATAATGTACATTTTTTGCAATGCCTGACTCGTCCGATAAATTGGCTCTGGAAAGTGTGTTATTCTGCAAGCTAAGCAGTACATTCCCCAACCTACGCTGTTCCCAATCGTCCTCATACCCTTTGAATCTAATTTTAGGTTTTCCCATCGCTATCACCCCTCCATCTTCCTAATCAGTTCATTCAACGAGGACATAATAGTTTCATCCGTAGATGTCAAATCCTTAAGTAAGGACAGAAATTCTCCCTGCGCCTGTTCCAATTCCTTATCCGTCTGATCCATCTGCGTTAAAAGAGCATTTATATCGACTTCTTCCTCTTTTTCAAAATTATCTACATAACGCGGAATATTCAAATTGAAATCATTCTTCTCAATATCCTCAAAGCTTGCAAGATAGGATTCTTTTTCTACTGTTTCTCTTTTACTGTACAACTCCATAACAGCATCTATATGTTCATCTGTCATGGCATTTTGCTTTTTTCCTTTGTCAAATTTCTTTGATGCATCAATAAACAATACATCTCTTCCATCTCTGTGTTTCTTTAAAACGATGATACAAGTAGGAATTGAAGTATTATAAAATAAATTGGCAGGCAATCCAATTACTGCATAAATATTCCCTGCACGAAGCAGTTTTTCCCTGATTTTTCCTTCTGCTGCCCCTCGGAACAGAACCCCATGAGGTAATACAATTGCCATTGTTCCATTACTTTTTAAATGATACAGACCATGAAGTAAAAAAGCATAATCCGCTTTTGATTTTGGAGCCAATACTCCATAGTCGCTGAATCTTTCATCTTGTAAAAATCCGACTGTTGCACTCCATTTTGCAGAGTATGGTGGATTCATAAGTACCATGTTGAAATCGGTCTCTTCTCCTGTCGGCCAGTCTCCATCCAGCGTATCACCATTGCGAAGTACCTGATTCTCCGGAGTAATTCCATGTAAAAACATATTCATACGTGCCAGATTATAAGTAGAAGTATTTAGCTCCTGCCCATAATACTTAATATAACCTGGTTCAGTGGCATACTTTTTGGCATTTAACAAAAGAGACCCAGAACCCATGCATGGATCATATACAGATAATCCCTTTTTGTTTTCCTGCCCTGCAATTGCAATCTTTGTTAATATCTTTGAAACTGCTTGTGGTGTATAAAATTCTCCTGCCTTTTTTCCGGTCTCTGACGCAAACTGTCCAATCAAATATTCATATGCATTTCCAAGTATCTCTGCGTCTGAATTCAACAAATCTGCCTTATCAATTTCCTTAACAAGACTGGATATGGTATCACTTTGCTTCTGATCTCCATTTCCCAAACGATTAGAGTACAAATCAATATCTGTAAATAAATCTGCAAACAATGGATCACTCTGTTCAATATTGTTAAAAGCTTTTTGCAATAACTCCCGATTGAATGCATTGTTTCTCGCCGCATCAGCAAAACACGTATAGGTAAGTTGCGGTTCAATCAAGTAATGACATTCTGACTTTATCTGCTCTTTCAGTTCCTCAGCACTTTCGTCTTCCAGTGCTTCTTTGTATGCATCCAATGCAACTTTTAAACTCTTCGGCTTTTCATCATAAATCAAATCATAAACTTTAATTAAAAATGTATCCGAAAGATATTTATAAAATACAATTCCAAGTAAATAATCTTTATATTCATTTGCATCCATCTTGGATCGGAGAATATCTGCGCCACTCCATAATACACTTATCAAATCTTTACTACCTTCTACTTCTGCCATGCTCTTTCCTCCGCTCGTTTTTCAATTTCAATGATCTCATACTGCTCATATTTTCCAAACAGATAGATTTTAATCGTTTCGCCATTAAAACGCTGATAAGATTATAATAACAAATTACCTTTTTATTTACAATCAAATATTAAAAAGCCCCCACAACCACAGGACACACCATCGTGTGCCCCATAGCGTGAAGGGCTTTCATCCATTCTTTTACGCCTGTCTCAAACCAGATTTTATTTTCCCTCGAACTGTACAACAGAGTCCACGTCATAGTCCTTTAAGACTTCCCGTCCGTTGAGATCGCTTAACTCTATGAGAAACAGCATCTTTACCACTTCACCGCCAAGTTCCTCTACCAGTTCTGCAGCAGCTTTCATGGTTCCGCCGGTTGCAATCAGATCATCCAAAAGTACAACCTTTTCTCCTTTTTTAACGGCATCTTTATGCATTTCAATCGTTGCCGTACCATACTCCAGATCATATGTTTTTTCAACTGTCTCACACGGCAGTTTTCCTTTTTTACGAATCGGTACAAACGGCTTATGCATGACATAAGCAAGTGGTGCCCCAAAGATAAAACCTCTGGATTCTGCTCCGGCGATCACATCAAAATCAACGCCCTCTAAGCGTTTTGCCAGTTCATCAATGGAAAGCTTCAGTGCATCTGCATCCTGCAGTACACTTGTGACATCACGGAAAATAATTCCCTTCTCCGGGAAATCCGGGATACTGCGAATGTACTCTTTTAACTCTTTCATCCTCTTACCTCACTACTACACGAATTTCTTCGCGTTTTTGACTTTTGATGTTTCTATTATAAGACTTTCCCCGCACAAGCGCAACTCTCACTTGACTTTTTTCCATTCCTGCGTGCGCCTTGTGACCTCTTTTACCGTCAGGATTCCCTCTGCCACCGTAAACCGGATGTCATAATCATCAAATGCCATCCCGTAGATATAATCCGGCTTTTTGTTGTATGCCGCCCTGGGATCCTGTGCAAGAACCTCAAGAAGCGGTCCCCGCAGATGTTCCGGAATCTGTGCCTGCAATTCCTCCGGAAATACTACCGGTATCTGAAACTCCCGGAATTCTTCCGCAAAACCGTTTTTTGCCTCCGGATGGGCATCCACGTACGGCAGATACGGTTTGATATCAAAAAGCGGTGTGTGATCAAGCAGATCCAGCCCGGAAACCGTAAGAACCGGTCCAAGCTTCTGATCGATGCGCACTTTTTCAAGTTTCACGCACGAAAGACCGATCGAATTCGGGCGAAAGGGGGAACGTGTGGCAAACACGCCCCGTTTTTCTTTTCCTCCCAGACGGGGAGGTGCTACCGTTGCATGAAAGGTATCCTGCTTTGCCCTCGAAAACTCCCAGAGAAGCCACAGGTGGGAAAACTCTTCGATTCCACGCACTGCATCCGGATTCCGGAATTTCGGTGTGAAAATAATTTCCCCACAGGTACTCTCCGCCAGCCCACTCTGTCTGGGAATTCCAAATTTTTCTTTATACGGGGTCTCTACATAAGCTATATATTCCATATCCGTTCCTACATCTGATAAAACCGCAGATTTTCTTTCAGTTCCGGTGTGATCTCTCCACCTGCTGCTTCATATTTATCGTAAACAGAACGGAACCGCTGCAGTTTCTTTCTGTTTTCCGCATCAAGTCTGTGAAATGCATTCTGATACTGTGGATTGGTGGCCAGTCCCTGGCGGATATCCTTTGCAAACGGACAATACCTTACCAGAATATCTCTTGCCACTTTATTCAGTCGGAAACTTCCCTGTGACTCATACTTCATCCACGCCTGATAATCCTTGACAAATACCTCACGGTAACTGTTGCGCGCACGGGACAATGCAGTCTTGATCTTTTCCTTTGCATCTGCAGAAAGATCTGAATTTTTGCGATAATACTGAATAAAATCACAGTACTCCGCCGTAAGCGATTTCTCCCGGATATCGTTCCAGTATACACCCTGCACACGTCTGCAGATCTCCCAGCGGTATCGGCCGATACATTCCACCATCTGATCATCGAGATCCACTGCGGAAAAGATCGGAAACAGAAAACGCGCTGGTGTATCAATCTTGGCCCCGGATGTCTCCTGCCACATCAGGGTACGGGTTCCGGCATTTGGCATCAGAATCACATCCGGCAAAATCTCCTTTTTGATCCATTCCTGATTGATTCCGCGATCCGGATCGGAAAACATGACATCATGATAGAGTGCAGAATAATCCACACAGCGCACCTTATTGATGGCATCGGCAATTTTTTCGGCGGTAACTGCCATCTTTTCCACGGTGTTGATGAAATCCTCTTCCATCAGAACCGGACAGAATGTAGTCACACGGCCATAGGTCACACGGTTTCCGGAGGTAAACATATTGCGGATCTCAAACTGTACTTTCTGCCTGCTGTCATTTTTATACTGTTGCATCTGCTCTTCCGTAATATTCCCAGTTCTCTTTTCTTCCAGCAGAAATGCATTGAAATCCTGGTCAAATTCATTGCGGGACGGTTCTTTCTTTCCCTGATAAATCTGTACCAGCCAGTCATAAACCGTATAGACATTTGCAGAATGAAACAATCCAAGCGAATCCGTCAGATTATACAGTGCATTTGTGTTAGTTTCCCCCAGCACCTCCGCATCCATAAACCCAAAATTGAAAAACATCATCATGATCGGTGACGGCTTGACCAGTTCCTCAACTGATCTCATAAACGCCTTGGTATAAATATCGTAAAAGACCTTTGTGATTTCCCTGCGCAGCTGTCTCGCCTCATTGTCTGTAGACATCATATCCGGCAGCTCCCGGTACTGCTGCACAATGCTGTGGAAATCCCTGATCATATCGCTGCCATATCCTGCATACTCCATAATATGTGCAATACAATCCTCACGCATAATATTGATACGGCCTTCGGACTCCTTGGTAAAGTCGTAATTCTCGCAGAGCTCATGTGCCTCCGCCATCTGCTTTTTGTCGTATACATCAAGCTTTGTCATGACATCCACCATATTTAACAGACGCTTTTTGATCTCGGAAATGTCCTGCTTTTTCTGCGACTGCTGGACTGCCATTGCAAAAAACAGATGAAAAATATCATCTCTGGAATCTGAAAATAAAATATCCCTGTTGTACTGCAGATAATTTACCATCTCGCCGATTCCCTGTGTCACACGGCGCATCTGTGCCGCCGCCTCCATGATTGCTCCCACACACAGACTGTCATCTTTGATCATCAGCTGCATATATTCTTTCAGATAACTCCGGACCAGACTGTTACTGTTTGCAATCTCCCAGTTTTCCGCACGGTGCTGCATTTTTAAAGCTGCAAACTGTTCCATACGCGGAAAATCCTGTTCATCAAGAAGCTTCTCGCTGCACAGATTTTTGTATTCGCTGTACAATGTTTCCGCAGCATTATGTAAAAGCATGCATTTTTTCTGCAGACTGGCATACAGACACAGTGCCTGATGCCGCTGTTCCACTGCCGTACGCAAAAAAATCGGGCGGAAATTCTCATGTTCGGACAAAATCTTCCGCAGATCCTGTGCATTTTTACATGGAATCACAATCAATGTCGTATCTTCATTTGCCACATAATCGCAGGCAAACCATTCGTTCTCGAGAATACCCACAATTGCATTCCGGTGCATAATGATCTCTGCAAATGCAAACTGCCGGATCACCGATCCCTCCTGAATCAGATACCATTCCATCACCTTGTCCTGTTTTCTGGCAAGCGTTTCTCCCTTTTTTACCTTTAAAACATTCATGTCTTACTGCTCCTTGTCTGCGCCCCCGGACAGCTGAAACGCTATATGATCTACCGTAAGTCCGGTTGCCCCAAAATATAATTTCATATAATGATGTCCCTCGAATGTATCAAACCGGATCTGCTGTGTCACCCACTGCCCTTTCGATCCCCTAAATGACAGTGTTCCTTTGATGATATTATCCAGATATACTGTTACCGGAAGCTGTGCCAGATCATCCAGATTTGATTTCACTTTCATCTGCAGTTCATAACTTCCGGCTTTCATATCCAGATCCGCAAGTATTTCTTTTCCCTGATGTGTATCCCAGCCGCCACCGGAAATGCGGATGTTTCCCTGTTCATCTGCCACAAATTTCATCATCTTTGAGACATCCGGATCATCTTTTGCAGCATTCTTCCGGTCTTTAAGTTCTTCCGGAGAAATCCTATCCATCTCATAAAGCATCGCCGGGGATTTTAGTACAAACTGCAATATATTGATGGCATTTCTCTGCAGCTGTCCTCTCGTAAGATTTCCCTTCTGGAATTCTTCGAGCATATCATCCTGCTGCATATCCTGCGCGTCTGCAGTCACCATATATACATCATTCTGTGCCGCTGCCATGACCGCATGTATACGCGGATCCGATGGCTGTCCCTCATGGTTTGCCTTTGCCCACCAGTCGGTCATAACGATGCCGGAAAATCCCCAGTCTTTGCGCAATACAATGGTATTGAGATCATAACTTCCTGCAGTCCACACCCCGTTGACCGGGCCATAGGTAGTCATAACAGAGCGAGCCGGCCCTTCTTTTACCGCAATTTCAAATCCCTTCAGATAAATTTCCCGCAGTGCCCGCACGGAAATAATCGAATCTGCCTCATGTCGTTTCGTTTCCTGATTGTTTGCCGCAAAATGTTTGATGGTTCCTGTGGAACCTGCAATATTAAGTCCCTGCAGCTGTGCGGCTCCCATTTTTCCGGTTAAAAACGGATCTTCGGAAATATACTCAAAGTTTCGTCCGTTCAACGGATTTCTGTGAATATTCAATCCCGGTCCGAGCAATGTATCTACACGGTTTAACCGTAGTTCAAGCCCTGTCATTTCGTATAATTGACGCACCAGTTCACAGTTAAATGTACATCCGAGCAGCGTTCCGTTCGGAAGGGAAAACGCCTTTGTTCCGCAGTCCATACGTATTCCGGATGGTCCGTCCGATGCACATTCTGCCGGAATTCTAAACTTCCTCAAAGCCGGAGTCAGTCCTGCAAATGCCGCTGCAGTACCCGGAGTCACCTTCGGACTGCACATGCCTTCTCCGCGGAACAGCATAATCAGATCCTCGTCCGACAATTGTGCCACAAATGTCTCCATGGAAATCTTTTTGTCATATACATCTTCCAGACGATAGCCTTTATCGCCAGTCTGTGAAATCTCTGCCGGTTTTTCCACGCGGTCATACGGACCATAGATCCGTTCCGGTGTATCGGAATATCCGATCACATCACCCGGCTTTCTTGTCATACGGGCAAACGGTTTCTGCGGTGCACAGACTTCCTCAAGCTGTTCAAGTACTGTAAACGTCTGCGGATAACTGCCTGCCTTTTGTGCCGTCCGCACATCGGTTCCCACATAAATGGTATAAGTACCCTCCAGCAGCACAAAACAGTCCCTGTGTCCGGTTACACCACTGTCATCATAGGAGGCAAATGTATTTTTCGGAATCTCCAGAGTAATATGCTCTTCTTCCCCTGCTGCCAGTTCCTTTGTCTTTGCAAATCCACAAAGAACACGCACCGGTGTATCCAGTACCCCCTGTGGGGCTTTGGCATATACTTCAAGCACTTCTTTCCCCGGTTTTGTTCCGGTATTTTTCACTGTTGCCTTCACACAGACCGTATGCTCGTCCTTTTCTTCTGCAGACGCTTGCACGGAAAAAGAAGTATACGACAATCCAAATCCAAACGGATACAAAACTTTATCTTTGGCAAATGTCTCAAAATACCGATATCCCACATAGATATCTTCTTTATAATAGTTTTTCTGTAAATCCCCGAAATTTGACGTGGATGGATAGTCACTGATATCCTCTGCAATCGTATCGGTCAGTTTTCCGCACGGATTCACACGCCCCGTAAGTACATCACAGACACCGTTTCCACCTTCCTGACCTCCCTGCCATGCATAGAGTACCGCTGCCGGATCAAATTCTCTGACCCATTTCATATCAATGATATTTCCCACATTTAAAATAACGGCCGTGCGTGAAAATTGACTGCTCACTTTACGGATCAGGTCTTCTTCTGTCCGTGTCAGCTTATAACTGCCCGGCTTGTCCGTATTGTCCTGGTCTTCCCCCGCCGTACGTCCAAGAATCACCAGTGCCACATCATCCCCGGATGCGGTTTGAAGCATCTCTTCCGTCACGGGCATTTCTTCCTGTGACCACGGAACCAGCCCCCATCCCTCACCTTCGTCATATGGATGGTCTTTGATCCATTTTTCGTAGATCCCAATCAGTTCTTCATCCAGCGCAATATCTTTGCAGGCGCGCAACGCATCAAGGATTCCAACCACATAGCGTGTATTTACCAGTCCGCCCGAGCCAAGTCCGCTCTTGTAATAATGAAACGCCATGCGCCCAAATACAGCAACTTTATCTCCTTTTTTAAGTGGCAGGGTACTGTTGTCATTTTTCAATAACACGCATCCCTCAGCAGATGCAGTCCTTGCCAAATCTGCATATTTTTCCATATCCAATGCATATCTGCCCATTTAAAATCCTCCTGAAACTAATCATACCTTTTATTATACGCCAGTCACAAAGAAGATTGCAATTAGAAAATATGGATTTACCAATATTTCGGAAGCCCGTAACCAAAAAAGAAATAATAAAAAGAACCAGCCATTTTCCCCAGTGCCATGGCAATCATAACACCACTGAGTCCACGGTTGATATACAGACGCCGGAACAGGATCGGAAAAGTATTTAATATTTCTGCCAGTGCCACCGCAATACATCCCACAAAAATTCCCGCTGCAGTTCCATAAGCGCCCAAAATGACATGCGCCAGCCACGGATACGGCAGCTGTGCCTTCCACTCCACCACAGAAAATACGGCACCGGTCAATACCCCCAGTATAACCGTATTTTCGACCATCAGTATCCGTTCTCCAAAATTGCAGCGTTTGATCATGCGCGGAATGACCCCGATCACCAGAAGAAACGCAAACGTTCCGGCAGAAACCGCAATGCCGCAGGCTGTCGCAAGGCCCGCCATAAAAATGTGTCTAAGAAACATCGTGTTCATGCCCCTTTCTTCCCGCGTTCTCTATAAACGTCATATCGACATCCTGTTCATACTTTCGCATCTCAACCTGAATCGGTGTCGGATCTGAAGTAATTTTTTTCTTTCCGATATGGTTAAAAAATACCAAAATTCCCACTGCCAGTCCCAGACAGTAAAAAATTTCGATTTCTGATACTTTCGGTTTTTCTTTTCCCATCACCTGCTGATAAAACCGGTCAAACACTTCCCCCACGGACACGTCATTGTTAAATGCCATAATCGTAAATGCCGCTCCAAGAAAGATTACTACAACCATCACAACAACTTTAAGCGTCTCCAGCCATTTCGGTGCCATCGGTGCATCTAACAATTGCACCACAAAATCCTGTTCCCCGATACTAACAATTTCCACATCCGGGTAATCCGTCTGTATCCGTTCGATCACATTTAGCATCGAAAATACTTCCATTCGTTTTTTCTTTTTTCCTTCTTTTTTCTGGTCATCGTTTTTCTTAAACGTATACAGTGTTTTATTTTTTATTCCGGCACAGATTGCAGAATCTGCACACTGTACAGACATCACATCCTGTATCTTTATTTTTGGATCATGGCAGACACTGTTGCGGTCTGCCTTCAGATAAACTATTTCCCGTTTTTCTTTCATTCTGCACCTCTTTGATTACTTATTCTCTACGGTAGTATGTGCAAAATTGAAAAGGAGTACACGGAAAAACATAAGTTTTCTCTATGCGACGGGCCACGCAGTTCCCCAGCGAATTTAAAATAGCCAGTAAATAAGTCCCAGCACCCAGATTGAAAAAATTCCATACAAAATCACCGGACCGGCAATCTTAAAAATCTGGCATCC
>OMFD01001433.1_pt1 | contig 11992 bp, 8 predicted proteins | sample 1645541 | NCBI WGS metagenome assembly OMFD01 (sample SAMEA103958149, study PRJEB25191) | human gut metagenome | biome: human-associated habitat [ENVO:00009003]; feature: intestine environment [ENVO:2100002]; material: feces | place: Germany | collected 2013/2015
CAAAGCTACAACCAAACCTCAAAGTGTAAAAGGTGCATTTCTTCGAATGCTTACGTAGTATTAAATGGAACGCTGACTATCCCATATAAGATATTAGAATAGGAAATTTAATCTTTTAGATTAAAATGATACAAGAAAAAGTGTATCAATAGGTCTTTTATAAGATTAAAATGATACACTTTTCTTTTTGACACACAAGCCTCATCAAAGTAATAGATTACGTATCTTTTCAATAGGGTTTTCACTGGTTGAGGCTGATGTCATTGCATGATAGACCGTTTCAAATTTTTTCATTCGTTTACTTGCACCACTACGTGAGTTGAATTTGCACCTAACATCTTGCTCCAGTAATTTTAAGTCACCATTGTACCTTTCAAGAATGATTTTCATTGCCCAATTTTCGTAATCATCAAAAGTTGTGTTTGGCATATTGGCTGTAGAATTACCGAAAACCTTGTCAAATTGAGTAAGGATAGGGTTTGTATCGGAATTTAATACACTGAATATTTTGGTATCGGTCAAATTCAAATAGTTCATTATCTTTTTAACTGTGTTTAATGTGATTTCAAATCTGGTTTTCCCTTTGAAATAGTCTATTACTGATTGTGGTTGTGATAGGCTATTCAAAAAGTCTTTATTGTGGCTGGTACATATTTCTTTTTCCTTATTATATAAGGTGATTGTTTCCGTACAGTCTTTGGATTTCACATCTTTAGTAAAAGTGATGCCCTCTTTGTCGTAATGTACCCACTTAAAACGTCTATAGTTGTGCACTTGTGAATTAAGAACGTCCAGAAGATTATCACTTAGAATAAGGTTTGCATCATAAGTCACGTCTACTGATGTAATTGCCCCATTTGACAAGATACTATCTACGTCAATATCACATATATTTAGTTGGTTAATATTGGTTAGACATTCTTTAATGGTATCTTTTGATATTAAGTCTGGATATTTTTCTTTTAAAATCTTGCTTGAAAATTCAAGAGTTAAGGTTTGCTTTATATAGCTGACAGCTACATAAAGGTTATAAGGTATATTTATATCATCTTTAGAACTATAAAATATACCTATTTTCTCTCCACTACGTGAATGGAACATTTCATTAAACTTCACTTTAGTATTAAGAAGATATTTATAGTTGGATTTGATTTTAATTCTATCAAAAGTGATTAATCGTTTCGTTTCATATTGCGATGTCATTAAAAAATTAAAGTTATTCTTTTATTCTTGTGGGAAATGTACTCTGTAGGCTACAATTTCCCCCTTTGATAATGGAGTATATCAAAGGACTATGAAAAGAGAGGGGATTACTGCCCCTCTTTTTCTGTCTTATCACTTGGGTTATCATCTGGTTTGACTGGTATAGTCTTCCAGTAATTACTCATGCCTTGTGATATTGCTTGGATATGCGAAGCTGACTTACTTCTACCCCTTAATGATTGACTGATTTTCGCTTTGGTGTCGTCTCCAAGATTACGATACATTCTTTTTCCTATATTATCCATATTAATTAATTTTATACTAGATAAATAGTAAAATGAAGTAAGAATGTAAAGAATAGTAGGTTGATTTCACAGAAAAAATATCTGGACCAGAAAATTTAGATACAGAGTCGTTTGTTATTATCAATCACGCCTACTAAAATACAATATTCAGAGTGTCGGGTTACAGTGCTATTTCTTTTCCCAAAAGGAAATAGACACTTATTTCCCCTTCAAAATAGTTTCTGTTTGTATATTACTGTACTTGCCTAAAAATTGGATAATCTTCTCAAAATCCACTATAAACTTGTTCGATAATTCGATAGTGTAGCCGACACTGTAAAGGATAAGAGGGTGTATCGTAATGAACGATGCACTCCTTTTTTTCATCATGCCCTATAGTAACCAGTTAACTGAAATGAAGACTTATCCAAGAATTATGAGAAAAGATTATTCGAGAATTCTTGCCCGATTTCAAAAAGTTACATTTTTCCCTACCATAGTAGTTGGAATCCTGATACAAGTTCTGCCTCACGACCTCACTCTTCCAGTGAAAAGACTAAATATTTACTTTTAGAAATAATAAAGAAAAATATAGATAGCGCTCCAGTTCTGCCACAACCGCCAATCGGGAGGGAACGGCAAACCAATGTCCTAAAGCATAAAACCTCTGCGGTTAATAAAAGGCCGGTTACCCCATTACATGAAGTAACCAGCCATCCATTATCCTGTTACCTAGTTAATTATCAAAACTTATAAGCTGCTTTACGTAACTCTTTCACTGAACCGAATGGTTTATTGGGCTTCAGGTAACGACCCATGAACTTATAAATGTCCAGACGAATCTTGCTTGACTCATAAGTGTCTAACCGATCAAAACTATGCGCACCGGGAGCACGCTCAAATATCTTATATTCAAACTTCTTGCCTTCTGCTTTCAAAGCTCGAATCATTGATTCCACTTCGATCACATTTACATCATCATCACTGGTATTGGTGTAGATAAGTAACGGGTCTTTCAACTTCTCCGCATGCCACACAGGAGAGCGCCGTTTGTATTCCGCAATATTATCCTTGGCAGTCTGCCCGATATGATTCTTGGCCGAAAAGATTTTGCGATAACTGTCGCTGGCATATCCCATACGCATGATTACATCCGAAACCGGCACACCGGCGAAACCACATTTATATTGTCCCGGATAATTGAAAAGATTCATCAGCGTAATCATACCACCATGACTCCATCCCATGATACCCACACGGTTACCATCCACAATATCAAAATTGTCCACCATATAGTTACGGCTGATATATACATCCTCATTCTCCAATCCACCATAATCAATATTATTGTATGTACCCGAACCATATCCTGTACTTCCCCGGTAATCCGCTGCTACCACAATATATTCCTGCGCTATCAACTCGCGGATGATATGAGCATAATAGGTGTCCATATCGGCATGTACCCCACTATGAGGAAATACGATTAACGGATATTTCTTATTTTCATCCACGCTTTTGGGAATAAAAATGTATGCTCTGAATTTAAGTTCGTTACCGGCACTCATCGAAGTAGGGTTGAACTCCTTCCAACGCGGTGGTCCACATAATATTACCTTATCTACATGGGCGATATCACCCACTTTCTCGTACCACAGGACATCATCAATTTTTTTCATTAACTGGTCAAACTGATGAACGGACAACTGTGCCCGTACTATTCCGGGCATACTACATAGGCAGCACACCAATACCACAAATTTTACTATTCTGTTTTTCATAAGCATATATTTAAATAATAATTATATAGAATATCAACTCTTGGGGTATCCCGGATTTTGTTCCATTTCAGGACTAAAGATAAACTGGTCCTCAGGAATCGGCAACACACATTTATAAAAATCCCAATCCACTTCTTCGTCCACACTGGGCAAATGATATCCTCCCTTCCGAATAATAGTCTTACCATTCCGCAGCAAATCAAAGAAACGATGTCCTTCACCTACCAGTTCCTTACTTCGCTCGTCCAAAACACGATCCAAAGTATAGTCAGCCATTGTCACTTCGTTCTCAGGATTACCCCGTTTCACAATATCGTTCAAATAGCCAAGTCCTTGAACCGCAGCATCACCACCCAACTTACAACCAGCCTCAGCAGCAATCAGGTACACTTCGGACAAGCGAAGGACCACATTATTACATTCCAGCGGTGCAGTCTTCATGTCCGTCCCTCTCAGTTTGTACAACCACCATACCGTTTTTCCCGCATATTTATTCTCCTCCAGCAACTGCCCACGCACATCTCCCGGATCAGCCAGCATCTGCTCCGCATATTTCTGAGTGACAAATCCCTTCTGATAGCCATACCAGTTCAATAAATACCCCCATGAATCCCGTCCCGGAGTATCATCCACACTATTGGCTATCTCAAAAAACGATTCTGAGCCAAACTTGGTTTCCACCGACCAGGCAGCCACATATTTCTCATGCGGATAAAGTGCATAACTTCCCGATGCATCCACATCCTTTATCAGTTGCTCCGCCATATCAAACGCTTTCCGGTTATCATTATGATACAGATAAACACGAGCCAGCAATGCACGGGCCGCATACTTGTTCATACGTCCGTTATTTTTCTCTTCGGACATCAATGTAACCGCCTCTTCCAGCGTTTCTATAATAAAATCGTACGCTTGAGCAACAGTAGAACGAGAAGGATTTTCGTATGTTCCCACCAAATGATCTATCAACGGAGCACCCAGTGACGCACCATTATCTTTCGTATAAGGATATCCAAAGCAACGGGTCAAATCAAACTGGCAAAGCGCAATCACCGCCATCGTTTCACCTTTCAAAGCATTCAGTTTCTTTTCATCCCCACTTTCAATTTTTCCTTCGGCAATAGCATTCAGAATATTCCACGCCTCACGAAGAATATAAAAAGGTCGTCCCCACAATGAACCGGCATTCAAACTATTAGGACGATGATTGAACATATAGCATGTATTGCATACTCCACTTTCCTCAGAACTCTGCATATCATCCCCCTTCATATCTCCATAGGCAAACATAGCAGCCCCATAATATCCGGAACCCGACATCAGATCATACAATCCATTCACCGCATTATCCACATCGGTTACTGTACGGAAAGCTATAGCAGTAGGAATCTTATTGCTAGGAGCTGTATCGAAGAAATCACCACAACCGGTAACAAGTAGTGAAGCTAATCCTAAAATAAAAAGTATTTTTTTCATAATGGTTCTGTTTTTAGTGCAATTGATGATTAAAATTTAAGTTCCAACCCGAAAGCATAAGTTTTCAATGGAGGGGTGTAAAATCCTACCACACCACTCATCTCAGGATCATATTGGCCGTAAGCTGCCCATGTCAACAAATTCGTACCCGAGAAATAAATACGGGCATTCCCTATTCCTAATTTCTGCAACCATGCTTTAGGAGCATTCAATCCCAATATCAGACTTTTCAGACGAATATGATCCGTAGAATGGATGGCACGCGAAGAATTATAGTTACCCCCTTTTTTATTCCCATATACAAAACGGGGGACATCCGTTATATCACCCGGTTTCTGCCAACGGCGGCGTTGCTCGGTACTTTTATTGCTTATCACTGAATAACCATCATCTTGCAGAATATAGGATGCATTATCATACGAATAACCACCGAAACTATAAGATAAATTGAATGACAAGTCAATGAATTTATAATTAAAGGTATTCATAAAGCCTCCCGAGATAGTAGGCGTAATATCTTTCAACGGAATAGGACTTGCCTGCCCCGGATCGGTCACTTTATTTTTTGTATAATTGCCATTCTCATCCTGTTGGTTATCATAATACAAGGCACTTCCAGTCTCAGGATCCACCCCCGCATACTCACGCAGATAAATAGTATTAAATGGATAACCTTCCTTACGTACATACCTGCCATCCACAAACCAAGGCAGATCTGCCAGTTTCAGAATCTTATTTTTATTATGGCTCAAATTGAAGGCGGTAGTCCAGCTAAAATCTTTCGTCTTGATGTTATTGGAACGAACTTCAAGTTCCACACCGGTATTCCGCATCTGTCCCACATTGGTCAGCAGAGAAGAAAAACCGCTGATGGAATTCAATTGCTTGCTCATCAATAAATCTTTCGTTGTACGCGTGTACCAATCCAAAGAAACATTCACACGACTGAACAAGCCGATATCCAGCCCCAAATTCAGTGCATAATTCTTCTCCCAAGTCAGTTCCTCATTCCCCAATGTACTTTCCCACGGAGAAGGTTTTCCATTATAAAACGCCCCTGTGGTATAAGTACTCTGATAACCATAATATGAAGAGGGAAGATTCCCATTCACCCCATAGGAAGCACGAAGTTTTAAATCACTTAATACTGATTTCAACGACTGCATGAACTTTTCCTGAGAAAGTCTCCATGAAGCGGACAAGGACCAGAAATTCCCCCAACGAGTATCGGGAGACAAGCGGGATGATCCATCCCTGCGAAAACTGAAACTGGCATAATATTTATCACCATAAGAATAGTTCACACTAGCCACATAGGACATTAATGCATCTTCCTGCAATTTCTGGTCAGCATCTATCGGATCGGCTGCATTTCCCAATGAAGTGTTGATATCCTGCCCGTAAGTTTTCTTTGCAGCATACAAATCCTCATAATCATACTTCATCACCTCGAAGGCAGCGACCGCACTAACAGAATGTTTACCGAAAGTTTTAGAATAAGTCAGATTATTCTGTGAAGTATACCGCATACGGTCAGTCATCTGCATACGTCCCCGTCCCTGATAAGTAGCTCCATCACGTCCTTCAGGAGACTGAAAGAAAAAGTCCTTTGTCAACGAATAATCTACCGTAAACACACTGGATATCTTCAAATTGTCCCACACATTATAAGCTATTTTAGCCGTACCCATCGCACGTACCGTCCGAGCATAATAATCATTCACCTCGGCCTCCAATACCGGATTATATCCATTGTTTTCACGATACCCGCTGGCATACGTTCCATCCTCATTATAAATGGGAGTAGAAGGCGTCAGATTCACTTTTGATGCATAAATGGCACTTCCATAAAATTTACCCTCAGGTAAATGAACGTTCTTTGTCCACGAAAAAGAAGCGTTCATTCCAAATTCCACCTTTTTATACTTGTTACTTGCATCCACACGCCCCGTAAAGCGCTCCATTTCTGAATTCAGGGAAACACCCATCTGCTTGGTATATCCCAAAGAACCGATAAAACTGGAATTTTGGTTGCCGGCACTAGCAGACAGGTTATAATCCTGTTGATAACCTTTCTTGAACAAAGCGCTTTCCCAATCCGAATACCCCTGAGACAGGCGTTTGGCATACTGGTCGATATTCGCATCAGCATACTGCTGTGCCTCTTGTTCACTTACTCCTTTATCCAGTTGAAAATTAACCAGTCCTTCATGAATCAATTCCCTCCTTTCCTCACCTCCCATCAGCGGACGATATGTATAAGCGAAATCAGTGATTCCATATTTTGCCGCCATATTGACACGAAGTTTACCTTCTTTTCCTTTTTTAGTAGTGATAAGCACTACTCCATTAGCACCTTTCGCACCATACAATGAAGCCGAGGCTGCATCCTTCAAAACAGTGATACTTTCAATATCTGCCGGATTCAACGTTTCAATAACTCCCATTCCTCCCGCTTCGGACATACTGGTAAAGTTACTCAAGTCATAAGATGGAATAGGCACTCCATCTAATACATACAGAGGCTCGGTGGAAGCATTCATAGAAGCGATTCCCCGTACCCGTAAAGTTGTTTTCGCACCGGGTTGCGAAGAAGTACCGGCAACTACACTGATGCCCGGTATATTCGATTCAATCATCTGCCCTACGGATACAACAGGTAATGCCTCCAGTTTTTCTGTAGTCAGAACAGAAGCAGATCCCGTATAAGTTGCCTTCTTGAAATCTCCATATCCGGTAACGACCACTTCGTCCAACGTATTGGCATCTTCTTTCAATACAATATGAAAGTCTCCCTTCCCTTTTGTCGGAATATCCTGTGCCAGATATCCTATATAGCTCACAACCAACGAAGCGGATTCGTCCACTTCCAACGTAAACTTTCCATTAAAGTCGGTGATAACCCCATTGGTGCTTCTACCTTTTTCCACCACATTGGCACCAATCAGAGGTTCTCCCATTACATCTTTCACCACTCCCGTCACTCTTTTCTTTTTAGAACCAGGCCGCGAAACAGCTTTCTTCTCGATGAAATAGATTTTGTTGTTTCTGATCTCAAAAGTAAGATCAGTGCCTGAAAGGAGTCTTGTCAATGCCTCCTTCAGTGTAACATCTTTGAGTTGCATGGTTACCTTACGATTCACATCGACCAACTGGTCACTGAAAACCAAGCTCATACCAGTCTGGCTTTTAATAGATGCCAGTACTTTTTCCACCCTCTCATTCTTAAAGTCTAAAGAGACTTTTTGCGACTGTGCTGAAACAGTAAAGCCAAATAAAAGGACTCCCAACAGCAGTAATGTCTTCATTTTGGTTCTTGCTTTCATTTTCATCAATAGTATTAGTTTGAAACAAAAGAATTTCTTATATAGGCTAACACATCACTCCAAAGAAGGTATGAGTCCATTTTTCATTTTTTAGAAAAAAAATAGATGCAAGTGTATTCACTCACATCTATTCCACTTTTCTTCTATAACCCTCGTTATTTAGAAGTTACTTCAAATACACCTTCTTCTATTTCCGTAAAAACAATATTCGAAACGGCTTCCAAATCATAGAGCACATCTGATGCATTGACTTTTCCTGTTGACAGAGTAAACCTGTTCTTCAATACCGCAGAATCTTTCACTATGAAATGAACATCATAATGTCTTTCCATTACCTTTATAATTTCACCGAGTGGAGTCAGGTAAAAATTAAGGCTGTTGACACGCCATGCCGAAATCTGTTCCATATTATCCGGACGGGAGATCAGGCATTTCCCCGACTGACGGTTATATTCCGCACTCTCCCCCGGAACAAGTCTGTACTCCTTCGCATTATGATCTCTGAAAAGAATTCCTCCTTCATCCAAGGTTATCCAAATATTGGGTTCGGCGGAATATGCCTTTACATTGAATTTTGTTCCAGTTACTCTCACTTCCACCCCTTGCAAATCCACCTTAAAAGGGCGGTTCTCATCTTTGGCAACATTGAAATACCCTTCTCCCCAAAGCTCCACCGTACGATTGAACAATCCAAACTGCTTGGGATACCTCAAGCGAGAATCCGAGTTCAAATGTACAATACTGCCATCCTGTAAAATCACCCGGATCTGTTCACCATAAGGAACATTTATGTCAGCATATTCCGGTTCAGAGAAAATGCCCGTCCGGTTTGCCAAAAAGAACAAAGAAACACTTAAAAAAACAAACGGTAACAGCACAGCCGCCACCCACATCCATCTGCGACCAACCGGGCGTTGTCCGCGCTCACATTTTATCTCATTCATAAAACGCGCTTTCATCTTTACTTCAGGTATGGAATGCGAGTCAACACTTTCCGGCATTTCTTCCGACAACATCCCGATTTCCCAGTCAAAGCGTTCCGACAAATACTTATTACCTTCTTCCGTAGCAAACCAACCAACTACTTTCCGAGCTTCTTCAGGAGAAGCTTTGTTGTCAAGCACTTTATCTATCACCGACTCATCTATCTTCATAATCTATTTTTTTTGTATATTTATAATAACACCTCATCACAACAAAAGTATGAGTACATTTCAGACTATTAAATTAATCCATATCACAGGAAACCATATAATTAAAGACTCTATCTCGTTACGGAGGGCTTTTATAGCCTGTGTGTAATGGGATTTCACAGTAGGAACAGTTATCCCCATCCTGTCGGCTATTTCCTGATTGGATAATCCATATTCTATTTTCAACAAGCAGATTTTTTGTTTCTGAGGAGGAAGCTTATCTATAGCAACCCGCAGGAATTTTCCGAGTTCACCATTTTCAAATTGTGTCAAAAAGTCATCTTCATCATTCACTTGTTGGGCCATTTCGTATAGTTTCTCGAAAACCAAACTACGATGCCTCAATTCATTCAGTATATAATTCTTTAAAATAGTAAATAGCAAACTACGGATACCCGACTCAAAGCTAAAATTTGTCCGCTGCTCCCACAATTTCATAAAAAGATACTGAATCGCATCTTCCGCCTCTTCTTCTGACTTCAAAAAACGATAGGCTATGGTATATAATAACCGGTTATAGCGTTCAAAAACAGCGGCAAAGGCATATTCTTTCCCACGGCGAAGATCGTCATATAGTTTCTGATCAAAATCCGGATATTGATTCATAATAAATGCTTTTCCTAGTTTTATTAAAAGGACGACTTAACACAAAGATAGTATAATTGAACCTATCTTGTCTCAGAATACTCAAAAAATATACATCATTTCGTTTTTTAGTTCTAGAATTCTTTACACATTTTACTCCCCAACTCCAGACTCCGAAAGTTACGAATATCCCTTCTTATAAATAACAGTTATCTCTGATATAAAACTTGGACCCGAAAGATTATACATCTTACAAGTGCAACATATATAATGATAACACCTGAAGATTTATAATGTGTCACGGCATCTTCTATCAATTAAAATCATAATTAAACCAATCAAAATAACATTTACCGCCTATTCCCAACGTATTATATGAATACAAGCCCACACGCGCACCTTTCCAATCGCCGAACTTTAACGAATAAGCATCTCCACATAAAATAAAATTACGGTTATCAAAACTATAGAACAACTGGCAGCGATTCTTCTTTGCATCCAACATAACACGTAAATAGATTTTTTTACCGGAAACCATCTTTACTTGCTGAACGTCACCATTTTTTTCTAAATACAGATAATTTTTACCTTCCTCACGACTAATGCCAATTCCGTTATAAAGACTGCCTGTGCAGAACAATCCACCTCTTTGTCCATCAGCCAGTGCTGAAAAATCAAGCAACACAGTGGCTGTGCTTAGATACCCCATACATTTTTGAGTTAACATATTGCGAGATTCTCTTAATGTTGCAGCCTTCAAGGCTTTCAAAGCAAGCCAGCCCCTACGCTCATTTAAACTCCAATGAGTATTCACTGGATTATGATTAAACTGCCATTGCAGCCCTAAAGTGTAAGAATTGAAATCATCAGTCGTTTGAGGGTGAGAAACAAGAACACTTTTGCTTACACCAGGCTTTGTCCAAACCTTTACCGGCTCACCTATCCCATTCATATCCATATCCACCCCTATCACGGGCCAATTCTCCATCCAACAAACAGGCTGCAAATGCACGACACGTCCCAAAGGTTCTGTCAGTTGGAAATGAAAAAACCACCATTCTCCTTCAGGCGTATCTACTAAAGCCCCTTGATGAGGACCATTTACAGTAGTGTTTCCCTGTTCCAAGACTACTTTCTTTTCGTATGGTCCATAGATATTTTTTGAACGTAAAATAGTCTGCCATCCTTCGCCTACTCCTCCTTCAGGAATGCTTAGATAATAATAACCATGCCGTTTATAAAATTTAGTTCCCTCAGCTACAGGACCTGTATAAATAACTTTCCCATCATCCAACAAAGTTTTACCATCCGGAGTCATACGATGTAGATAAATAGGACCTGCCCCTAACTGGCTACGCCCCATGTAAGCCTGTCCATCCTCATCCCAAAAAGGACAGGGGTCCTCCCAGCCACCTATATTCTTCACACAATGCAGCGGCGTCCACGGGCCATGAGGATCAGTAGCAGTACTCATCATCAGTCCTTCTCTAGGTGTACAAAAATAAATCCAAAATTTACCATCATGAAAACGGATAGCAGGCGCCCAAGATCCTCCTCCATAATTTTCATTATTATCCCATCCGGGAAAATCAAACCGATTATACACTTGACTGATGATTCTCCAGTTCACCATATCATCTGATTCTAACACCGGCATCCCGATATAATGAAAATCAGAGCAAACCATATAATATTTATCTCCCACTCTAATCACATCAGGATCAGAATAATCTGCATTTAAAATAGGATTTATATAAGTTCCATTACCTTGGTCACCCCAAGAAACAGCTTGTCCTTGTATCTTTTCCGACAAGAACAGCAAAACAAACAGAAAAGCCAAAAAGAAAAATCTCATAGTATCATTCATCATTAAAAAAGAAAATTGCCTTCATCATTCCTAAAGATAAATGATAAAGGCAATACACTAAATTATATACAATCAATCCCAAATCATTCAGCTACAACTTCAATTACGCGACTGTTAAGTTGCTGTGCAGTAAACAAATTCAATCCTACATTCATCAAAAATTCTCCTGAGAAAACCTCACCATTACCTGATAAAGAAGAGTTGGTTCCGGGCATTAAGTTAATTTCTTTCACACGATACATTTTGTCTGCATCAAGCCCCTGCAAACGCACCGGCA
>OMFD01001436.1_pt1 | contig 11974 bp, 6 predicted proteins | sample 1645541 | NCBI WGS metagenome assembly OMFD01 (sample SAMEA103958149, study PRJEB25191) | human gut metagenome | biome: human-associated habitat [ENVO:00009003]; feature: intestine environment [ENVO:2100002]; material: feces | place: Germany | collected 2013/2015
CGGGCAGCTTGAAGCCGCCGCGCGCGAAGAACTTGATGCCGTTGTCGGGCATCGGATTGTGGGATGCGGAGATCACCGCGCCCATTTCCACGTTGAGCACGGACGTCAGGTATGCGACGCCCGGCGTCGGGATGATGCCGGCGTCGATCACATCGAAGCCGCCGGCGGACATGCCAGCGGACAGTGCGGCGGCGAGGAAATCGCCGGAAACACGTGTATCACGACCGACCAGCGCACGGCGACGGCTTTCGAATTCGCTCCGCTCGTCATCGCCCAGCACGCGCACCGCGGCGTCACCCAAATCAAGCGCCAGCTGTGCCGTCAAATCCCTATTCGCCAATCCTCGAACGCCGTCGGTTCCGAACATACGTGGCATGAGTCTCAAATCCTCGCTATCTGCAAACGATATTTCCGTGACCTATCGTACTCAACCGTGCCGCCGAAACCAGCAGGTGACGACGCAATCGCATAACACTTCACAATTCAAAGCACTTCACGGCGCGCAATGCCCTTTTCGTGTCGCACGACTTTGATTTCAAGGCGGAAAATCAAGTCGTGCGACAGCACTTGATAAAGAAATACCCCCTAACTATCATTTTCCGTTGAAAACCAGCGAAAAATAAGAGTTAGAGGGTATGAAAGCCAACACGCTTGTCGCACAACTTTGAAAAATGCCTCCAAAATCAAAGTCGTGCGACGACATGACGGCTCTTAAGCGGGAACGTTCCTGTCGCCCCTGCTATCAGAGCGCGGCGTTGAAGTCGCGCACTTTCAGCGTGCGGTGAGAAGCCTCGACGTTGCCACGCACAATGCGCTGCAAGGCGTTGTCCGCGCCCTTATGGGAGGCGAGCCAGGCGTCGCCCAGCTCCACGAGCTTCGCCGGATCGGCATAGCCCGGATACAGGCCTTCGAGCAGCGCTTCAGCCATGTGGAAGGTCTTGTGCTCCCAAATCCAGTCGGCGACCTCGAAATACTTCTCGGCGTACGGTTCGGCCAAGTCGGCGCGCGGGGTGGCCGCGAAGCCACCGGCCACAGCCTCAAGCTGCATGTTGGTCAGCTCGTCGTTGTGCAGGGCCTCGTTCCAAGCCCATTCCTTGGCCTCCGCAGTGCCTGCGACCGCGCGAGCGCCCAATGCGAACTCACGGTTCTCAGTGGTTTCACGTTTGGCAAGCTCCGCGTCGATATCGCTCTGGCCGATGGCGTTGATTGCGCTCAGCGCGTTGATGATGGTCCAGCGGAAGTTGTTGTCGATTTCCAGACCGTCGAATGCCACGGAACCGTCGAGCAGGCCCTTCGCGTTGGCGACGAACGCCTCGTCGCCCGGCTCGCCGTAGCCCAGGTAGGCGGTGACGAGCTGGAACTGTTCGTCGGAGCCGGCCTTGGCCTGACCCGCCAGCTTGAACAGTTCGGCGGCCACGTGCTTCACGATCTCGGCACGCTCTGCCGGAGCGGTGTAATGCCATGCGGTGGTGCTGACCTGTGCCAGCGCGTAACGGAAGGTGGTGGACTCGTGTTCGGTGGCGAGCGCGGCCAGCGAGGTGTCGATGAACTGGCGTGCCGGCAGTTCGCCGTCGCGGGTCATGTCCCACAGGGCGAGCCAGATCACGGAGCGTGCGAGCGCGTCGTCGAAGCGGTACAGGTTGCTTGTCGCGAATGCGAGGCTCTTGTCGTCGAAACGCAGCTTCGTGTAGGTCAGGTCGTCGTCGTTCACCAGGATCAGCGACGGACGTGCCTTGCCGGCGGCAGCGTCGACGACCGTCAGTTCGCCGTCGACGTCCAGTTCGAAACGGTCGGTGCGCACGATCTTGCCGGTTTCCGGATCCTCGTTGTAGAAGCCGACGGCGAGACGGTGGGCGCGCAGCACGGGATGCTCGGCCGGAGCGGTCTGGCGCAGGGCGAGACGCTTGATGGTGCCGTCCTCGTTCTCTTCGACTTCGGTGGCGATGGTGTTGATGCCGGATTCCTCAAGCCACTGGGCGCTCCACGCCTTGAGGTCGCGGCCGGAAGTGAGTTCCAGTTCGGCGAGCAGGTCGGCGAGGGTGGCGTTGGAGTAGGCGTGCTTGTTGAGGTAGTTGTTGATGCCCTTGAAGAACTTCTCACGGCCCACGTAGTACACGAGCTGCTTCAGCACGGAGGCGCCCTTGGCGTAGGTGATGCCGTCGAAGTTGACGTAGGTGTCGTTGAGGTCGTTGATCGGGGCGACGATCGGGTGGGTGGTGCTCAGCTGGTCCTGACGCAGCGCCCAGCTCTTTTCGCCGGAGCTGAAGGTTGCCCAGGCGTCCTTCCATTCGGTGGCTTCGGCGGTGGCGAGGGTGGACGTGAACTCGGCGAAGGATTCGTTGAGCCACAGGTCGTTCCACCACTTCATGGTCACGTAGTCGCCGAACCACATGTGGGCGAGCTCGTGCAGCACGGTGACCACACGGCGTTCCGCGTAGGCGTCGGTGACCTTGGATTCGAACACGTACTGGTCGCGGATGGTAACCATGCCGATGTTCTCCATGGCGCCGGCGTTGTACTCCGGCACGTAGATCTGGTCGAACTTGGCGTACGGGTACGGCACGCCCCAGGTCTTGGCGTAGAAGGCGAAGCCTTTCTTGGTGATGTCGAACAGGTAGTCGACGTCCTTGCTGAAGGCCTTGGCGAGCGCCTGGCGGCAGTACATGGCCATCGGCACGGTGCGGCCGTCCTCATTGGCGTATTCGGTGTGCCATTCGGCGTACGGTCCGGCGCAGATGGCGGTGAGGTAGGAGCTCATGGTCGGGGTCGGTTCGAACACCCACAGCTTGGTGGTTTCGGCGGCGTGATCGCCGAGCGTGCCTTCCTCGGTGACGGTTTCGTTGTCGGTCACGGAGGCGGTGGGCATGTTGGACGTGACGATCCAGGATTTGGCGGCGAGCACGGAGAAGTCGAACACGGCCTTCAGGTCGGGCTGGTCGAACACGGCGTAGACGCGGCGGGCGTCCGGCACTTCGAACTGGGTGTACAGGTAGACGTTGCCGTCGGACGGGTCGACGCTGCGGTGCAGGCCTTCGCCGGTGTTGGAGTACTGGCACATCGCCTTGACGGTGACCTCGTTGTGCTCCTTGAGGTTCTTCAGTTCGATGCGGCTGTCGACGTACGCTTCAGCCGGGTCGAGGGTTTCGCCGTTGAGGGTGATCTCGCTGACTTCGTTGGCGATGAGGTCAAGGAAGCTTGACTCCCCCGGCTTCGCGTCGAAGGTGATGGTGGTTTCGGAGCCGAAATCCTTGGCTCCGCGGGTCAGGTCAAGCTTGACCGTGTAATGGATTGGCGCGGCGATGATGCTTTTGCGTTCTTCCGCTTCGATTCGGGTGAGGTTTGCTCCTGGCATGTCACTCCTTCTTTCTGGTAACAGAAGGCGGCGCGATCAGTTGTGCCGATCACGTCGCCTTGATTCAATTTATGGTAAATTTACGGCTTATTTCGCGGCGTTCAGTCCCATCGCGTCATCCACGTCCTGCGCGATGTCGGCGACGACGGGGACGATCATCGGCTTGCGGTGCAGCTGTCGTGCCACCCAGCCGCCGAGTGTGCGTCGCATGATCTGCTGCAGTTTGTAGGTGTCGCGCGTGCCCTGCATCATCGCGTCCTGCAGCTGCTCGACGATCTGGTGACGGACCTTGTCGAACTCGCTTTCGTCTTCCGCGACCGCGTTGAGGTAGATCTTCGGACCGGTGATGACATCCGCGGTCTCGGTGTCGACGACCACGAAGCTGGACACGAAGCCTTCGGTGCCGAGGATGCGGCGCTTCTCGAGTTCTTCGTCGGTCAGTTCGCCGACGGAATCGCCATCGACGTAGACGTAGCCGCACGGCACGGAGCCGACGACCGCGGCCTGGCCGTGGTACAGGTCGACGACGTCGCCGTCTTCGGCCAGCACGACGTTCTGCGGATCGACGCCGGTCTTGACGGCGATCATGCCGTTGGCCACCAAGTGGCGGTTTTCGCCGTGGATAGGCATGGCGCACTTCGGCTTGACGATGTTGTACATGTACAGCAGTTCGCCTTCGTTGCAGTGGCCGGAGACGTGCACGGCGGCGTTGTCTCGGTTGACCACGCGGGCTCCGAGCTGCACGAGCTTGTTGATGACCTTGTAGACGCCATGCTCGTTGCCTGGGATCAGGGAGCTGGCGAGGATCACCGTGTCGAACTCGTTGATGGTGATGTCGCGGTGGTTGCCGTCGGCGATGCGGCCGAGCGCGGCCATCGGCTCGCCCTGGGAGCCGGTGCACATGTAGACGAGCTTGTCGTCCTGCACGTCATGGGCCTGCTTCAGGTCGATGACGGTGTCCTCGGGCAGACGCAGGTAGCCCAGATCTGCTGCGATGGACATGTTGCGGACCATGGAACGTCCGACGAACACGACCTTGCGGCCGTACTTGTGGGCCGCGTCGACGACCTGCTGCACGCGGTGCACGTGGCTGGAGAAGCTGGCCACGATGATCTTGCGCGTGGCCTGTGCGAACGCCTGGTCGAGCGCCGGACCGATGGAGGTTTCCGGCTTGACGAAGCCCGGGACCTCGGCGTTGGTGGAGTCCATCATCAGGAGGTCCACGCCCTTTTCGCCAAGCTTGCCGAATTCCACCAGATCGGTGATGCGGTGGTCGAGCGGCAGCTGGTCGAGCTTGATGTCGCCGGTGTCGATAAGCGAGCCGGCGGGGGTCTGCACGAACACGGCGAGCGCGTCCGGAATGGAGTGCGTGACGTTCACGAATTCCAGGTTGAACGGGCCGACCTTGAGCTTGTCGCGTCCCTTGACCTCGACGAGCGTCGGGTTGATGCGGTGTTCCTTGCACTTGGCCTCAACGAAGGCGAGGGTGAGCTTGGAGCCGATCAGCGGAATGTCCGGGCGGAGCTTGAGCAGGTACGGCACGCCACCGATGTGGTCTTCGTGGCCGTGGGTGAGCACGAGCGCCTCGACCTTGTCGAGACGGTCCTTGATGTAGTGGAAGTCAGGCAGGATGAGGTCCACGCCCGGCTGTTCCTCTTCCGGGAAGAGCACGCCGCAGTCGATGAGCAGGATATGCCCGTTGTATTCGACCACGTTCATGTTGCGGCCGATCTCACCCAGACCGCCGAGCGGCACGATGCGCATGGAGCCCTTGCGGTACTTCGGCGGGGCGATCAGCACTTCGTCCTGCTGCGGCGCGGTGGATTGCGGCGCGGAATGCGACGGGCGACGGTTCGAACCGTTGCCGCCACGGGATCCACGGGAGCCTCCGTTGCGCGAGCCACCGTTGCCACGGCTGCGGGTGGAGGACTTAGCCTTCTTGATGGCGGTCTTCTCGGACTTCGCGGCCTTGGTGGTCTTGGATGCCTTGACTGCGGTTTCAGTGCGCTTGGCAGCCTTGCTGCCGCGCTTGTGTGTTGTTGTCTTTGTGGTTTCTTCTGTAGCCATTTCCTAGTTGGATTTCTATTACTAATTGTCTCCGCCTATGCGGAAACGAGGAATTTGGGTGCCTGCCGGCGTTCATGCGCGACAGGCCAGTCGCATCATGCGATTCGGTTCACAGCAGTCCCGCGGCGCGCATGCCCTTTTCCGCGCGCACGAGTTCCGCTTCGCCCGGACCGACGTTCGGCAGGCGCATTTCGGTGGAGTCGAGGATTCCACGCACCTTCAGCGAGGCCTTGGCCATCACGGCCTGGAAGCCATTGCCGTTCATCGCTTCGACGAGCGGCGCCAGCTGCACGGAGATGCGCTGCGCTTCGTGGATATCGCCACGATCGAACGCGTTGGCGAGGTCACGCATCGGGCCGGCGGCGGCGTGCGCGATCACGGAGATGATGCCGACTGCGCCGACGGACAGGAACGGCAGGAACAGGCCGTCATCGCCCGAATACCAGGTCAGGCCGGTTTCCATACGCTTGCGTACCGCGCCGGCGATGTCTCCGGTGGCGTCCTTGACGGCCTTGACGTGGTCGAGCTCGGCCAGACGGCGGTAGGTCTCCAGCTGGATGTGCAGTCCGGTACGGCCCGGCACATCGTAGATGATGATCGGCTTGTCCGCGGAATCGTTGACCGCCTTGTAGTGGCGGAACACGCCTTCCTGCGACGGACGGGAGTAATACGGGGCGACCACGAGCACCGCGTCGGCGCCCGCCTCCTGGGTCTGCTCCACCATGCGCACGGTGTGCGCGGTGTCGTTGGAACCGGCGCCGGAAATGACCGGCACGTCCACGACTTCCTTGACGGCCTGAACCAGCTCGACCTTCTCCTCCATGTGGGTGGTCGGAGATTCGCCGGTGGTGCCGTTGACCACAAGACCGTCGGCACCATCCGCCACGAGCTGCCTCGCCAGCTGTTGCGCGGCTTCGAAATCTACGGCTCCGTCAGCCTTCATGGGGGTGACCATGGCCGGAAGGATACGTCCGAAGGGAGCAGGATCGAGCAGATGCATAGTACCGTCAGTCTTAGGGCTTGTCATACGGCTAACGGTACTTCCCTCTGCGGACGCTTGCGGCTTCGCGATATGCGAAACAGTCATATTGTGGAAGGAGCTGCGGCAGCCGGAGCACTTTCGTCCGGCTTGCCGGCAAGAACCGCGACGACGCACTGGAGGAATGCTATGAACGTGAATACCGTCAACGACACCTGCCGTCCGCCCGTGGCTTCGACAAGCACGCCAAACAGCAAAGGTCCAAACGACGCGATGAGATACCCGATCGCTTGCGCGACGCCCGACAGCACCACGGTTTCGGCGCTGTCACGGCCGCGCAACGCGATCAGTGCGAGCGCCACTACCAGCGAAGCGCCCTGCGCGCAACCACCGACGAACGCCCATACCGGCATGAGGTGAGGCAACAGCAGCATGCCAAGGCCGGCGATCAGCATGGGAGCGCTGGCGGTGAGCGCCGCGCAGACCTGGTTGCCGCGCACGTTCATGAGCTTAGGAATGACCAAGCCGGAAAGGATGCCGATGCCTTGGAAGATGAACAGATGCACGCCGGCGGTGGAGGCATCGTAGCCGATGGATGCGGAGATGGACGGCATCCAATTGGACATGGTGTAGAAAGCGGATGATTGCAGCCCCATGAAGGCCGTCACGTACCACGTCATCGGACGGCGCAGCACGCGGGTGAACACGCCATGCGACGATTGCGTGGAACATGCCGGTCGCTGTGCGGAATGCGGGTTTTGTGCGTTGGCCGTCGTGCTGCGATCGCCAATATCATCGATATCGCCAGTATCGCTGGTTTCAATGGTGCCGCCGGCGGAAGCGATAACGACTTTGCGATTGTGCAGGATACGCAACGCCCACAGTGCGGCGACAACCAGCGGAGGCACACTCCAGAAGGCGAGTGACGCACGCCAACCGCCCCACATCTGCGCAAGCGGCGCGGACAGCAAACCTGCGGTGGCGCTGCCGGCGGTGATGCAGCCGGAATAGACGCCGGTCGCCATCGCGACATGGCCGGCGTAGTCACGTTTTGCGATCACCGGAACCAGAACGTTGCCGACGGCGATGGCGGAAGCGAACACCACCGTGCCCAGCCAGATGCCAACGCCGCCGCCGAACGAGCGGATGGCGTCGCCCGCCGCGATGCACAGCAGGGCCAGCAGAATCGACATGTCGATGCCGATGCGGCGTGCAAGGAACGTGACCAGCGGGCTGACCGCGGCGAAGGCGATCAGCGGAATCGCCGTCAATACGCCCTGCACGCCCTCACCCCACGCAAGGTCGGTTCCCATTTGGGCGAGGACCGGCCCGACGGCGGCGATGGCGGGCCGCAGATTCAGCGATACGAGGAAAATCAAAGCCACCCACAATCCGGTGGAGGACCGGTCGTACGCCAGCATGTTTCGTTTTGAATTCATTCCGTTCCCATTCCCGCTTCCACTTCCGTTTACCGCCGTTCCAACGGGACGTGCCGCGCCTAGATTTTCCCTATCAATCTTCAAGCTCATCGAGCGCATCGAAGCAATCGTTGATGCCTTCGATACGCGCGTGCACCTCGTCTTCGGTATCGACGAGGCATTTTCCGACTTCGTCCACCATCAGGGCGATCAGGGCGAACGCCGCGGTGAAGCTCGTCAGCACGTGGGAGTTCAGCACCACTTTGAAGAAGGCGACGTTACGGCCGATGACGGCGTTGCGCGCCGAAATGTCGCCAATCACCACCACGGTCAGGCCGCGCTCAAGCATCACGTCGATGAGCCGCGAGAAGAAGGGAAGACGCCGGCCCACGCCGATGATGACGATTACGTCGCCTGCCGCATAATCAACCAGATCTTCGGCTATGGACTGGCCTGGATTCGGCAGAATATCAACGTTTCCGCGTAGCCGCATCAGCTGTTCGCGCATGTGCAGCGCCACGGGATAGCTGCTGCGGTACCCGACCACCGCCACATGCGGGGCCGTGGCCATGGCTTGGCATGCGGATGACAGTTGCGCGCGGTCGATGCCTTCAAACGTGCGTTTCAGGCTTTCCTCGTCACGGCGCAGATGGTCGGCGACCAAATCGTCGCACTGGGTGTGCCGTGAAAGCTCCGGAGAGCCAGGACGATGGACGCGACGCACGTCACGTCTGAATTCGCCCGCGTTCGCATAGCCGAGCTTGCGGTACAGGCGGCTGAGCGTCGGCTGCGAGATGCCGCTCAACTGCGACAATTCCACGGAATTGCAGACCAGCACGTCGGTTAGATGACCCAGAATGAACTGCGCGGCCTCACGTTCCGTCGCAGTCAGCGAATCGAAGGATTCCCGGATGCGCGCCACCAAGCCGAGGTCCGCGGCAGCATTGCCTTCCTCGTCCATGGCGTCCTTCGAAGCCCCCATATTGTCTGAAAGCATAATTCCAGAAGTCACGCTCATCGCCCTTCCCTGCAGTACATTCTCACGCGGCGCATCCGCTCTCCTGACGACGCTACCCCTTGCTTTCCGGGTTTCACCAGGTTTGGCCGCCGACAACTGTCACGACGAATGAAGAATTTCAGATGCCGTAAGCACTGAAATGCATCCATCACAGGCAGTGGCGGCGCCTCTTGGCAACGCGACCCACCATCAGGAGATGACCGACCATGGCAAAAACAGCTTACCCCACACAATCAACATCGCATATCGGGCGGATTCGGCATAGAAGAAACGGTGCCAAACCAGCAAAATGGGCGACTAACGCGGCAACAAAATCCCCGACTGTTGCGAACACTGTTGAACGCGGCATCGCGCCCGGCCGAATGCGAGGCGAACGCGGTGCGCAAGATCGTACGGCTGGTGGCACGCACCGGCTGCCGCACGCATATTCTGCACGTGTCCAGCGGTCTGAGCGTGGACGTGCTGCGGCAGGCGAAGGCCGAAGGACTGCCGGTCAGCGCGGAGACCTGTCCGCATTACCTCACATTGGATTGCGACCATATTCCCGACAACGCCACCGAATTCAAATGCTGCCCGCCGATCCGCGACCTGCGCGAGCAGGACGCGCTATGGGCGGGGCTTGCCGACGGCACGTTGGATGGTGTCGTCACCGATCATTCCCCGGCCAGCGCGGATATGAAAGCCGGCACGCTCGCCACCGCGTGGGGTGGCGTTTCCAGTCTGCAGGTCGGATTCCGCGCGGTGTTGACGGGTGCGATGCGGCGCGGCTTGAGTTTGGCCGACGTCGTGCGGTGGATGTCGTGCAACACCGCACGGCTTGTGGGACTTGACGATCGTGGCGATATAACGCCGGTATTGCGGGCCGATTTGGCGATTATTCGCCCGTACGAACGGTTTGTTGTGGATGCTACCGCTTTGGAAAGCCGCAATCCGATCTGCGCCTGCGATGGCATGACGCTTAACGGCGTCGTCACGCGCACGTTTGTAGCGGGGCGGGACGCGCTCTCCGGAGTGCGGGAGGGGAATCTTATCGTTCGTCCGTGAATCGGAATCCGTAAATCAACCATTCAACAAAAATCCCCAACCCGCCGACGGCCGGATGTCATTCGATGTCGGCAGATTGGGGACGGACGAGAATCAGGTCTCAGCCCAGGTAGGCGGCCGGGTTCTGGGCGAACTTGTCGGCGCAACCGGGGTTGCAGAAGTAGTAGGTGACGCCGCCGTATTCGCGGGTCGCGGCCGCGGTGGCCGGATCGACGCTCATGCCGCAAACCGGATCCTTCGCAACGTTCGCCGCGGAATCGCCCATATTCGAAGCCATGCCGTGGCCGTCATGACCGCCGCAGCAGTGTCCGGCGCCCATCGCGCCCATGTTCTCGGCTTCCTTCTTGGCCTTGTGATCGCTGAACAGTCCCATGATCGTTCCTTTCCGACTGTGCTGGTTGCCATTATTTTTGCTCGGATCGGGCTTGCGTACCCGATACGTCTTGTTTTTCGCCGCCTCCGCGTCCGGATCGAACAGGCGCAGCCGGCTTGCGTTCGTCACCACGCACAACGACGAGAACGCCATCGCGGCGCCGGCGATCATCGGATTCAGCAGCGTTCCGGTGAACGGATACAGCACGCCGGCCGCGATCACGATGCCGATGCTGTTGTAGCCGAGTGCGAAGCCGAGGTTTTGCGCGATGTTGCGCATGGCGGCATGCGTCAGGTCGAGCGCGTGCACGAGTCCCATCAGCGATCCGCCCATCAGTGTCACGTCGGCGGATTGGATGGCCACGTCGGTGCCGGTGCCGATGGCGAATCCGACGTTGGCTCGGGCGAGGGCGGGCGCGTCGTTGATGCCGTCGCCGACCATCGCCACCGTATAGCCTTGCGATTGGAGTTTTGCGATTTCGTCGGCCTTGCGTTCCGGCCGCACGCCGGCGATCACATGACGTTCGTCGATACCGACCTGGCTTGCGATGGCGCGTGCGGTGGTCGGATTGTCTCCCGTGAGCATGACGGCTTCGACGCCACGTTTGCGGAGCAGTTCGATGGCTTGGCGCGAGTCGGCTTTCGGCACGTCGGCGACGGCGACGATGCCGGCGAGATGGCCGTCGATGGCCGCTAGGATCGGCGTTTTGCCTTGCTGCGACAGGCGTTCCATGTCGGCGATGATGGCGTCGAGGTTCGTATCGTGGATGGTCTCGGAGGCAATTTCGGAGGTATCGGACGTAACGTCGGGCATGTCGACGTCAAGGTCGTCGATCAGGTCGGTGTTGCCGACGGCGACGGTGTGCGGCAGACCGCGGAAGGTGACACGCGCGGTGACGCCACGGCCGGCAATCGCCTGAAAATCGGTGGTTTGCGCGAGTTCCGCAACGTCCGCGACGTCGGCTTTTTCCGCAGCTGCGGCAACGATCGCAGCAGCGAGCGGGTGTTCGGAATCGCGTTCGGCGGCGGCGACAATCGTCAGCAAATCATCGGGACGCCGATGCCACACGCCCAACGGCAGCACATCGGTAAGGGTGGGTTTGCCGGCGGTGATCGTGCCGGTCTTATCCAATACGACGGCATTGACTTTACCGCACGTTTCCAACGCTTCGGCGGAACGGACCAGCACTCCCATACGGGCCGCGCGGCCAGTCGAGACCGTCACCGACAACGGAGTCGCCAGTCCGAGCGCGCACGGGCAGGAAATGACGAGGACGCTCACCGCGGCGTTGAGCGCGAACTCTAGGTCTCCGCCGATCCAGTACCAGACAAGGCCCGACACCAGAGCGATTGTCATCACGACAGGCACGAAGATGCCGCTCACCTTGTCGGCAAGCCTCGCCACGGGAGCCTTCGAGGCCGTCGCCTCCTCAACGAGCCTGATGATGCCCGCCAGCACCGTGTCGTCGCCCACGCGCGTGGCGCGCATTCTGAAGGCGCCCGCCGCCAGAAGCGTCGCGCCCGTCACGGCCTCGCCCGGCCCTCTCGTCACGGGAAGGCTCTCGCCCGTAAGGGCCGACTCGTTCAGAAGCGCAGTTCCCTCCAGAATCACGCCGTCGACGGGCACCGTCTCGCCTGTCTTCACGACGACGATGTCACCCGAGGCGACCTCATCCGTTCCAATGCGGACCTCCGCGCCGTCCCTCACCACGAGGGCCGTCGGC
>OMFD01001481.1_pt1 | contig 11611 bp, 9 predicted proteins | sample 1645541 | NCBI WGS metagenome assembly OMFD01 (sample SAMEA103958149, study PRJEB25191) | human gut metagenome | biome: human-associated habitat [ENVO:00009003]; feature: intestine environment [ENVO:2100002]; material: feces | place: Germany | collected 2013/2015
CAGTGGGGATGCACAGCGTATCGTCCTTCACGAAAGCGTAGCTGGTGGGGTCCCATGCGGTGTAGCCGCGGGCCTCGCAGGTGGCACGCAGGCCGCCGGAGGGGAAGGAAGAAGCATCGGGCTCGCCGCGCACCAGCTCCTTGCCGGAGAACTCCATGATGGCGGTGCCGTCGCCCACGGGGCTCACAAAGCCGTCGTGCTTCTCACTGGTGATGCCGGTCAACGGCTGGAACCAGTGGGTGTAGTGGGTTGCACCCAGCTCCATGGCCCAGCGCTTCATCACGCTGGCCACAACGTTTGCCACCTCGATATCCAGAGGTGCGCCCTTGTGCAGGGTGCGCTCTAGGCTCTTGTAAGTAGCGCTCGGCAGACGCTCCTTCATTACATGCTCGTTAAAGACCTTGCTGCCGTAGATTTCCATAACATTTGCTGCCATAAATCCTACTCCTTACTTGATCTTATGTCTGTCCCTTCCGAAACTGTCTCCCGCCGCCGAACTGCGGCCCGGAAACAGCGAAAAGCTTTTTAACAAAAACGGCGCTGCGAGTCAGGAGGTGACCCACAGCGCCGTTGCTGTCTATGGTTTGATTATATCCCGGAACGGCTCAAAAGGCAATTGACAAAACTGACGATTCTGCACAAACACGTTCTCGTTTTTTTGGGAGATATCGTATTTGGTATTACTTTTAGATCACCTGGAACAGGAAGAACTTCAGGTAATTGGTCTCGGGCACGCCCCACAGGATGGGGTGATCCGGGGCCTGCTGCTTCACCTCGATCTGCCGCAGCTGCCGGTGGGCATCCTTTGCGGCGGCGTGCAGCATCTTGATGAACAGCTCCTCGGTGGCAAAGTGAGAGCAGCTGGCCGTGGCCAGATAGCCGCCCCGGGGCAGCAGCTTCATGGCACGGTAGTTGATCTCCTTATAGCCGCGCATGGCGTTCTCCACCGTGCGGCGGGCCTTGGTAAAGGCCGGCGGATCAAGGATGATAAAGTCGTAGGGATGGCCCTCTTTTTCCAGCCGGGGCAGCAGTTCAAAGGTGTCCTCGCAGAGAAAATCCATGTTGGTCAGGTTGTTGCGCTGGGCGTTCCGCTGGGCCATGGCAATGGCCTCGGCGCTGATGTCAGCGGCCGTGACCCGGGCAGCCCCGCCCTTGGCGGCGTTCAGCGCAAAGCTGCCGGTGTGGGTAAAGCAGTCCAGCACGGTGTGCCCGGCAGCAATGCGGGCCACAGCCCGGCGGTTGTATTTCTGGTCGAGGAAAAAGCCGGTCTTCTGGCCGTTCTCAAAATCGACGTGGTAGAACACGCCGTTCTCGCAGATCTCAGTCTGGGTGCTGTCGGGATGCGTCTCGCCGGGCAGGTCAAACCAGCCCTTATTCTGCGCCAAACCCTCCTTGGCCCGCAGGGCCTCGTCGTTGCGTTCGTAGATGCCCTCAATGGTCTGGCCGTCAGCGCGCAGGACTTCTGCCAGCAGGGGGAAGAGGATGGACTTGAGCTTTTCCATGCCCACGCTCAGGGTCTGGGTGACAAGGATATTGTTGAACCGGTCCACAGTCAGGCCCGGGAACTGGTCAGCCTCGCCAAAGATGACACGGCAGGCGGTCAGGTCAGCGGGCTCCAGCACAGTCTTGCGGTAGGCCCAGGCGTATTCGACCCGGCGCTTCCAGAAAGCGGCATCGAAGGTGTCGTTGGCGTTGCGGGAGATGAGCCGCACCCGGATCTTGCTTTTCAGTGAGAGAAAACCGGTGCCGAGATAGGCCCCCTTTGTACTGACCACATCGACCAGCGTGCCGTTTTCAGGCTCCACCTCCGGGGAACCCAGGATGTCGTTTTCGTACACCCAGGGGTGGCCGCCCACCAGCAGGCCCTCGGCGTGTTTGTTGACGGTGTAAACGGGGTAATTGCGAGAAGATTTCATAGTTGCTCCTGTTATAACTGGCTCGCCCTCTCAGTCTCGCTCCGCTCGCCAGCTCTCCCAAAGGGAGAGCCTTTGGCGATTTTCGATTCAGTCTCATCAAGCTTGAATACAGAGCAGCTCTTGGCTCCCCCTTTGGGGGAGCTGGCAATGCCGTCAGGCATTGACTGAGAAGGTGAGGATGCTAAAATTTCATACTGATATTTATTCTAACATAAAAACGTGCTAGAATAAATACAAAAACACAGAAACGAGGAAAACGTCATGGAGATCGAACGCAAATGGATGGTGAACGGCTGGCCGGAGGGCGAAAACCTCCCGGCTCTGCCGTTCAAGGAAGAGTTTGCCATGCGGCAGGGATATATCAGCGTGCGGCCCACCGTGCGCATCCGGGAGGAGGCGCTCAAAGGCGGCGAGACGGCCTATATCCTCTGCTTCAAGTCCGGAAGCGGGCTTGCACGGGAGGAAATCGAGCGCCCTATCGACAAAGAACTGTTTGATGAACTGGAAACAAAGATCATCGGCAAGCCTCTGATCGGGAAGATCCGCAGAAGCTACGCCCTGCCTGATGGCCTTGTGCTGGAGGTGAACCATGTGGATGAGGGCCAGCCCACTGCGTTCTGGTACGCTGAGGTGGAATACCCCACCGTGGATGCCGCCCGCAGCTGGAAGCCGGAAGCCTTTGGCCTTGCAGACTATCTGAACGATGATGTCACCGACCAGCCCGGCCAGAGCATGGGAGCCTACTGGGAACAGACCCGGAAATAAAAATGACCCTCTCCGTCGCGCAGATGCGGCCGCCTAGCCCTTGGGGAAAGACGGCAGTGCAAAGCAATGACAGAGAGGGTTATTATTTTTTACTTCTTGTGGTACATCCGGTCTGCTTCCTCATAGGCGGGCTCGCAGGTCAGATACATGCCCAGCTTCTTCACGGTGTCCATATCCACGCTGGACAGGATGACGGTGGAGTGCATATCGCAGCCCTTCAGGTGGGAGAGCTGCTTGAGGGCGGCTGCAGCAGTGGGATTCTGCGCGGCCGAGCTGGACAGGGCGATCAGGATCTCGTCGGTGTGCAGACGGGGGTTCTTGCTGCCCAGATAGTTGGTCTTGAGGGTCTGGATGGGCTCGATGGCGGCGGCAGAAACGAGGTCAAGCTCCTGGTCGATGCCGGCCAGCTTTTTCAGCGCGTTGAGCAGAGCGGAGGAAGCGGCACCCAGCAGGGGGCCGGTCTTGCCGGTGACAACGGTGCCGTCCGGCAGCTCAATGGCAGCGGCGGGGGCACCGCCGGTCTTTTCAGAGACTGCATGGGCGGCCTGCTCCACCGGGCGGCTGCCCAGGGTCAGTCCGGCCTGATTCATCAGCAGCTCCAGCTTGTAGACCTCGCTCTGGATCTGTGCGCCGTTCTTGAGGTCGCACAGGGCCTTGAAGTAGCGGCGGACGATCTCGTTGCGGGAAGCCTCGCAGCAGGCCGCATCGTCTACGATGCAGTTGCCGGCCATATTCACGCCCATGTCGGTGGGAGAGTGGTAGGGGCTCTTGCCTGCGATCAGCTCAAACATGGCGTTGACCACCGGGAAGATCTCGATGTCGCGGTTGTAGTTGACGGTGGTAACGCCGTAGGCCTCCAGATGGAAGGGATCGATCATGTTCACGTCGTTCAGGTCGGCGGTAGCGGCCTCGTAGGCGAGGTTGACCGGGTGCTTGAGGGGCAGGTTCCAGATGGGGAAGGTCTCGAACTTGGCATAACCGGCCTTGACGCCCCGCTTGTGCTCGTGGTAGAGCTGGGACAGGCAGGTGGCCATCTTGCCGCTGCCGGGGCCGGGGGCCGTGATGACGACGAGGGGACGCTGGGTCTCGATGTAGTCGTTCTTGCCGTAGCCCTCGTCGCTGACGATGCGGGCCACGTCGTTGGGGTAGCCGGGGATCTTATAGTGGCGGAAGGTGCGCACGCCCACGCTGTTCAGCTTGTGCTCAAAGGCTTCGACCTCGGGGGCGGCGGTGTACATGGTCACGCAGACGCTGCCCACGAACAGGCCCATGCCCTGGAAGGCGTCGATGAGGCGGAGAACGTCGAGGTCGTAGGTGATGCCGTAGTCGCCGCGCACCTTGCTGCTGATGATGTCCTGCGCGCTGATGACGATGACGATCTCGGCCTGCTCCTTGAGCTGCAGCAGCATCTGCAGCTTGGAGTCCGGCTCAAAGCCCGGCAGCACGCGGGAGGCGTGGTAGTCGTCGAACAGCTTGCCGCCAAACTCGAGGTAGAGCTTGTTGTCGAACTGTGCGATGCGCTCCCGGATGTGCTGGGACTGCATCTGAAGGTATTTCGCGTTGTCAAAGCCTTTTTTCATGGAATGCTCCTCTTCCTGATTCTACAACTTCCTCTCCGGCACGTCGGTGGTGCGGCGGGCCGGAGGGTCACACAAACACTCTATAGTATAGCATACGACAGGCTTCGGCGCAATTATTTTTTGAGGGCTTCCTCGTGCTCCAGGTGCTCAAATTCTTCCAGCTCCTCGATGTCCTCTTTCAGGAACATCAGGCAGAAGCTGATGAAGAGCAGCAGGCAGGAAAGCCAGATGGCCCGGCTGCCCATGGGGGCCAGTGCAAGGCTGCCAAGGCCGGCACCCAGCGCGAACAGGAAGATGATGGCGAAGTAGTGAAGCGCCTTGCCGAAGGCTTTGGTGTTGCCGCCCACCAGCCATGCGCAGAGGGAATCCATGCCGCCGCGCAGATTGCCGATGCACATGGTGCTGGCGAAGGCATAGCCGTTCACCTTGCGGAAGGATTGTACCTGCATGGCGCAGGAGAAGGAAACGAGGGAGTTGGCCAGAAGATTCAGCTCCTGCGGCAAAAAGCCCACGACGAAGAGCAGCAGGATCTCGAACAGCACCACCAGCTGACGCCAGTGGAGCCACTGCATCCGCTTGAGCTTGAGGCGGATGAACTCAGCCACAAAAATGCCCAGTGCAAAGGCGCAAAGGGGCATCAAGTAGCGCAGTGCCTCGCCCCACTCGCCCGCAAACAGCTTGACGGCCATCAGCACGATGTTGCCGGTCTGGGCGTTGGCGAAGACCTTGCCGCGGTATAAATAGGTATAAACATCCTGTAAGCCGCCCGAGACGGAGAGAAACAGGGCGGTGATAAAAGCTTCGGACATCTGTCCGTGAGGTTTGAGAGATGGCATAAAAGCTCCTCCTTGTATCCAGAAAATAATTCCATGCCATACTATAACGCAAAACCGGCGTTTTGTCAAAAACTGCGCCATATTTTTTATAGATAATGACGATTCCGGGCAGGTATCGCAGGATGCGCTTTGTTTTGCAATGCGGCGCAGACTGTGGTAGAATACAGAAAACAGCTTTTTTCAGGAGAAGGAGGGGCTTTCTGTATGCCCAATATCATCGAGATCACGGATTTCCACGCGCCGGAGCTGGACCCTTATGCCCGGCTGACCCAGAACCAGCTGCGCAATCGCCTCGAGCCGGAGAAAGGCATCTTCATCGCCGAGAGCCCCAAGGTCATCGACCGGGCGCTGGACGCAGGCTACAAGCCCGTGTCCCTGCTGATGGAGCGCAAGCAGATCACCGGCCCGGCAGCGGGCATCCTGAGCCGCTGCGGCGACGCGCCGGTGTACACGGCAGATCGGGAGATGCTGGCAGAGCTCACCGGCTTTGAGCTGACCCGGGGCGTCCTCTGCGCCTTCCGCCGCCCGGCACCCCGCCCGGTGGAAGAACTCTGCAAAAACGCCCGCCGGGTGGCCGTGCTGGAGGGCATCGTGGACTCCACCAATGTGGGGGCCATCTTCCGCTCGGCGGCGGCACTGAACATGGACGCTGTCCTCATCAACCCTTCCTGCTGCGACCCGCTCTGCCGCCGCGCCGTCCGCGTCAGCATGGGGACGGTGTTCCAGGTACCCTGGGGGCAGCTGGGCGAGACCCCGGCAGACTGGCCGGAGAAGGGGATGGACATCCTCCACTCCCTCGGCTTCAAGACCGCCGCGATGGCCCTCAGCGACCGCTCGGTGAGCATCGACGACGAGCAGCTTGCAAAAGAGCCGAAGCTTGCCATCGTGCTTGGCACCGAGGGCGACGGCCTCGCCGCCGGCACCATCGCTTCCTGCGACTACACGGTCAAGATCCCCATGTCCCACGGCGTCGATTCGCTGAATGTCGCTGCCGCCAGCGCCGTAGCCTTCTGGCAGCTGGGCCGGCAGTAAAAACAGAACAGCAAGACCGGGCCGCTGCACAGCTTTTTGTGCAGCGGCCCGGTCTTATGCGTTATATCCCGTTACAGGCTGTCCAGAGCGCTGCGGGCCCGGCGGATGACCCCGGCATCGGTCTGCCAGAGCGCAAACTCCGAAAAGCCCGGCAGGCCCATGGGCACCCCCTCCCGGCGGAAGGTCATCCGGCTGTCCAGAACCTGCTTGCCGGACATGTGGAAGGCGTGCGCGCCTGTCTCAGCCGCCAGAGCCGGAAGATTGGCCGGGGTCACACCCGCACCCACCAGGATCTCTAGGTCAGGTCCGGCGGCCTCCACCAGCCGACGGAGCAGGGAAGCACCCGCCGGGGCGCTGGCGGCCTGCCCGCTGGTCAGGATGGTGCCAAGGTTCAGCGCTTTGGCCGCTTCCAGCGCCGCAAAGGGGTCTTTGCAGACATCAAAGGCACGGTGCAGGGTGCAGACGACCGGACGGCCAGCGGCCTTTGCGGCGGCCCGGGCGGCTGCGTAGATGGGGCGCAGCGCGTCCACGTCCAGCTCCCCCTCCGGGGTCAGCACACCGGTCACAATGCCGTCCGCACCCGCCTGCACCAGCGCGGCGGCGGTCTCGGCCATCTGGGCAAGCTCATAGCGGTCGTAGCAGAAATCACCGAACCGGGGCCGCAGCAGGGCACGCACCGGCAGGCCGGTCTCGGCCTTGACCTGTCGCACCAGCGCAAGGCTGGGTGTGGTACCGCCGATGATCAGGTCGGCGCACAGCTCCAGCCGGTCGGCCCCGCCCCGCTTTGCCGCAAGGGCGCTTGCGGCACTGTCTACACAAACTTCCAATGTGTAAGTCATAAATACCTCCAAGGCCCGTCAGCATCTCTACTGACGGGCCTTTCGTTGCTTTGATAAACTTAAACCATTCTGCCAAGGGCTCCCCTACTAGGGGAGCTGGCACGCGAAGCGTGACTGAGAGGTTTAATCCATTACTTTACACTTTCGAGGAACCGCACGAAACCGGCGCGGCCGGCTTCATCCAGCTTGTAGACACCGGCATCTGCCAGCACCTGCGCGAACACCTGGCCTACCTCATCCTGCAGGATCAGGTGGACGCTGTCGCTGTTCAGCTCAGGATGGCGGGCCAGGATCTCCTGTGCCCATGCGGCGTGCTTCTGCAGGGCTTCGGGGTACTGCTCGGCAGGCACCCGGGCCACCAGCATATCTGCCAGATCGAACAGCTCCTGCTTCAGGCGGCTGGGAAGGACTGCCAGACCCATGACCTCGATCAGGCCGATGTTCTCCTTTTTGATGTGGTGGAGCTTTGCGTGGGGATGGTAGACCCCCAGCGGGTGCTCCGGGGTGGTGATGTTGTTGCGCAGGACCAGATCCAGCTGATATCTGCCATCCCGCACCCGGGCAATGGGGGTGATGGTGTTGTGGGGTTCGCCGTCCGTCTCGGCAAAGATGAAGCTTGCCTCGTCGGTATAGCCGCGCCATGCGGTCAGAATCTTGTCGGCCAGCTCCACCAGACGCTCGTCATCCGCACAGGTCAGGCGGATGCAGCTCATGGGCCAGTGGACGATGCCGGCTTCCACATCCTCAAAGCCGGGGAACACCCAGCTCTTCTCGATGGGGGCCTTGGCCATGGCGAACTCATAGTGACCGCCCTGGAAGTGGTCGTGGCTCAGGATGCTGCCGCCCACAATGGGCAGGTCTGCATTGCTGCCCACGAAATAGTGGGGGAACAGGCCCACGAAATCCAGCAGCTTGCGGAAGGTGGCCCGCTCGATCTTCATGGGGGTGTGCTGGCTGTTGAACACGATGCAGTGCTCGTTGTAGTAGACATAGGGGCTGTACTGCAGATTCCATGCGCTGCCGTTGATGGTCAGCGGGATGATGCGGTGGTTTTCGCGGGCGGGATGGTTCATCCGGCCTGCATAGCCCTCGTTCTCCACGCAGAGCTGGCACTTGGGGTAGGCGCTCTGGGGGGCCAGCTTGGCGGCGGCAATGGCCTTGGGGTCTTTTTCCGGCTTCGAGAGGTTGATGGTGATATCCAGATCGCCGTAGGGGGTCTTGGTGACCCACTTCACGTCCCGCTTGATGCGGTAGCGGCGGATGTAATCGGTATCCTGGCTGAATTCATAGAACCAGTCGGTGGCGGCCTGGGGGCCCTCGCTTTCGTACCGCTCCTCAAAGTTGGCGCGGACAATGGAGGGGCGCGGGGTCAGCACGCCCATCAGCTTGGTGTCAAACAGATCGCGGGCAGTGGAATTGTCCTCACACACGCCCCGGGCCACGGCATCGTCCACCAGCGTTTTCAGGATGCTCTCGAGGTCGGTGTAGCAGACATCCCCCTCAGGCTCGGTAAAGCTGTCCAGCTGCATGGTCATCAGCAGCTGATTGCGGATGTAGATCTCGTCATCGGGCAGGATGAGCCCGGTGTCCAGCCCATAGTTGACGAGCTGTTGAATGGCAGTAGAGATCACAGCACGGCACCTCCTTCCGGACGGATGGAGAGGATGTGGCACTTGCCTGCGCCCAGAATGGCCTCCATCTCAGCCTTGAAGGCATCCAGCTTCTCCAGCGGCACAAAGGCCTGCACGGTGCCGGCAAAGCCGCCGCCGTGTACGCGGACAGCGCCTGCGCCGTTCAGGAAATGCTTTGCGGCGGCAATGGTCACAGCCACTTCCTGATGCTCTTTGTACCCGGCGGGGATGACGTTCTGCAGGTATTCCCAGCTGCTGGTGCCGGATTCGTTGACCAGCTGCAGGAAGGTCTCAAAATCACCGGCGCGCAGGGCGTTTACCTGCCGGGCAACGCGCTGGTTGTCGGCGTAGATGTGGAAAGCCCGGAGCACAGCCCGGTCACCGCACTGTTTGCGGCATGCGGGCAGATTTGCAATAAAGGTCTCAAAGGGCACATCCCGCAGGACTTCGCCGCCGCAGACAGCGGCCACGGCGCGGCACTCGTTGGGGATGGCGGCGTACTCATCGGTCAGGTCGGCGTGGTCTGCACCGGAATCCAGGATGCAGAGGGCAAGGCCTGCCTGAGAGAAATCCACCTGCACCGGCTCCACATCGGGGTGGGCAGGGTCGGCAAAGTCGATGGTGATAATGTTGCCCACGCTGGAGGCCATCTGATCCATCAGGCCGCAGGGCTTGCCAAAGTAGACGTTCTCTGCCCACTGGCCGATCTGCGCAATGGCAATGGGAGAGACCTTTTCGGCCATGAAGCGGTCGTTCAGGATGACACCGATCAGCACCTCAAAGGCGGCAGAGGACGAAACGCCGCTGCCCTTGGGCACGTTGGAGGAAATGTACACGTCCAGGCCGGAGAGGGCAGCGCCCCGCTCCTTGAAGGCCTCACACTCGCCCCGCAGCAGGGCCATGGTGGTGTTCTCTTCCTCCTTGCGGGCAGCAAGATCGCCAAGGTCGATGACGCAGAGGTCATAGCCCTCGCTCTGCACACGCAGCTGGTTCAGGCCGTTGGGGGCAGCGGCAGCGATCATGTCAATGTTCACGCTGCCGGCCAGCACCCGGCCATGCTGGTGGTCGGTGTGGTTGCCGCCGATCTCGGTGCGGCCCGGGGCGCTGTACAGTCCGGCCTCGGTGTGGGCACCAAAGGTCGCTTCCAGCCCGTCCAGCACTGCCGCATAGCGTGCGGCGTGGGCAGCGGTCTGCTCCGGCGAACAGCAGTAGAGAGAGGCCAGCCGGGCGGTATGGGTGCCGCCCGCCAGCTCCTGCTTCCAGACAGAAATAGGCTTCATCATGGCGCGTTCCTCCTCGTATGGGTGAATGATTCTTCAAAGGGCCAGGGCCCGTTCTTCTGATTCTATAATATCGGTTCTGTCGAGAAAAGACCATGTATTATTGTTGCATTTGGATGAAAGGTCAACGCAGTTCCGGCGGTCAGCTCCGGGGCGCGAAATCGCCGCCGGTGAGCCCATCGAGGTTCAGCATCCCTTCCAGCGCAGCAATGTCGGTGGAAACATCCAGCGCATCGGAGGCAAACAGCTTGTCCAGCTGGTTTTCAAAGGCGGTGATGAGCAGATCCATGCTCCGCTCAATGCTCTGCTTTGCCTCAGTGATGTTGGTGCCCTGCACATCCTGTGCCGAAAGCTGGGCGTAGGTATTCAGCAGCTTCAGCGCGGTGGGCAGGTAGTAATCCATAAATTTCTGCAGCTGGGCTTTTTTGTCCGGGTCCTTTTTGGCCAGTGCGAAGATGCGGGCGCTGACATCCTCCAGCCGGGAGATCTTGGCTGTCATCACCGGGTCGGGGATGGCATCGTTGACCTGCCGGAGCTGGCGCTGCAGGGCGGCATACTGATCCTCGGGAGCCGGTGCGGGTGCGGGCTCGGCGGGTCTGGGCGGCTGGGGCGCAGCGCCCCGCACCACCAGCGTGCCGGTGCGGTTGTCGATATAGGCATCGGCCCCGAAATAGCCGTGGTCGATGGCGCGCTCCACGGCGGTGCGGCCCCTGTCGGCATCAATGCCCGCGGCTGCAAAGAGTTCGTCCAGCGGGATATTATCCCGGGTCCCAACGATCTTGTCCAGCTGGCGCTCCAGCTTGCGGGCCTGTTTCATCCGCAGGCCCATGGCCAGCGCAGCGCCGCCGCCAATGGTCTGGGCCAGCGCGGTCAGAAACTCGCCCCAGTCGAACCAGTAGCCCCACAGGTCAATGATATCGGCAAGGCCTGCAAGGCCCACCACCAGAAAGATGCCGCCGAACACCGTGCAGAGGTTGGTCAGGGTCTTGTGCCACTTTTTGGCGTTCTGCTGCTCGGCAGTGGGCACATCGTGGCCGTAGACCGGCTCAGCGTCCCGGGCTGGCTGACCGGCACCGGTGTCCTGGGGGCGGAAATCGCTGGAATATTCCGCGTTCTCCTGCTCCTTTTTCTCGGCATCCCGGTCAATGGCACGCAGGATGAAGAACAGGATGCCCAGCCAGGGCGACATGGCGAATACTACCAGCAGGGCAATGGTGGGAATGTGGGCAAGAAAATGTTTGCTGCGTCTGGGCTCCATGGGGCAGAATCCTCCTAAAACAAAAAAGCCGTGTTCCACTTTATTATAGCGGAGCACGGCCCTTTTGTTAAGGGGGTAATTTATTTGTGGGAAAGGAAATTACTTCATCAGGCTGCAAACGGCCTCGGCGTAAGCGGCGGGGTCATCCACGGGCAGGCCCTCGATCAGCTGTGCCTGTGCATAGAGCAGGCTGCTGTATTTCTTGACCTTGTCGGTATCACCGGCCTCCTGTGCGGCCTTCAGCACGGCGAACACGGGGTGGTTGATGTTCAGTTCCAGCACCTTGTCGCTCTTCACGCCCTCGCTGCCGGGCTGCTTGGAGAGCACCTTCTCCATCTCGATGGACAGGGGGCCGTCGGCGCTCAGGCAGACGGGGTGATCCTTCAGGCGGGTGGAGACCTTGACCTCCTTGACCTTGCCGTCCAGAGCGTCCTTCATGGCATCGAACAGGGGCTTGTTCTCGGCGGTGGCATC
>OMFD01001502.1_pt1 | contig 11416 bp, 10 predicted proteins | sample 1645541 | NCBI WGS metagenome assembly OMFD01 (sample SAMEA103958149, study PRJEB25191) | human gut metagenome | biome: human-associated habitat [ENVO:00009003]; feature: intestine environment [ENVO:2100002]; material: feces | place: Germany | collected 2013/2015
ATATTGCTTCTTTCTTGCCGGTATATCTGGAAAAGAAGATTCTGAAAGTAGACCCATTCCAAGTACTCGACCAAAATGGTGTGGGCCAGCTGATTGAAATGGCTGTAGATAAAGGCCGTTCAGTTCGTCCTGATTTGAAATGCGGTATCTGCGGTGAGCATGGTGGTGAGCCTTCATCAGTGAAATTCTGTCACAAAGTTGGTTTGAACTATGTGTCTTGTTCTCCGTTCCGCGTGCCTATTGCCAGACTGGCTGCGGCTCAGGCTGCAATAGAGGAAGCATAAATAGTATAAGATAATCATTGATTTAGGCTGTAATGGGCTGTTTTTCAGACATTACAGCCTAAGTTGTTTTTAGGCGGTTCGTGCATTTGTCCGCAAAAAATGAGCCAAATAAACGGTACTTGCTTACAAATAGCTTACAAAACTGAGAGGGTACGCTTACAAAGAACTTACAAAAGTAAAACAACTGTAAATCAATAAGGTATGGCAACATTTAAGACTATTGTAAGGTATAAGCGAGCTGACGGCTTTTACCAAGTGTACATTCGAGTACTTCATCGTTCAAAATCAGGGTATATTAAGACTGATAAATTCGTTACTGACAAACAGCTATCCAAATCTGGAGAGATTAAGGATGCTGTCATAAATAAATATTGTGCACAGGAAATACTTCGTTATACAGAATTGGTAAATCGTAAAGATGTGTCAGGATACTCTGTAACAGAATTAATAGAATACTTAATGAACTCTGATATGGAAGTATGCTTTAGTGACTATGCAACAAAGTTCATTAACCGTATGGCCTCTGAAGGACATGAACGTAATGCTAAGAATTATCGCCTGGCTGTAAACCACCTCGAAAGATATTTGGGAACAACCAGAGTTATGTTTACTCACTTGTCATCTTCTGTTTTGACAAGATGGATTAATAGCCTTTCGTTGACGAACAGGGCGAAAGAAATGTACCCGACTTGTTTAAGACAGATATTCAAAAGGGCACTTATAGAGCTGAACGATGAAGAACGTGGTATCGTGCGAATCAAATACAATCCTTGGTTAAAAGTATCCATTCCAAAATCTGACAGTACAGTTCAAAGAGCCATCAGTGCAGAGGCATGTAGGGAGTTTTTCAATCGTCCCCTACCGGAAACCAAAATGATTTCCTCTCTACCGGAACTGGGCAGAGATGTGGCACTCCTATCTTTGTGTCTGGGCGGAATAAATACCGTAGATATATTTGAGCTTAAAAAAGAAAACTATAAGGATGGAGTTATCGGATATAAAAGAGCTAAGACAAAGCACAGCCGGAAAGACGAAGCCTATATTGAAATGCGTGTGGAACCGTTCATTCAGGCCACATTTGACAAATATCTTTCAGACGAGAATGACGAATATCTTTTCAAATTCCATAAGCGTTACAGCAACCCGGACAGTTTCAATGCCAACGTAAACATTGGAATCAGAAAGATATGTGCCGATATGGGAATGAAGAAGGAGGATTACTACTGTTATTATACTTTCCGTCATACATGGGCTACAATTGCCCAAAATGACTGTGATGCCAACCTGTATGAAGTTGCTTTCGGTATGAACCACAGTCATGGACTGAATATAACAAGAGGCTATGTCAAAATAGATTTCACTCCTGCCTGGAAACTCAATGCCAAAGTGATTGACTTTATTTTCTTCAGCAGCAAGAAGAGCAAGCAAGGTAAGGCACGTGACTTCGAGACACCGGCAGACAAGATGTTCCGTATCACCAAAAAGATGATGATCTATGGCCGTGCATATTTCAAAGGTGATGTTATCGGTGAAATAACAGATATTGGTTTCAGTAATGTAGACCAAGTTATTGACAGACTGGTTGAACAGTTACCCAAGGATATCCCTACCGGATGCATGGTTCAATTCCGTCTTATGAATTGTGATTCCAAGAAAGAAGTTGTGTATGAAAGAAGCAAGGGAAAAGGTTTTATGTAATTGGAAAACCTGAACAAGCCATTAACGCAAAGGGAGGATTCTACTTATCTTTATCAGAACCGCACCATCTCTCATATTGGTGCGGTTCTTTCTATTTGTCCGGTTGATTCCAGGGAAATACTTCACGACCTATAAGTATGGCAAAAACGAGTACGATGAGCTTCCATATAAGTATAAAGGTTTTCTTAACCAGCCATACAGCCAGACGTATGGAAATCCTCAAAAGCCAGAATACCAGCTTCAGGAGCAGCATACCGATAATAAGTACCGGCAGCAGATATATAATCAACAGCAGTTCAAACATAGCGTGTAATATTTAGTGAATATAAAACCTATTTAAGTATATAAATATACTAAAAATCAATGAGATACAGAAATTTACACAACACTATTTCTTGTTATTCGAGTAGATTTTTTACTGATTATCAGTGTTATATCACCACGATAACGAGGTATCTCCAGGCTCTGAAAACAAGGTTATTCTGTCTGAATGTTTCTACAATACAAATTCAGATAAAATAAGATTTCCCGATAGCCATTTCATCAGCTGAATCAGCTACAAGATTATATTTTCCCTTTTATTGGGATTCCAATAACTTAGATAATCAGGTTACTTTTACCATGCTATCATGGTATCGGGACTACATATTATATTGGATATAGGTTTTATGAGAACAATAACCATCTATCCCATATAACTACATCTTGTGTGTCTTTGAGACTTTGGTTTATCCAACCATATATATCGAAACATTATTTTCTTATTACTACGATTTTTATGGTTCTAAAATCGAATAATACTTATAGCATCTGTTTCTGAATACACGAAAATTGGTTTGATAAGTTCTAGGACTCTATACAACAATATTCCGCTATATGGATATTCCAAGACAACCGGATGCTACAGCACATGGTAAGCAAGAATATGCCTCCAAAGAATTGTGTTGTTGATTTCGGTTTGCAACGGCTTTCTCCGGTAAATTTGGGTGTAATAATCATTCCCGGAAGGCATCGTTCTGCTGTGCAGAGTTTTCCAAGCAAGTTGTACTTTTGTGGCCACAAAACTCCGTTTCGTACTCACAAAAGTAACTTGCCGAATGCTGGCGCATCGGAGCGGCTGGCCGCTGTTTCGCATGGCGAAAAATGGTCCGGGAAACCTAACCACCAATGTATCCAAGTATGAAGAATCAGAGAACCAAGTACATCAAGGTCAGAATGACACCGGAGGAAGTACAACAGTTTAAGGAGAAATCTGCCTCCTATTCATCTGTGAGCCATTATATACGCTCGGCACTGGCAGAATATTCAAATATCGGTACCAAAAGGCAGCTCGAACTGATGAATGATTTGGGTTTGTTTTACCGGAAATATCAGAATGAACTTTCCTGGGCTGGAGGTAACCTTAATCAGTCAGTTAAACGTGCCAATGAGCTTGCGGTAGCCGGATTACTTGCACCCAGCTATATTCAGGAAGTTTTGTTACCTATTATCCTCGAAACTCAGGAAACATTGAACCGAATAAAGAAAGACCTTGATTCTCTGACACAGAAAGCTGTCAGAATCTGAATGCAGATTACACGGTATTCAATCATTTCAGATATTATTAAAGTATAACCATGGATTAATGAGTTTGAAGTATTTCGGTTACTCAGTCACATAAACCATGATAATTAGGATTCGATATGATAGCAACCATATTACCGGGAAGTACTAACTTCCATGCTGTCGGTTACAATGAACATAAAGTCTCGAAAGGTGTTGCACGGCTTATCGAGATTCAGAATTTCGGTTCACTCGGAACATTTCACAAACCTACCCCGAGTGAACTGGTCGGTTATCTCCAGAAGTACAGTTCACAGAACAGCAGAATCAGAAAACCACAGTTTCATGTGGCCATATCATGTAAGGGACACGAAATGTCGGAAGATGAGTTGCTGGATTTTGCACACCAGTATCTCAAGGAAATGGGATACGGAGAATCCGGTCAGCCGTTGCTTGTTTATTCTCATTATGACACGGAGAATACCCATCTTCATATCATCACTTCGAGAGTGGCACCTAATGGAAGAAAGATTCAGCACAGCCATGAACGCAGACGTTCTCAGGAGGTAATAGACCGTATTCTTGGTAACGACAGGAAGAAGAAAACGGAAGATGACATTAATTTGGCCAAGCTATACACGTTCTCTTCATTTGCCCAGTTCAAGGCAATAATGGTTTCCATGGGATATGAAGTCTATCAGAAAGATGGGAATGTACTCGTCAAGTATGGTGGAAAGGTTCAGAAGGAAATCCCTTCTTTAGAAATAGAAAGTCTTTTCAAGAGCGGTTATCGGGAAAGGACACGTTGCCGTCAGCTCAGAAGTATATTAAAGAAATACCGTGACGTAAGTTCCAACAAGGAGGAACTGCAGAAGGAACTGAAAACGAAGTTCGGTATTGACATTGTGTTCTTCGGCAAGAAGGATGCACCATATGGGTATATGCTCGTTGATCATGCAAACAAGACCGTCATTCATGGTGCAAGAGTGCTGGCTGTAGAGAAACTTCTGGACTTCTCTACTCCTGAAGAGCGGTTCAACCGGATTGAGGACTATATTGACCGGTTACTTACACTAAATCCTAAGATTACCCAGAGTGAAATATACCATAAAATAAGGAAGCAGCGTGCCTATATCAAGAAAGGCATCATCTATTTTGATGGCCAAAGTCGCCCGTTAAAACCTTTTATGACAGAAACTATTGAGCGTAACAACCGTATAGCTATGGTAGAAATGTTCAGCCCGGCAACTGAGGCTGAACGGGATTTGCTTTGTAAGATCTTTAAGGTTTCCCGGACAGATTTGGTAGATATATCTCCTGAAAGAACACACTACTACACAGATGCTGTAAACCATCTGCGTGAGATATTCTATAATGAAACTGTTTTCTCTGTCAGAAGCCGACTTCATGAAGAGGGCTTTACCATCCGGCAGGAGGAAGATACAACTTATGCCATAAATTTCAAGCAGCATATTATTATAAATCTTACTGAAGAAAACTTCAATCTTGAACGGTTAAGAAAACCATTGAAGCAACCTGTCAAGCAATTGAATCAACACAAGCATCTGCAAAACAAGAAACCTACTACACTTCTCTCCAACAAAGGTAAATTACGTGATTATGGCGGTGGTAGTCATGGCGGTAAACGTGAGTGGGAAGTAGGCCTGAAAGGAAACTATGACAAGGTTGATGATGATTATTCAATTAAAAGATGATTTTAATTGGATATGTATAATAGATATATTTAGATTAACAGATTGGAATCACTCCAACCCGTTAATCTCTTTTTTTCTTTAGCGAATCCATCTTAGCCTCCAAGATATCATTCATAACCAGATAATATGCAATCCTTACGGTATTAAAGTCGTTTGAAAGAGCTGAACTCTCTTTTATCCGGTAATGAGGTTCAACAGCTTTCCCTTCACGAGGATTACCCTTGAAAGTCGTTTTAGGTTTCCCATATCCAAGAGAGAAATAAGTATCATGAGAAGTACGGAATGTAAGTGGGGTAACACAGAAATCACCTGTTGTTTCCTCACCAACAAGAACAGCACTACCGGACTCTTTCAGTATGCTTGCCAAATACTCGGCAGCAGAAAATGTATTTTGGCCAATCATCACATACAGTTTACCCTTGAATGAATTCTCAGACGGAGTTATCAAAGTCTCTGTCCGATAAGGCTGTTTCAAGAGAAGGGCTGCTATCTTCTCCATATTCCTTACAAGTCCACCGGGATTATTCAGCAGATTCAGGATGATACACTGATAATTCTTGACTTTATTATATTTGAGTATGAACTCCTCAGTTTCTTCATCTGTAAAACCTGATAATGACAAGAGAGTGAAGTATTCTTCCTTATCTTTAGGTAAATTCATAATACGCCTATTCTCTGAACTCCTGGCTTCTTTGTTATACTCGGATATATGCTGCATTCCGTCCCTGTTCAATTCTACCATAACATTAAAAACAGAATCATCCCTACAAAGACATAGGTTCCTAACAGTATCGATACAACCTGAAAATACATAATCTGCAGTATGAGCATATCTTCCCTTTTCAGTGGAACCTGTAACGTAATTCTTCATGCTGTCTCTCCATGACAATACATCTATACCATCTATAGATAAAATCCTGTCTCCTTTCTTAAATGGATATTCAGTCAGATTGACTGAGACATACAAAGAATCCCTCCTCCATTCTGCATCTGCCATAGTCGAATATTTCTTATATATCAGGTATGTATGAGAGTTCTTCAACTCAGAGAAATACTGTTGGACTGCTAAAAAATATTCTCTGTTATTCTTAGCGTTATTTACCATAACCGAGTACTTATCACGTAAGGACTTTAGCGATATACCTTTATATTCAGCCAGAGAATAATGTTTCTCGACAATATCACATATCTCTCCGAAATCATCCATGTATTCATTCGGTTCTATATCTTGATCTATGACGAACTGCTTCTCCGGTTTCATCGTAAGGTGATACAATTCCCAATATTGTTGATATTTTTCAATAGTAATATATATTATTCCTCCAAGAATCAAGAGATACAATATAGACACTCGTACGAATCCGAGCCTTTTTCTTTTAATGTAGATAAATATTGAAATACCTATTATAATAACCGCTGAGATTATATCTGCCAAAATGAATGTACTCATATGTATTATCTGCTTGTTACCAATGTTATTTTCACTCCCTCAATAAAATCAATGCTTAACTTTAAAACCTACCGCTAGAAACCAAAATTTGTGGTCAATGCGATAGGTTATTTTAGTGTTAATGCTATTATTTCTAGAACCAATCACGTTCTCTCCCTTCTACAATGAAGACGCGAATGATTATAATCCCAATTATGCATCCTACTTGAATGACAGCAAGATTATTCAGAAACACAGTTAGTATCAGGGTTACCAAAAGTATCCAAAAAATAATATTCGCTATTTTTTTTACTGTTTCCATATACCTTATTATTTAATCCTCCAAAAAATCTGAATATTCAGACAACATACAGTCATATGCGTATTCAAGCGCACCATGCCCTCCTCTATGACTAGGGTGGCATGTATCAAAATATATTACATCCAAGTCTGAATCATACTTTAAATAATTATTATTAGACCTAATGCCGGAATATGCAGAATTTACTATGTCAAAAATATCACGGCCACAACATACTATAATATCAGGCTGTAAAATATTTAACTGGTCAGTCAGAAAATCCCTGTTATTTCTTGCATATCTTTTTAAATATGAAGGACTTGTAGATGAAGAGCACTCATCTTTTATTATATTGATTGCAGCAAATGGATAATTATAGAAGGTATCTCTCATATTATCCCAATCAGTTGCTTCATCATAATCAGGATAGCCATCTTCATCTGTATTCATTATACCATATAATCGGGCTAACAGTTCTTGCCATACAGAACTCTCCATTAAGGTATCAAAATCATACGACCGATAATCTTCACCTAAGAGATCAGAATTACTAGGTTGCTTCAATACAAACAAAACCTTTAAATGTTCATCATCCCAATCTTCTTCTGCAGAATTATAAAAAATTCCGTCTTCTACATAAGCTGAATCAAAATAATCAGCATATAACTCATCTAGAGCTTCATTAACATAACTCATAAACGTATTTTTTAATTGTTATTACTTTTCTTCAGTATAATTGTCTGACTGTACCAGTACTAATTCCAGGGGCCATCTTTTACGTCTCACCTTACACATGATTTTGTCTCCCTTTGTCAAAGTGGAACCCTCCAAAAGTAGCGTTGCTTTGAATTGTGGTTCAAGAATTTTTACTATCAGTCTATCTCGCAGAACCGTAACAACTTCAGTTTCATAAAGTTTCTTGGTTGACAGACTATCTATGACTTTCTTTACATAATACCATTTTTCTTTATCATTATAATTAAACTTCAATTCACCAGAGTCATCAACATTAATGGCAGAAAGTCCTAAGTATCTTAATGAAAGAGGATAGTTGGACATAACCCTCTCGTAAACCTCTTTCGGGAGTTCCCTTCTGTAAATAGTGAATTCCCGATTAAAGTCCTTAAGCTTCATTAATATCTTTCCTTCCTTCGGATTTCTTCTAATGACAACGGTGCTTATAAGCTTTCTCTTTCTGTATTGCTTATTTATATATTCATTGGTAGCCTGAATCAGAGTTTCCTCATCAGGGCTGTCATATTCAAAGTCTGCGTATACCTGTCCATTTATATCCACAATGCCCCACTTATCGTCCTTACATACAAAAATAAGGGGACATGTTTCAGTTGGAAACTTTATCTCACTATAAATGCAATCCAGTTTAAGATTTCCGAAACTGTCTGCCAAGCCATATTTTCCATCACAGAATATTTCGTAACGTTCACCTATAGATTGAATCCAATCGTACTTTGCTTCCAAAATGACATTGCCACTGTCTGTAATTAACCCATAGCAGTTGTCCTGGTGGAATATCAGAGGTCTTTTGGAAATATATTTACTATGGAGAATCGTTTTTTTGTTTGAGATATATCCACAAACATATCCTTTGGACGCATCAAATTCAATAGAGTCATATATAAAATCGCATTTCAGCGTTCTGCTAACCAAATTGAATTCAGCCCAATATCCCTCCTTGTTCTTCAAATAGGCCCTTTTGTTCTCAAGTATTATTTCTTCATATTCAGGATTTACAATCACGTCATCGTCAAAGCCATATGGCTTAACTCCTTTCAGCCCGTTTTCTTCAAAAACCCGATATTGCTGATAACATTCTTCTTCATGCAAATAGCTGTCTACTATTTCTTCAGGGATTTGCTGCACGTTGATGTGCAGGTCTCTGAATTTTGCCGGTAGGAACCACACATTTCCTTTTCCATAATAAGGATTTGCAGACACTACCTCAAGAGCTTCTATGGTGTCATAATTGGTTGCTTTGCTCTTATTATGAACCACTTCATACAAATGTTTCAAATACACACCGGGATAATTCTCCAGTATCCATCTTGCTACCTCCATATTAAAAGCGATAAAATATGCATTCTCATTATTAACAAGATAGGGATTATCTGATATAATAATGTCAAGTGAACCCATATATATCCTGACGCATTTACTTTCACCATTTATGTTATACCATTCTCCAACTTTCATCTTATATTCTGGAAATATAGAAATCTGGTCGTCTCCATTTTGCAGGTACACATAAAGATCGTCATAGTTCTTTCCGTCATAGAGGCAAAACCTAAAGCATCTGTTGTCTTTCCTTCGAAAAAATTCAAACTTCTTTGCTGTTCCAAAATTGTAGTTCAAGGCTTTGTTTAAAGTCTCAATGGACCTGATGATTTTCATTTGTATTAACTTTAAAATAGTTATTCAATCAATTATATTTAGTTCATCAGTCAGGTACTGCTGAAAAGAGCTCAATCCTGTATACCAGGCTGAAGAGGAAGGGTGGTATGGATTGATAACGCTGATGCGATGAGCGATTCCAGGAATATCCAGATGACACACATATCCCTGGGTCTGCTCCAACATATCCTTGTCACACAGGTATTCATTGTTCATAACAGGCTTGTTTATGACACAACCGCATACAATGACAACATGTGGCTGTAATTTGCGGACAACTTCTATAAAAGCATCAAAATCTCTCGGTGACAGGTCAGCCGAACTTGTTCCGCGATAACACTCATCTATAGCAGGGAGAAAGAACTGTACATAATTGGTAAATGCAAGATAGGACCATGTCTGTTCATAGCTTGTGGTTCCAATAATCTTTCCTATAGCTTTTGCAAGATTCTGGTAAGCCTTCGGCTTTTCTTCAATATTATAGCTTGGTTCATCATGCAGCACACGTCCTAACGGCCGATATATTTTACATGATTCGTCATACTTGCTGGAATCTTTCTTGTTTATATCCGTGCATTCCATGCATGCTTTATCGTCGTGTACATATGGACAATAAAAGCTGCTTCCCAAAACTAGGATCCTTTTACCATAAGGACCACATCCTGAATGATAGGCTGAACCAACATGTGGCTCGAAAAAATAATTCTTCATAATTTTTTGTTTTTATAAGTTATGCCACAAAGGTAGAGCCTATCAAATTAGCCATTTGTTTACGTAAACAAAAATATTTTGAAAAAATTATCCGAGAGGAAATTTCTGCTCCAAGAGAGCATATAAATCTTTTCCTATAGTTGGTATATTCTTTTTATCCTCATCGTCTACTAGACTTCTGTTCATGGGAACTTTGAGATTTTCAGGAATAAAGGCATCGTGTGTCTCTTTCATAAATACACGGACAAGGGCAGTCCAAGGAACCGATATATATGGCTTTTCCACATTATATATATTGTAGTAATACATATTTAAGAAGTAGACAAAGGTTCTAATAAGATTGGAAAAATCTTCGTATGTTTTAATCTTTTCACCAGATTTGGGTCTGCTTGCATAGCCATTACTGCTACCGGACAGCCTGTCCGAATGATTTTTCTGTACAGCATACCCATATTCATATTCGGGGACTTTAGCAACAAACTTTTCCCTTTTTAGATAACTCATAAACTCGTCAAATATTAGAGCTGGAGCGGCGCGACCTTTAGTTGGTGGATTTTTACAAGAAAACTTCACTCCTTCTTCTCTAAGGGCTCTATATGCTTCTTGAGTATAATACGGGATGTAGTTTTGTGAATTAGTACTTTGTTTCTGGCTTAACTGTTCTTTTTCATATTTACCATCTAAGTATCTGCTATAAATGAGCCGGATAACCTGAAGACTATTTGCCGCTACATCAATAATATCTTTCGGATAATTCAACCGAATCCAGAAGGGCCAATATGTGCCACTGTCGTCATTATCTGTTTGCTGGATAATAATAGCCATGGGATAATCTGCAAACATAGCTCCGAGACGCTGCGTCACTAATGCCCGAAGACAATTCCAATGCTTCTTATAAACTTCTTGGATCAAGGTCTCGTGTTCATGAATATACTTTTCATTTGTTATCGCCTTACAACCAAAGTAAATCCCTGTTGAGGGCGACGTTACTTCGTACTCGATAAGGAATTCGTAATAACTTTTTTCATCGATATCTAGACGGGGCAATTTATACATAATATAATCCTTGTCTATTCGGTTCCTTACTTGATTATCAATATGAAACCCCTTAGCTATGAGTTCATCATATTGGTTCAACAAAGAATCAGTATAATCCTGAGATGCTTTACACAAGTAACCATCCGTGTTTTTAAATGTTTCATCTACTGCAGACTTAATGTATTCAAGTCTGGGATACTTGATATTTTCTTCCATTCTATTTCGTTTAATATTTTATATCACTACTGTCCAATAAAAGTTAGCTAATCGGTCTTTGAAATTATTGAAA
>OMFD01001509.1_pt1 | contig 11366 bp, 9 predicted proteins | sample 1645541 | NCBI WGS metagenome assembly OMFD01 (sample SAMEA103958149, study PRJEB25191) | human gut metagenome | biome: human-associated habitat [ENVO:00009003]; feature: intestine environment [ENVO:2100002]; material: feces | place: Germany | collected 2013/2015
GCCTTACGGCGACAACCCGTTCACGGGCAGCCGCCCACAGTTACGGGCCGGGCATGCCGGGCCCCTACAGCGCTGCAAAAAACTTTCCAAATCCCCTTGACACGCCCTTGTTTTTATGATAAACTATCTCTTGTAAAAAAAGCAGCAACCGGCAGTAGGCCGTCGGCTCACCTTGAGGGTTTGCAAAAGCCCCGGGTCATACCATGATTACGCACAACAGGTGCGCAACTTCGTATGTTCGGCGGCTGCTTTCAATGGCAGCCGCTTTTGTCATTATCATACACTTGTGGGAGGTGTGTTACAATCGCCAGCAACAGCAAATCCAACGAACTGGAGATCAATGAGCAGATCCGCGACAAAGAAATCCGCCTGATCGGGGCAGATGGCGCGCAGATGGGCATTATGAGCCCGCGCGACGCACTGAAGATGGCCATCGACAAGGATCTTGACCTCGTCAAGGTCGCACCGCAGGCCAAGCCGCCGGTGTGCAAAATTCTTGATTACGGTAAATACCGGTTCGAGATGCAGAAAAAGGAAAAGGAAGCCAAGAAGAACCAGAAAGTGGTTGAACTCAAGGAGATCCGCCTTTCCCTGAACATCGACACCAACGACTTCAACACCAAGGTGAACCAGGCTGCCAAGTTCCTGCAGCAGGGTCACAAGCTCAAGGTGAGCATCCGGTTCCGCGGCCGTGAGATGGCACATACCAGCCTGGGTCTGGATGTCCACAAGCGTTTTGCCGAGGCGTTGGAGGGCAAGGCCGTCATCGACAAGCAGCCCAAGCTTGAGGGCCGCAGCATGATGATGTTCATGTCCCCCGTTCCCAACAAGTAAGAAAGTAAACTCTCTAGGAGGAAACAACAATGGCTAAAATGAAGCTCAAGACCCTTTCCGGCGCCAAGAAGCGCTTCAAGATGACTGCTTCCGGCAAGATCAAGCGCAATGCGTCCAAGCGCCGTCACATCCTGACCAAAAAGACCACCAAGCTCACCCGCGGCCTGCGTATGCCCAAGTACGTCGACAAGACCAACGAGGCTGCCGTCAAGAAAATGATGCCCTACGGTGGCTAATCACTAAGACATTTAAAGGTCAGTTACTACCAGTTACAGACAAAGGAGATATAAAACATGGCTCGTATTAAAGGCGCTACCATGACGCACAAGCGTCGTGCTAAGACTCTCAAGCTCGCAAAGGGTTACTACGGTGCTAAGTCCAAGCACTTCCGCATGGCCAAGCAGGCCGTTATGAAGAGCGGCAACTACGCTTTCGTCGGCCGTAAGCAGAAGAAGCGCCAGTTCCGCAACCTGTGGATCACCCGCATCAACAACGCTGTTCGTGCTCAGGGTATGAACTACTCCACCTTCATGAACGGCCTGAAGAAGGCCGGCGTCGAGCTGAACCGCAAGATGCTGTCTGAGATGGCCATCCACGATCCCGCCAGCTTCAACGCTCTGGTCGAGACCGCCAAGAAGGCTCTGTAATAGCTTGCATAAAAGACTCGCGCACACGCGCGAGTCCTTTTGTGTTTAAAGGGGAAAATGGCAAAAAAGCGAGCAACCAAGGAAAGCTCTCCCCTCATCCGGCCTGCGGGCCACCTTCTCCCCCAAAGGGAGAAGGCTTGAGGCTGTGGAGCCTTCCCCTTCGGGGGAAGGTGTCGGCGGCCCGACCACCGACGGATGAGGGACGGCCTTCCGGCAGACTGCCGTTTCCCTTTATTCATACAAATCAGTTGATTTTATCCAAAAGGGGCGCTACAATGGAAACGATCACAAGCCGCGAAAACGCTAAGATCAAATACGCCTGCGCGGTGCGCGACTCAGAAAAGCAGCGCGCCGCCGACGGGCTTTTCTTTGCCGAGGGGCCGAAGCTCTGCCTGGAACTGGCCAAAAGCTGCACGCCGCGTGCGATGTACGCCACGGCGGCGGCGCTGGCCAAAACGCCCGAGCTGGCCCAATTCGACCCCGCCGAGATCGCGCCCCATGTGGCCGAAAAATTAAGCGGCACCAAATCCAATCAGGGCGTGTTTGCCCTGTTTGAAACGCCCGTGCCGCCCGCGGACACGCTGGACACGGCCCGCCGCATTTTGATGCTGGAGGGCGTGCAGGACCCCGGCAACGTGGGTACGCTGCTGCGCAGTGCCGCCGCGTTCGGCTTTGATGCCGTCGTGCTGGGGCCGGGCTGCGCGTCGCCGCTGTCGCCCAAGACGCTGCGGTCCTCGATGGGCGCGGCGGGGCGGCTGCCGACGCTGCACAGCGATGATCTGCCCGCCGCGCTGGCCGCTCTGCGTGCCCGCGGCGTGACGACGCTGGCGACGGCGCTCTACCGCTCCCGTCCGCTGGACGAGGCCGGGAACGATTTCCCGGGCGGGCTGTGCGTCGTCATCGGCAGCGAGGGGCAGGGCCTGACGGACAGGACTGTCGAGGCCTGCGACATGGCCGTCCGCATCCCGATGACAGACCGCGTCGAGAGTTTGAACGCGGCAGTGGCGGGCAGCGTCCTGCTGTGGCATTTCAGGGGTGTGTGAAAACGCAGATACAGGCGTAGGGGGAGGCGTCGGCAACCATGGACAAAACACTTGCCTGGCTCTGGCTGGCGGATGCCGTCGGCTCGGGCTGCCAATATGCGCAGGAGCTGCTGACGCTCTACCCCGACCCGGCGGAGCTGTACGATGCCCTGCGTGCCGGGACCGAGGCCCCGCCCGCCTGCCTGACGCCCCACGCGCTGGCACAGCTGCGGGACACGACGCCCTTTGATTATGAGGAACGGCTCGACCACTGCCTGCTGTCGGGCATCGACGTGCTGACGCCCGACGAGGGCGTATACCCGGACCGTTTGCGGGACCTGCCCGACCTGCCGCTTGCGCTCTACGTGACCGGCGACATCGCCTGCCTGAACGGGCGGCGGTACGCGGGCATGGTGGGCACGCGGCGGCCCAGCACCTACGGGCGGCAGGCCGCGTTTGACCTGTCACTGGCGATGGCGCGGGCGGGCGTCGTGCTCGTCAGCGGCCTGGCCGACGGGCTGGACAGCGAGGCACACCGCGCCGCCGTGCAGGCTGATGTGCCGACGATTGCCTTTCTGGGCACGGCCATCGACAAGACCTACCCCGCGTCCAATGCGAAGCTGCGCACCGCCATTGAGAAGGGCGGCGGCGCGGTCTGCAGCGAGTATCCGCCCGGCTACAGCGGGCGCACGACGGGCACTTTTCTGGCCCGCAACCGGCTCATTGCCGCCCAGAGCGAGGCGCTCTGCGTGGCGGAGGCCCGCACCCGCAGCGGCACGCTGAACACCGTCGGCCACGCCGAGCGGCTGGGCCGCCCCGTGCTGGCCGTGCCGGGCAGCATCTACAGCGCTTTGAGCGAGGGCACAAACGAGCTGCTGCGCACCCATCGCGCCGAGCCGCTCTGCAAAGCCGCGGACGCGCTGGATATACTGGGTATTGGCGCGGAGACCGCCGCCCCGGCGCAGCAGCGGTTTGACCCGGCCACGGTCAGCGCCGATGCGCAGGCCGTCTACGCCGTGTTAAAGCCCACGCCCCAAAGCATCGACGCCCTGTGCGCCGCCGCAAGCCTGCCCGCCGGACGGGTGCTGGCGGCGTGTACCGAGCTGGAGCTGATGGGCGGAGCACAGGTGCAGCCCGGAAGGCGGTACATTGCATTATAAGATAATAGATGAAGGCAGTGGTAAGGTGCCCGGGCGGATATGGAATCCGCCCCTACGGCTGTAGGGGTCGGCGTCCTAGACGACCCGGGGCGTTTGCGGCGGCAATAAGCTGGCGGGCGAACAATGTTCGCCCCTACAGGCAACGCTCGGAAGCATGCGTGTCATCTAAATTTAAACATTGAGGTAACTTATGCCAAAATTAGTCATCGTGGAATCCCCTGCCAAGGCCAAGACCATTGGCAAGTATCTGGGCCGCGGCTACAAGGTCACGGCCAGTATGGGCCATGTGCGCGACCTGCCCGCCAGTACGCTGGGCATTGATGTCGAAAATGGCTATACACCGAAATATATCACCATCAAGGGCAAGCAGAAGCTCGTCAAGGAGCTGAAGGCCGAGGCCAAAAAGTGCGACGGCGTCCTGCTGGCAACCGACCCGGACCGCGAGGGCGAGGCCATCAGCTGGCATCTGGCGAACATTCTGGGGCTGGACCCCAGCGCACCCAACCGCGTGACCTTTGACGAGATCACGAAGAAGGGCGTCAAGGAGGGCATGGCCCACCCGCGCGCCATCAATATCGATCTGTTCAACGCCCAGCAGGCCCGGCGTGAGCTGGACCGTCTGGTCGGCTACAAATTGAGCCCGTTCCTGTGGAAAAAGGTCCGCCGCGGCCTGTCCGCGGGCCGCGTGCAGAGCGTGGCCGTGCGGCTGATCCGGGACCGCGAGCTGGAAATCGAAAACTTCAAGCCCGACGAATACTGGAACATCGACGCGCTGCTGAACCCGCAGGGCGAGAAGGGCGAGTTCGCGGCCCGCCTGGCCGCCACCGCCGACGGCAAAAAGCTGACCGTCACCAATAAGCAGCAGGCCGATGGCATCCTGGCCGCGCTGGACGGCAAGGACTATACCATCACGAAGATCGAAAAGGGCAAGCGCCGCCGCCAGCCCTCGCCGCCCTTCATCACGTCCACCTTGCAGCAGGACGCGAGCCGCGCGTTCGGCTTCTCGGCCACCCGCACGATGCGCGCCGCCCAGACGCTGTATGAAGGCGTGGACATTGCGGGCCACGGCACGGTGGGTCTTATCACCTATATGCGTACCGACTCGCTGCGCATTGCCGCCGAGGCTCAGGCCGCGGCCAAGACCTTTATTGCGGAGCGCTGGGGCGACAACTACGTCTGCAAGACCGCCCGCAAGTGGAAAAGCCGCTCCGCCACCGCCGCGCAGGACGCCCACGAGGCCATCCGCCCGTCTATGCCCGAGCTGACCCCCGACGAGGTCGAGCAGAGCATCAGCGGCGACACCGCAAAGCTCTACCGCCTGATCTGGAGCCGCTTTATGGCCAGCCAGATGGCCGACTGCATTCAGGACACCGTCTCCGCGTCCATCACGGCAGGGGACTACCTGTTTCGTGCGTCGGGCTTCCGCGTCTCGTTCGACGGCTTCACCGCACTGTACGAGGAATCCACCGACGACGCCAAAAAGAAGGAGACCGCCCTGCCCCCGCTGGAGGAGGGCCAGACCCTCCAACTCAAAAAGCTGACGGCGGACCAGAAGTTCACCCAGCCGCCGCCGCTTTACACCGAGGCCACGCTGATCCACGCGCTGGAGGAAAACGGCATCGGACGCCCGTCCACCTATGCGCCCATCATCACGACCATCGTGGACCGCGGCTATGTGGAGAAGGACCAGAAGAAGCTGAAAACCACCCCGCTCGGCCAGGCCGTCAACACGGTCATGATGGAGCAGTTCCCCGACATCGTCAACGTGAAATTCAGCGCTGACATGGAGAAAAAGCTCGACGTTGTCGAAGCCGGCCAGGCGGACTGGGTCAAGACCATCGACGACTTTTACCAGGGCTTTGAAAAGAGCCTGGAGCAGGCCGAGAAGAATATGGAGGGCAAGCGCATCAAGGTCGAGGACATCCCCACGGATGAGATCTGCGAAAAATGCGGGCGGCCCATGGTCATCAAATCTGGCCGCTACGGCAAGTTTGTGGCGTGCTCGGGCTTCCCGGAGTGCCGCAACGCCCACCCGCTGGTCAAGGACACGGGCGGCCTCTGCCCGCTGGACGGCGGCCACATGCTGGTGCGCAAGAGCGCCAAGGGCCGCGTCTACTACGGCTGCAGCAACTACCCCAAGTGCAACTATATGACCTGGGACGAGCCGGTGCCCGAAAAGTGCCCCCAGTGCGGCAGCACCCTCTTTAAAAAGAAGGGCCAGCTGTACTGCGCCAAAGAGGGGTGCGGGTTTGTGAAGGCGATTGAGAAGAAATGACCGCTTTCGGCACTTCTGTAGGGGCCGATGCCTGCATCGATCCGCGGACAGGCTGCCGACTTGCGGGCGGATGCGAGTATCCGCCCCTACAACCTGCGGAAAACAGAGACGTTACGGAGAAACTATGCAAGTGAAAATCATCGGTGCCGGTCTGGCCGGCTGCGAGGCGGCGCTTTGGCTGGCGGACCGCGGCGTGCAGGTCGAGCTGTACGAGCAGAAGCCCGCAAAATATTCCCCGGCCCATAAAAGCGCGGGCTTCGCAGAGCTGATCTGCTCCAACTCGCTCAAGGCCGAGCGCCCCGACTCCGCGTCGGGCCTTTTGAAAATTGAGATGAAGATGATGGGCAGCCATCTGTTGGACGCCGCCGAGACCGCCCGCGTGGCGGCGGGCGGTGCGCTGGCTGTGGACCGCGATGCGTTTTCCACCGCCGTGACCGAAATGGTGGAAAAACACCCCAACATTACGGTCCGGCGCGAGGAGGTCACGGCGCTGGACGAGAGCGCACCCGTGCTCGTCGCCAGCGGCCCGCTGACCGAGGGCGCACTGGCACAGGCCGTCGCCGCGCTGACCGGCGACCATCGGCTGAGCTTTTATGACGCTGTCGCGCCCATCGTGACCGCCGAGAGCCTTGACTATGACAAGGTTTTTGCCGCGTCCCGCTATGGCCGCGGCGAGGCGGACTACCTGAACTGCCCGTTCAATAAAGAGGAATACGAGGCGTTCCACGCGGCGCTCATTGCCGCCGAGCGCGCGCCGCTCCACGACTTTGACGGCGACCTGACCGTCTACGAGGGCTGTATGCCGATTGAAGTCATGGCCGCCCGCGGCGCGGATACGATCCGGTTCGGTCCCCTGCGCCCCGTCGGTCTGCGCGACCCGCGCACCGGCCACCGCCCCTGGGCCGCCGTCCAGCTGCGCGCCGAGAACACGGCCCGCACGCTCTATAACCTCGTCGGCTTCCAGACCAACCTGAAATGGGGCGAACAGAAACGGGTGTTCAGCATGATCCCCGGCCTGGAGCACGCCGAATTTGTGCGTTACGGCGTCATGCACCGCAACACCTTTTTGGAGAGCCCGAAAGTTTTGACGAAGCAGCAGTTCTTGAAAGAACATCCCAACGTGTTTTTTGCAGGGCAGATCACCGGCTTTGAGGGCTATATGGAGAGCGCGGCGTCCGGCTTGCTGGCGGCGCACCAGATGCTTGCACGGCTCAAGGGCCGCGAGCTGCCGCCGCCCCCGGCGGCAACGATGTGCGGCGCGCTGCTGGACTACATCACGACGCCGAACAAAGACTTCCAGCCGATGGGTGCGAACATGGGCATCCTGCCCCGCACCGAGGAGATCAACATCATCCGCGACAAGCGGGAGCGCTACATGGCGCTTTCGCAGGCCGCGCAGGACGCCATGCAGGCGTGGGTAAAGGAGTACGAAGCATGAAAATTTTAGTGGATGCCATGGGCGGCGACAACGCCCCGCTGTGCGTTTTGCAGGGCGTGAGCCAGGCCGCGGCGGAGTTCGGCGACGGCATGGAGCTGGTGCTGCTGGGTGAGGAAAAAGCCATCCGCGACTGCGCAAAAGAGAATAAAATCGACCTTGCACCGTTTGAGATCCTCAACTGCACCGAGACCATCGACATGCACGATGACCCGGTCAAGGCCGTGCGCCACAAAAAGGATTCCAGCCTTGTGAAGGGCCTGACCATGCTGAAGAACGGCGAGGCCGATGCCTTTGTCAGTGCCGGCTCCACCGGTGCGCTGCACGTCGGCACCAGTCTCATCGTGCGCACGGTCAAGGGTGTCAAGCGCCCGGCGCTGGCCACCCCGATGCCCGGCGCCAAGCAGAATTTCCTGCTGTTGGACTGCGGTGCGAACGTCGAGTGCCGCCCCGAAATGCTGAACGCCTTCGGCACGATGGGCAGCGTCTACGCCGAGAAGGTCATGGGCCGCGAAACGCCGAAGGTCGCGCTTGTCAACAACGGCGCGGAGGACACGAAGGGTACGCCGACCTACCGCGAGGCCCACAAGCTGCTGAAGGCAAACCCCTGCATCCACTTTGCGGGCAACATCGAGCCGCGCTACATCATGGACGGTGACGTGGACGTCGTCGTCTGCGACGGCTTTGTCGGCAACGTCGTGCTGAAATTGACCGAGGGCGTCGCCAAAACGCTGCTGGGGATGCTGAAAAAAATCTTCTTGCAGAATCTGATCACCAAGCTCAGCTATCTGGGCATCAAGGGCGGTCTGGGCGAGCTGAAACGTATGATGGACTCCGAGGAGGTCGGCGGCGCACCGCTGCTGGGCGCCGCGAAGCCGGTCATCAAGGCGCACGGCTCCAGCCACGCCAAGGGCATCAAGAACGCCATCCGTCAGGCCAAGCTCTGCGTCGCCAACGACCTGTGCGGCACGATGGAGAAGGCGCTGGCAGAGGTGGCTGCACAGAAGGAAGAAGCAGACGCTTAAAAGGTAAGCTGCCCTGTAGGGGCCGGACATGTCCGGCCCGCGGCATAAAAAATACCGCCCGTAAAAGGGCAATCGAGATAAGGTTGAGGGCCGGGCATGCCCGGCCCCTACGGACTAGCCGGAAAGGTGAAAGAATATGGCTCACAAACCGGAAGAACTGCAGGAGGTCCTGCACTATACATTCAAAAATCCTGCGCTGCTGCGCATTGCGCTGACCCATACCAGCTATGCCAACGAGAGCAAGGTCGCCACGACCCACAATGAGCGGCTGGAATTTCTGGGCGACAGCGTGCTGTCCGTCGTTGTAGCGGACTACCTGTTCCACCAGTCGGGCCGCCCCGAGGGCGAGCTGACCCGTATGCGCGCCAGCCTCGTCAGCGAGGATGCACTGTTCCAGTTCGCACAGGAAATTCAGCTGGGTGAGTATCTGCGCCTTGGCCACGGCGAGGACCTTGGCGGCGGACGCAGCCGCCCGAGCGTCGTCTCCGATGCGTTCGAGGCGGTCATTGCCGCACTGTATCTGGACGGCGGCATGGAGGCCGCGCGCAATTTCATCCTGCCCTTCATCACCGAGGGCAAGACTGCCGAGGACGACTACAAGACCCGTCTGCAGGAGGTCGTCCAGCAGGACCCGTCCGCCGTGCTGAAATACGAGGTCACCGGCGAGACCGGCCCCGACCACAACAAGCAGTTTACGGTCTGCGTCTGGCGCAACGGCGAGCTGCTGGCCGAGGGCCGTGGCCGCAGCAAAAAAGCCGCCGAGCAGCACGCAGCAAAGGTGGCGCTGGAAAAGCTGCAATAAGTGACGCCCTGTAGGGGCCGGGCATGCCCGGCCCGCGGCATAAAAATCGCGACCCGTTTACGGGTACATAAGGCGAGGTTGAGGGCCGGGCATGCCCGGCCCCTACGACCATTTTAAGAATTTTGAAAGGTACCCATGGAATGCGCCTGAAAGAACTGGAAATCCAAGGCTTCAAATCCTTCCCCGATAAGACAAAGATCGAGATCGGCGAGGGCATTACCGGCGTTGTCGGGCCGAACGGCTCGGGCAAGTCGAACATCTCCGACTCCATCCGCTGGGTTCTGGGCGAGACCAGCTCCAAGCAGCTGCGCGGCAGCGGCAAGATGGAGGACGTCATCTTCGGCGGCACCCAGTCCCGCGGTGCCATGGGCTATGCCTCCGTCGCGCTGACCATCGACAACAGCGACCACGGTCTGGACATGGACGCCGACCAGGTCACGATCGGCCGCCGGTACTACCGCAGCGGCGAGAGTGAATACTCCATCAACGGCCAGAACGTCCGCCTAAAGGACGTGTACGAGCTGCTGCTCGACACCGGCATTGGCCGCGACGGCTATGCCATCGTCGGGCAGGGCCGCATTGCCGAGATCGTTGGTGCAAAATCAGCGGAGCGCCGCGAAATTTTTGAGGAAGCGTCCGGCATCGCCAAGTACCGCTACCGCAAAAACGAGGCCGAGCGCCGCCTGGAAGCCGCCGAGGGCAACTTAGAGCGCCTGCGGGACATTCTGGGTGAGCTGGAAAAGCGCGTCGGCCCCCTGAAACGCGACAGCGAGAAGGCCCAGCAGTTTCTGGAATTGAGCGAGAAGCGCAAGACGCTGGAGATCACACTCTGGGTCGATGCCATCCGCCGCGCCAACGACTCGCTGCGCGACCAGCAGCGCAAGTACGAGGCCGCCCAGGCCGACTATGACCGCCTGAGCCGCCAGCTGGACGAGTTTGACGAAAAAAGCGCGTCCCTGCGTGCCGAAGCCCAGCAGCTGATGCTGGCCGTCGAGCAGGCCAACGCCGACATCCGCGCCATCACCGAAGCAAACGCCGGCAGCGAGAGCGAGATCGCCGTCCTGAAAAACGAGAGCGAGCACAGCCGGTTCCGCATCGACGATGCTACGTCCGAATTGGAGCGCGCCGGGCAGGGCCGCGAGAGCATCGAGCGCGAGGCCGCGGACCACCGCGCCGCCATCGAGACGCTGAAAAGCGGCATGGCCGGGCTGGACGCCCGCGTGGCCGAGCTGCGCGAGGCCCTGCGTGCCCTTGAGGAAAAGGCTGCTGCCAGCGGCGAGCGCCGCGACGTCATTGACGCCGCCATGGCCCGCCTGCAGGACACCGCCACCGCCGCCAGGGTCAGCGCCGCGTCGGCGCAGTCGGCAGGGGAGGCTGCGGCCAACCGCCTGGCCGAGGCACAGCGCCAGGCCGAGGAGCTGAAAGCCGGCGCCGCCGCCACCGACGAGGAACGCCGCCGCGCCGAGCGCCGCTTTAAGGACGCCGAGGAGGCCGTGACCCGCAACGACAACATCAAGGCGGGCCTGAAGCTGAAATTGGACAGCCGCCGCCGTCAGCAGGCCGAGGCTGCCGACAACCTGCAGAAGGCGGACCGAGAAAGGTCCGCCGCCGCCCAGCGCATCCACATTCTGGAAGATCTGGAGCGCAACATGGACGGCTACCAGCAGAGCGTCAAGGCTGTCATGCGGGCGGCGGGCGGCGGGCGGCTGCGGGGCATCATCGGCCCCGTGGCGGGCATCATCACCGTCGAAAAGGGCTACGAGACCGCCATTGAGACAGCGCTCGGCTTTGCGCTGCAGAACATCGTCGTCGAGGACCAGGGCTGTGCCCGCGCCGCCATCGGCTTTTTGAAGGACGAGCGCGCAGGCCGCGCTACGTTTTTGCCGCTGGACACCGTGCAGGGCTCCCGCTTCACGGGCCGCCTGACCGGCACGGCGGAGGTGGCCGCCGACCTGGTGGAGACCGCCCCCCAGTACCAGCATATTATTGATAACCTGCTGGGCCGCATTATTGTGGTGGAGGATCTGGGCGAAGCGTCGGTGGTGGCCAAAAATCTTGGCTACCGTAACCGCATTGTCACAATGGACGGCCAGGTCATCAACGCAGGCGGTTCCTTTACCGGCGGTTCCACCGCGCGCAGCGTGGGTGTGTTCAGCCGCAAGCAGG
>OMFD01001511.1_pt1 | contig 11351 bp, 8 predicted proteins | sample 1645541 | NCBI WGS metagenome assembly OMFD01 (sample SAMEA103958149, study PRJEB25191) | human gut metagenome | biome: human-associated habitat [ENVO:00009003]; feature: intestine environment [ENVO:2100002]; material: feces | place: Germany | collected 2013/2015
TGCATCTCGCCCTATCGCCAAAGGCGATTTAAAATGGCGAGATGCGTTGCTGGTCACACATCGTGTGAACAGTAACGGTTGACATGCGTTTCCAGGGAGATTATAATGTAGTGCATAGCAGAAAAGAGGAATGACATGATAAAAGGTGTAATATTTGACGTAGATGGTGTCCTTCTCAATTCCATGCCTGTCTGGGAGAATCTTGGAGAATTGTATCTGGATCATTTGGGAATTGAGGCCGAGAAGAACCTGGGGGAGACATTATTTGAGATGAGCCTGGAGGAGGCGGCAGATTATCTGATCTCACATTATAACCTGGAGAAGACAGTGGAAGAGGTTGTACAGGGACTGAATAAAGAAGTGGAAGACTATTATGCAAAACGAGTTCCATTGAAAGAAGGGGTTCGGCAGTATCTGGAGGAATTCAGAGAGCGGAAGATTCCTATGGTGATCGCAACAACCGGTGACCGGAAGAATGCAGAAGCAGCTCTGAGCAGATTGAAGGTATTACCTTATTTTCAAGGAGTTTTTACAGCATCTGAGATCGGAAGCGGTAAGGATCAGCCGGATATTTATTTTGCAGCACTTTTGCAGCTGGATACGGAGCCGGAACAGACCTGGGTGTTTGAAGATACTTATCAGGCTTTGAGAACGGCAAAGCATGCGGGATTTAAGACAGTAGCAGTTTATGATAAGGCAAATGACAAGAATCTGGCGCAGATCTGGAATACGGCAGATATCTATTTGCCGGAATTTGATGATTTTAATGTTTTTTGGAACAGGGTGTCTGAGGAAGAGAAAGAACAGTTGCTGATTGTAGAATAAGAGGAGAATGAAAAAGCAGATTCGGATTCAAAGGAGAGATGCTCCGGTAGAATTCGAATCTGCTTTTTGTCATATAATTGACTGGTCTGTCTTGTGTTTAGAGAAGGTGAATGCCGGCATCAGCAGCAGCTTCAACTACATTTTCAGGCCAGAGGGAAGACTGTACTTCACCGATATGAGCCTTTCTTAAGTAATACATACAGATACGGGACTGTCCAATACCGCCGCCGACTGTATATGGAAGCTCGCCGTTCAGCAGTGCCTTCTGGAATGGAAGTTCTGCACGATCTTCACATCCGGCTTCTTTTAGCTGTGCCTTTAATGAGTCTTCGTCAACACGGATTCCCATAGAAGAAAGTTCAAGACCGATGTCAAGAACCGGATAGTAAACGATAATGTCACCGTTCAGCTCCCAGTCATCATAGTCCGGCGCGCGGCCGTCATGTCTTTCGCCGGAAGCAAGTACGCCACCAATCTTGGAGATAAACACTGCGCCTTTTTCCTTTGCAATCGCTTTTTCACGTTCTTTGGTAGTAAAATCTGGATAAAGGTCTTCCAGCTCCTGTGTAGTGATGAAAAAGATATCATCAGGAAGAAGAGGATCAATATAGTTGTAACGTCTGGAAATGTATTCTTCTGTATCTTTCAGAGCCCGGTAGACTTTGCGGACAGTGTACTGAAGTGTCTCTGTGTTACGTTCTTCCTTAGAAATTACTTTTTCCCAGTCCCACTGGTCAACATACAGAGAGTGGATGTTGTCTGTATCTTCATCACGACGTATCGCACTCATATCTGTGTAAAGTCCTTCGCCGGAATGGAAATTATAATTCTTCAATGCATATCTCTTCCATTTTGCAAGAGAATGAACGATCTCTGCAACAGAACCATCCTGTTCTTTGATGTCAAAGGAAACCGGACGTTCCACACCGTTTAAGTTATCATTCAGACCGGATTCCGGACGGACAAACAGTGGTGCTGACACTCGTGTCAGGTGGAGATTCTTTGCAAGAGCACGCTCGAAGTGGTCTTTCACTTCTTTGATGGCTACTTCCGTCTCACGAATTGTAAGAGGGGAATGATAGCCAGCAGGTATTCTTAACTGTTCCATAATAAACTCCTTTATGTTAGCATTTTATTGCTGCTCACAGTATTATGCGGTCAGCAATAGCATTTCTCTTCTATTTTAAGTGGAGAAGAATAAGAAGTCAATGGAAAGGTGAAATGAACACTTGTAATCAGTAAAAAAAATTGCTAAAATGAGCAGTAGTGAGTAATAAATAGTAAGGGACGAAGGTGTAAATAATGAATGTAAATGATATGATTGATACAATTCTGAATTTTGACCTGGATGTTGTTCTGGCTGGACTTAATGAAAGCAGTCATCATTTGAGTCAGATGGAATTTATTTCTCTGATCGTTATAACGGTCGGAGCAGTACTGTTATGTCTGACGGGGCTGAAACTGGTACGTTTCTGGTCAGTGATTGCAGGATTGTCAGCAGGATGTGCAGCTGGAATTGCAGTCGGAGCGATTGCAGGTCTGGATCAGACAATCGCATTGGCAGCAGGAGCGGGTGTGGGACTTGTATTGGCGGTGCTTGGTGCATGGAAGAAGCAGATTGGTGGATTTGTGACAGTAGCGGTACTTGTCTTTGTTGTCAGTGTACATCTGATGAAACCACAGGATCTTATTATGTATGGAATCTGTGCGGGTATCGGTCTTGTGTGTGCATTGCTTTCTATTAAGTTTCATAACTTTATGCTGATTGCTTCTTCTTCTGTGTTTGGAGCAATGGCAGCGGGCAGCAGTATCTTTTATCTGCAGCCATATAAAAACGGAATGATTCATGTGGCACTTTGTGTTGCAATTGGTGCACTTAGTATCTGGATCCAGCTTCTTTTGGAATCCGGAAAACGTAAGAAAAAGAATTTACTTAAAGCCGCAGAGATCCGTGAAGAACATTCTACAGAAAATGAAGTCGAGAAGGCAAGGGCACTGGTCGAGAACCTGGATGATTTTGATGAGCTGGATGAGATTATAGAGAGTCTTCCGGAAAATGTCCTGAAAGAAGACAAGGGCACAACAGTTGTCAGCATGGATGAATTTGATGATCTTGAAGATGATCTGGAAGAAGATGAAGTGGAGAACTTTAAAGAAGAGAAGTTTGATGTAGACGAGGAAGAAGTCGAAATTGAAGTAACTGCTGATGAGGCAGATGCGACAGAGGATTATGATTTTGATGAAGATCCGGATGACTTAGATGACTTGAATGATTTGGAAAATCTGGATGACTTAGATGATTTGGATGATTTAGATTATCTTGATGACGATGATGATATCGAGTTTCTGGATGAAGATGAGTAGATAAAAAAAGCTATCGATTACAATAACTTAACACATATCTGTGTTGTTATCGTAGTCGATAGCTTTTGTATTATCTTACTGCTGTAAATACTCCGCGGAGATCATGGATTACATGTCTTGGACATTTTACAGAGCACATTCCACAGCTTAAGCAGATGTCTTCCTGGATTACTGCGCAATTATCTTCTACATGAATTGCACCTGCAGTACATGTTTTTTCACAGATACCGCATCCAATACAACTGACTTCACACTGCTTACGTGCAACAGCTCCTTTTTCTTTGTTAGAGCATTTTACTACAATGTAGTTTGCACATTCGTGAATCTTGATCAGGTTCTGTGGACAGACTTTTGCACACTGTCCACAGGCAATACATTTTTCTTCGTCTACTTCGGCAACGCCATATTCATTCATGGAAATCGCGCCGAATTTACATTTTTCTATACAGGCTCCACATCCGATGCAGCCATCTTTGCATCCATCGTCTTCAGAGCCGGCTGCGCGGCAGCCACCGTTACAGGCAACCAGAGCTGCCCGGTAAGGAAATCTCTTTTTAATTGCCATGATTATTTCTTCCTTTCGTATGGTGTGTTAGAAAGAGGAAGGCTGTAGCGTCTTTCTCCGTCAAATCTGCAATATGCATCCGCGATTGCAGGAGCAGTAGGGATGGATGTGATCTCTCCGATACCGATTGCTCCACAGGCAACATCCAGACCAGGTTTATCAATAACGATTGCTTCAATCTCAGGAACTTCGTGAGAACGGAAAAGTCCTAAGGAACCATATTTGTCAATTGGTTTACAGTTTTCATCGATTGGATACTGCTCTCTGAGTGCATATCCCATTGACATTACAACACCGCCTTCAATCTGACCTTCGCAGGAGAGAGGGTTGACAGCTTTACCAACATCATGTGCGGCAATCATTTTCTCAATCTTACCTGTCTTAGGATCAAGGATGCAGACCTGAGTTGCATATCCATAAGCAACGTGAGATATCGGATTAGGCACATCTGCACCAAGTGGATGAGTCTTAGCGAGATACTCTCCGTAGAAAGTTTCTCCAATCATATCTTTCATGGACTTACCGCTGTTTTTCGCTTCCATGAATTTTTCACATGCTCTGCGGCACGCTTCACCAGTTACAAGTGTCTGACGAGAACCGGAAGTTGTACCGGAATCAGGTGAAATCCATGTGTTGCTTCGCTCATAGACGATATCATCATGGGAAAGATCTGTATTTGTAACGATCATCTGTACAAGTACAGTACCAAGTCCCTGACCGATACAGGAAGCACCAGTGAAGATGTGAAGTTTTTCATCTTCTTCAACAATTAATTTTACACGTCCTGTATCCGGGATACCAACACCAACACCGGCATTCTTCATAGCACAACCAAGGCCAACAGCCTTACCGGCCGCAAGTGCAGCATCATACTCTTCTTTGACAGCTTCCAGTGTTTCTACAAGACCTGTAGAGTTATCTACAATCTGTCCGTTCGGAAGTACTTCGCCTGGGCGGATCGCATTGCGGTAATGAATCTCCCAAGGTGTAATGCCTACCTTGTCAGCCATCATGTTCAGAAGTGTCTCTGTTGCGAAACAAGTCTGTGTAACACCAAATCCGCGGAATGCTCCGGCAGGTGGGTTATTTGTATAGTAAGCAGTTCCTTCAATTTCAAAGTTTTCATAATGATAAGGTCCTGCTGCATGTGTGCATGCACGTTCAAGAACAGGGCCTCCAAGAGAAGCGAATGCACCTGTGTCAGATTTAACAATCGCTTTTACACCCTGGATCACTCCATTCTCATCGCATCCCATTGTCATATCCATGTAGAATGGGTGACGTTTCGGATGGACAAGCAAGGATTCCGCTCTGGATAATTTCATCTTGATCGGTTTCTTTGTTACGTAAGTAAGCAATGCACTTAAATGCTGAACAGTCATGTCCTCTTTACCACCGAAACCACCGCCGACTAATGCGTTCTGAACTTTTACTTTATCTGTTCCAAGCATAAGTGTAACTTCGTGCAATGTCTGGTGAGCGGACTGGTCTGTTGAATATACGAAAATGTCACCGTCTTCATCATAGAAAGAAACAGCACATTCCGGTTCAAGGAAAGCATGCTCAGTCCAAGGTGTCTCAAAGTGATGTGAGATCACGTACTTGGAATTCTTGATTGCTTCTTCCGCATTTCCGCGGCTGATGTGCTTATAAGCACATACATTAGTCTCTTCTTCATCATAAACAAGAGGTGCATCCGGAGCGGCAGCTTCTTCCACTGTATGCACATGAGGAAGTACTTCATATTCAACTTTAATAAGTTTTTTTGCTTTTTCTACAGTTGCCATGTCAGTTGCAGCTACAAGGGCAATTGCATCTCCGAGATAATGTGTCAGTCCACCAACCGGAATCAGTGAATACTGATCATGTTTTAAGTGTCCGATCTTATTCTCCCCAGGAATATCATCGGCTGTTACAACCGCTTCTACGCCAGGCAGAGCCTCGGCAGCAGAGGTATCAATAGAAAGTACGCGAGCTCGTGGATATTTACTACGAAGAGCAGCGCCATAGAGCATTCCTTCCGGATAATAGTCATCCGGATATTTACCTGTCCCAAGCACTTTTTCTTCAACATCTATACGAGAAACACGGGAACCAAGAGTCCAGCTAGGATCTCCGTCATCTGGTAAAACTCCTTCTTTCAGAATCTTAGCTGCCAGACGTACCGCGTCCATGATCTTAACATATCCTGTACAGCGGCAATAGTTGTTGCGCAGCGCATAGCGAATCTCATCATCGGTTGGTTCCGGATTTACATTCAAAAGTGCTTTTGTGCACATAACCATACCAGGAATACAGAATCCGCACTGTACAGCGCCTGCCTTCCCGTAAGCATAAGTGTAAACTTTCTGTTCCCAATCAGAAAGCCCCTCGACTGTGATGACATTCTTTCCGGCCAATGAATCTGTGTCAGGTACGCAGGATTTGCAAGTCTGTCCATCAATGATAACAGTACAGGCTCCACAAGCGCCTTCGCTGCAACCATCCTTTGCAGAGGTAATGTGCAGTTCATCACGCAGGAACCGTAACAGTTTCTGATTCTTTGAAGGTGAGACTTCCTGACCATTTACTATAAATGATGCCATGTCAGTTACTCCTTTCTTTGTGACAAAATCCCCAAAGAAAAATCTTTGAGGAGTATGTGCTTGTTGTGTATTTTTAATTATATAAAGATACCTATGGGTATATTTTATCACATATTCAACAAAAAGCAACAACTATTCTAAAAAAGTTTTTGACACCTAAAAATATTTTAGATATATGATATAAAAAATGCATATCAGGACAAAAAAGGGAAGTATCGCAAAATGATACTCCCTTGTAATTATCTTATATAAATTGTTCTTAGAAACCAAAAAGATTTACAACGCGATTTTAATTATCGTGTTCTTCTTCAAATGGATCGTCATAATCATCTTCATCATCGTAATCATCTCCACCGCGGGAAGCAATTGCGAGAATCAGTGAAATAACAGCAAGTACACCACTTACACCGGCTAAAATCAGAAGCTCGAATTCATCTCCATGTTTCAGGAAAGCAAAAACAGCACCACCGATATAGACAATCATCGGGATAAGGAATGCAAAAAGTGTATCACGGTTATTCATGATGAAGTATAACAGTGCAGTGACAAGCATACAAAGAGCAACAATGACATAATTCATGCCTGGAGCAGAAGTTACGTCAGCTCCTGATGTGCTGAGTCCTGTTACGAATCCTTTATAAATACAGAAACCAAATGCAAGCAGGGAAATGATTCCAAGGATGATGCGTCCAGGTCTGAAACGTGGATATTCGTCTACATATTCATATTCATCGTCATCTTCATCATCAGAGGATTTCTCATCATCATAGTCATCCATTTTTCTGGATTTTACATCTTCTTTTGCTTTCGCAGTTTCGGCTTCCTCTTTCTTTTTCTTCTTGGCAGCTTTACTGTCAGGGTCAGTTGCAAGCATATCTTCGTATCCCTTGCGAACTGCTTTTTCACGCTTATCACGGATTTCTTCCGCTGGAATGTTCCCATATTTCTGCTCTTCGGAATTATCAGTGGCAGTGGCATCAGTGGCAGCTTTCTGTGCAGCGGCTTTGCGGGCTCTGGCTCTCTCCTTAAGAATACGTTCAGCTTCTTCTTCTGAAATCCCTTTGTCAGCAGCAAGGCGGGCAATCGCTTCTTTGCGGGCGCGGGCTTTTGCTTCTCTGCGGGCAGCTCGTTTCTCTTCAGCGGCACGGGCGGCAGCTTCAGCTTTCGCTTTTTCTTCAGCAGCACGGGCGGCAGCTTCAGCTTTTGCTTTCTCTTCTGCGGCTTTCTTGGCAGCGATCTTCTTTGCACGTTGTTTATCAAGGTTCCATTGCTTTTTACAGCTATGGCAGATTGCATATTCATTAAAGATTGGATCCCCGTTTTCGCTGGTGCCAATCTGCTTATTCTGCAAATCCAGGTCTTTTCCACATATTGGGCACTTCATATTAATCATGTACTCCTCTCTTTTGTATCAAAATATTTATAACAGATTTATTATAGCATCTTAAAAGAGGAAGAACAACGAAAAAAGTGTGTTTTACATAAAATGTTTTAGAAAAAAATCAAAATTGCGCAAGAATTTAGTTTAAATTCATAAGAAATGGTAGACTTTAAAAATTTAATGTGTTAAAATCAAAAAGTGGCCTGAGAAGGCAAAAGGTATTGTTATGGTTTATGGTATGCCGTAAGCCATCATATAATTAGCCGGTTGAGAAGGAGATTGTTTCGTATGAGTAAGAAGATCAGAACCGAGGCAGTAGATTATTTGTTTCAGGCAATCTTAAGCCTTGAGAATAAAGAAGAGTGTTATACATTTTTTGAAGACATCTGTACGATCAATGAGCTGCTTTCATTGTCACAGAGATTTGAAGTGGCAAGAATGCTCCGTGAACAGAAGACATATCTGGAGATCGCGGAGAAGACAGGAGCATCCACTGCGACAATCAGTCGTGTGAACCGTTCTCTTAATTATGGGAATGACGGATATGATATGGTTTTCAAACGTGTAGGGCTTGCTGAGGAAGAGAATGGAACGGAAGAATAACACTTAAGAATTAAGCTTACAATAAAATACCTTTTATCAATCAAAAGATACAGCTTGCGGAAGATCCTGATAAAGTCTTTCGCAGGCTGTATCTCGTTTTAAACAGAAATGTTTATTTCCCATTCTTTTTCTCTTCGTTTTTTGAAGACTTGGAAGAGAGGTCATCAATGATCCGTTCAATGATCATTTTCTTGATATATACATCAAAACTCAAGCTGCATATAAATGCAAACTGCTGTAAGATCTCCTTATCTTCTCCATCAGCAAGATGAGTGAAAGTCTCAGCAGATTTCTCATAAGTAGCAGTTACATTCTCTTTGATGGAATCCAGCTGTTCTTTTTCAATCTTGCAGACTTCTTTGTAAATATCCGCTAATTCAAAAGAGCTTCCATCCGGAAAATATTTTTCTGTGAGCGGTGTAAGGACTGTCTCAATATCTTTGATTGAAAGAATACTCTTAAAATAATAGATGAAGACCAGAAGGAGCAGGTGCTCTCTAGAATACTTCTTCTTCACCGGGGGTGGAAGAAGATTGTTCTTCGTATAATTATTGATCATGGTCTTTGTCAGGATCTTATCATCAGGGTAACGTTTGGTCGAAGCCAGCTGCTCATCCATAAAAGTAGTTACTTGATCCATGTAAAGATCAATATTCGGAACATCGCCGGGATGCACATAACTTAAAGAAGAAAGTTCTTCCAAAATGCTGTTTAACAGATTACTTGTGTCTATATTCATGTTATCACCTCAATACATTTATTATATAGTATTTAAAACTAGATAGCAAGCAAAAGATAAGAAGGCCGGAAAATGTAGTTGACAAACAGGAACGTGTGTTTGATAATGGGAATACATTTACAGATATCTTTATAACTTTAAAGGAGTAGAAAGATGAGCATTTATGATAAATTAAATGAACCACAGAGAGAGGCTGTTTACCACACGGACGGTCCTCTTCTGATCCTTGCCGGAGCCGGTTCAGGAAAAACAAGAGTTCTGACGCACAGGATTGCATATCTGATCGGAGAACGTGGCGTGAACCCATGGAACATTCTTGCAATCACATTTACGAACAAAGCGGCAGAAGAGATGCGCCAACGTGTGGATAATCTTGTCGGTTTTGGAGCAGAAAGTGTATGGGTGAGCACATTTCATTCTGCATGTGTGCGTATTTTGAGAAGATTTATTGACAGATTAGGGTATGAGAATCATTTTACGATATATGATACAGATGATCAGAAGACATTAATTAAGGAAGTCTGTCGGAAAGTAGATGTGGATACGAAAGTGTTTAAAGAAAGAAGTCTGCTTTCAGCAATTTCATCTGCAAAGAACGAGATGATCCTTCCGGATGAATTTGAACTGAATGCCGGAGGAGACTTTGCAAAGATGAAGATTGCTAAGGTTTACCGCGAGTATGAGGCGCAGATGAGAGCGAATAATGCACTGGATTTTGATGATCTGCTTGTAAAGACAGTGCAGCTTTTGCAGACACAGCCGGATGTGCTTGAGAGTTATCAGGAAAGATTCCGCTATATTATGGTAGATGAATATCAGGATACAAATACAGTCCAGTTTCAGCTGGTAAGCCTTCTTGCAGGAAAATATAAGAATCTTTGTGTCGTTGGAGATGATGACCAGTCAATCTACAAGTTCCGTGGAGCGAATATCCGGAATATTCTTGACTTTGAGCATGAATTTCCGGATGCAAAGGTGATCAAACTGGAACAGAACTACAGATCTACAGGGAATATTCTGAATGCAGCGAACAGTGTGATCGCGAATAACCGCGGAAGAAAGGAGAAATCACTTTGGACGGAGAACGGAGAAGGCGAACTGATTCGTCTGCGTCAGTTTGATACGGCGTTTGATGAGGCAGATTTCATTGGTGAAGATATCAAAAGTGCTGTCAGACAGGGAGGTTCCTATAATGACAGTGCAGTTCTTTATCGTACGAATGCACAATCCCGTCTGCTGGAAGAGAAATTTATTGCCATGAATATTCCTTATAAGATTGTCGGCGGTGTAAATTTCTATGCGAGAAGAGAGATCAAGGATCTTCTTGCTTATCTCAAGACGATCGACAATGGACGTGATGATGTTGCGGTTAGAAGAATTATTAATGTTCCAAAAAGGGGAATCGGTCTTACAACGATTAACCGGATTCAGGAGTCTGCAACAGAACGTGGAATTGGTTTTTATGAGGCATTACTGGCACCGGGGCTGATCGCAGGTGTGGGAAGAAGTGCAACAAAACTGGACTCTTTTGCGGCATTGATCGAGTATTTTAAGACGTTGGCAGAAGAGATGAACATCACAGATCTTTTACAGGAAGTGATTGAGAAGACAGGATATATAGAAAGCCTTGAAAATGAAGATAAAGAAGAGGCGAAAACAAGAAAAGAGAATATAGACGAGCTGATCAGTAAAGCGGCAACTTATGAGGAAAGTTGTCAGGATAAAGATGAAAAGGCAACATTGAGCGGATTCCTTGAAGAAGTTGCTTTGGTTGCGGATATTGACAGTCTGGATGAAGACCAGGAATATGTTGTTCTGATGACTTTACATAGCGCAAAGGGACTTGAATTTCCACGTGTTTATCTTGCAGGGATGGAAGATGGACTTTTCCCGGGATATATGAGTATTAATGCAGGAGACAGAGAAGAACTGGAAGAAGAGCGGAGACTTTGTTATGTTGGAATCACAAGGGCAGAGCAGGAACTGACTTTGACAAGTGCGCGCAGAAGAATGGTGCACGGTGAGACACAGTACAATCCGATGTCAAGATTTGTGAAAGAGATCCCGAGGGAACTGCTTGATACAGGAAACAAGAAGTTTACCCAGGAGACGGAGATGCCAGCACAGCAGAATACATATGCACGTGCCAGAGAAGCATTTCGGGCACAGGCATTCGCAGGAGCACTTGGCGGAATGACACCTGCAAAGAATCAGGGGGCGGGTAAGTCGCTTACAGGAAGTCAGGCACTGGCATCCCTGCAGAAGGGAAGTCAGCTGGCAGCAGGTGGG
>OMFD01001513.1_pt1 | contig 11333 bp, 10 predicted proteins | sample 1645541 | NCBI WGS metagenome assembly OMFD01 (sample SAMEA103958149, study PRJEB25191) | human gut metagenome | biome: human-associated habitat [ENVO:00009003]; feature: intestine environment [ENVO:2100002]; material: feces | place: Germany | collected 2013/2015
TCGCGCGAAGCAGAAACATGTCGCAAGCGACCGCGCTCGGCGCGAGAATGTGCCAGGGCACATTCTTTTTCATACAATAGGGAATTGATTGGAATTTCCTATTACATGATCAACACCATTTATATTTCAGGAGAAGGAAGATATGGATCACAGCGAAAAATTAAAATTATACGGCTTTAATAACCTGACAAAGGCGCTTAGCTTTAATATCTATGATGTCTGTTATGCCAAGACACCGAGGGAGCAGAAGGATTATATTGCCTACATCGATCAGCAGTACAATTCGGAACGCCTGACCCGGATCCTAACATCGCTGACGGATATGATCGGGGCGCGGGTATTGAGTATTTCTCAGCAGGACTACGATCCGCAGGGCGCTTCGGTCACGCTTCTGATTGCGGAAGGCTCTATGATGCCGGTGCAGGGGGAGACGCAGGTGGCGCATCTGGACAAGAGCCATGTGACCGTCCATACCTATCCGGAATACCATCCGGAGACCTGTCTGGCGACCTTCCGGGTGGATATTGACGTGGCGACCTGCGGGGAGATCACGCCGCTTTCGACACTCGATTACCTGATCGGTTCGTTTGATTCGGACATCATCACGATGGACTACCGGGTGCGCGGGTTCACGCGGGATGTGGACGGAAAAAAGCTGTTTATGGATCGTGAGATCCGCTCGATTCAGGATTATATCTCCAAGGAAACGCTGCGGCGCTACGATGTGGTCGATATCAATGTGTACGAGGCAAATCTGTTCCATACCAAGATGATGCTGAAAGAGATCGACCTGCAGAATTATCTGTTTAAGACAGATGTCTATGAACTTCCGCCGACCACCAGGCTCAGTATTATGGACAGCCTGCGGCGGGAGATGATTGAAATTTTCAGCGGAAGGAATGTGTTTTAAAAGAAATGCTTTTTGAGAGGAAAGAGAATGGTTTGACTGGAAAATACGATAGAAGAAACGAATGAGTGAGTTTCAGGAGGAACGGCAGATGGAAGAAGAGAGAAGAAATCTGGAGCCAGGCGTCGGAAGGAGTACACGGCGCAGAAGGGAAGCTTCAGGACAGAAGGAAACAGGGGAAGGCAGTCGAAGAGATGACGCGCTGACCCAGGAGCGCGCGCCGATCTATGAGGCGCTGGAAGCATTTCAGAAGATGCGCGTGGTGCCGTTTGATGTTCCGGGACACAAGAGGGGGCGCGGCAACCCGGAGCTGACGAAACTTTTAGGAGAGACCTGCATGCGGCTGGACGTCAATTCCATGAAGCCGCTCGATAACCTTTGCCATCCAGTGTCCGTCATTGCGGATGCGGAGCAGCTGGCGGCTGAGGCATTCGGGGCGGCACACGCATTCCTGATGGTCGGCGGTACGACATCGGCGGTCCAGAGCATGGTGCTGACGGCAGTCAAGCGGGGCGAGAAGATTATATTGCCGCGAAATGTCCATCGCAGCGTCATGGGCGCGATGGTGCTTGGCGGTGCGGTTCCGGTCTATGTGAATCCGGCTGGCGATAAGAGACTGGGGATTCCGCTTGGAATGCGCGTGGAAGATGTGCGCCGGGCGATCAAGGAAAATCCAGATGCTAAGGCGGTGTTTGTGAATAATCCGACGTATTACGGCATCTGTTCGGATCTGCGCTCGATCGTAAAGCTGGCACATGAGCATGGGATGTTGTGTTTAGCTGATGAGGCGCATGGAACCCATTTTTATTTCGGGGAAAATATGCCGGTTTCCGCGATGGCAGCTGGGGCGGATATGGCGGCGGTTTCGATGCACAAATCGGGCGGGAGCCTGACGCAGAGCTCGATTCTTCTGACGGGTCCGGGTATGTCCGCCGGGTATGTCCGCCAGATTATCAATCTGACGCAGACGACGAGTGGTTCCTACCTGCTCCTTTCCAGCCTCGATATCTCCAGACGGAACCTGGCGCTTCGCGGGCGTGAGGCATTTAAGCAGGTGGTGGAGCTGGCGGAGTATGCGAGAACAGAAATCAACCGGATTGGCGGTTATTATGCCTATTCGAAGGAGCTGATAAATGGTGACAGCATCTATGATTTCGATGTGACCAAACTTTCAATTCACACGCGCGATATCGGGCTGGCGGGGATCGAGGTTTATGATCTTCTCCGGGACGAGTACGATATCCAGGCGGAATTTGGTGATCTGGGAAATATTCTGGCATATCTCTCCATCGGTGACCGGCAGCGGGAGGTAGAGCGCCTGGTCAGCGCACTGGCGGAGATCAAGCGCCGGTTCAGCCGGGATAAATCGACGCTGATGGATTTTGACTATATTGACCCGATCGTGGCGATGTCGCCGCAGGAGGCATTTTACGGAGAAAAAGAATCTCTTCCGATCCGCGAGACAGCCGGACGTGTGTGCAGTGAGTTTGTCATGTGCTACCCGCCGGGCATCCCGATTCTGACGCCGGGCGAGCAGATCACGGAAGAGATCATTGACTACATTGCGTATGCGCTGGAAAAAGGATGTTCAATGACTGGACCAGAGGATCCGGGGATTGAGCGCCTGAATGTGCTGAAATAGATAAGCAGTAGATAGAAAGGGGAAAATTATGAATTTCTGGTTTTCAGAGAATCATACGCCAAATGTAAAAATTTCCATCCGGGTGGATCGCCAGCTTTACAGCGGAAAGAGTGAGTTTCAGCGGATCGATGTCTTTGATTCGCCGGAATTTGGGCGGTTTCTGACTTTGGATGGATATATGATGCTGACGGAAAAGGATGAATTTATCTATCACGAAATGATCACGCATGTGCCGATGGCAGTGCATCCGTTGGTCAAAAAGGTACTGGTAATTGGAGCCGGGGATGGAGGCGTGATCCGGGAGCTGACCCGCTATCCGGAGATCGAGCACATCGACATGGTGGAGATCGACCCGCTGGTGGTGGAGGTCTGCCGGAAATATCTGCCGAAGACAGCGTGCCGTCTCGATGATCCGAGACTCTCGATCCACTATGAGGATGGGCTGAAATATGTCCGCTTTAAGGAAAATGAATACGATCTGATCATCGTGGATTCGACCGACCCGTTTGGACCGGGCGAGGGGCTTTTTACCCGGGAATTTTACGGGAACTGCTATAAGGCGTTAAAAGAGGACGGCATCATGGTCAATCAGCATGAAAGCCCGTTTTATGCCGAGGACGCGGAGGCGTGCAAGCGGGCACATAAGCGGATCGTAGAGTCGTTTCCGATCAGCCGCGTCTATCAGGCGCATATTCCGACCTACCCGTCCGGGCACTGGCTGTTTGGATTTGCGTCGAAGAAATACCATCCGTTAAAGGATTTGGATGAGACAAGATGGAACCTGCGGGGACTGGACTGCCGGTATTATACGACGACCCTGCATAAAGGGGCATTTTACCTGCCGGCATATGTGGAGGAGATGTTAGAAGATGTTGAAGGCAAATATTGAGACGTTTCTGGCGTGTGACGCCAGCTATGAGGAGGCGGGGATCGTGCTCTACGGCGCGCCGTTTGACTCGACCACTTCGTACCGCCCGGGCACCCGGTTCGGCTCACGGGCGATCCGCTCGGAATCCTATGGGCTGGAATCGTATTCGCCGTACCAGGATCGTGATCTGACCGATTACGCTGTGTTTGACGCGGGCGATCAGGAGCTCTGCTTTGGCGACGCATCGTTGGCGTTAAAGGATCTGCGGGAACGGGCGGCGGAGGTTGCCGGGGATGGCAAGATCCCATTTATGCTGGGCGGCGAGCACCTGGTGACGCTGGCACCGGTGCAGGCGCTGGCAGAGAAATATCCGGATCTGCATATCATCCATTTTGATGCACATGCCGATCTGCGGGACGATTATCTGGGTGCGAAACTTTCGCACGCCTGTGTGCTGCGCCGCTGCTGGGAAGTCCTGGGAGACGGCAGGATCACGCAGTTTGGTATCCGCTCCGGCGACCGGGAGGAATGGCGCTGGGGAAAAGAACACGTGACGACGCATCCATTTATTGTGGATATGGAAGTCCTTCAGGAAACTCTTCGGAAACTGGAAGGAAAACCGGTGTATTTTACCCTGGATCTGGATGTGCTGGATCCGAGTGTGTTTCCGGGAACAGGAACGCCGGAACCGGGCGGAATCAGTTTTGAGGAACTTCGACGGGCAGTCACGCAGATCTGCAGCGCAGCTCGGATTGTTGGATGTGATGTGAATGAGTTATCCCCGGCGCTGGATGCGTCCGGTGCATCGACGGCGGTGGCGTGCAAGATTGTAAGGGAGATGCTGCTGGCGCTGTTGGAAAATCCAAAGATTAAGTAAGAAATGTTTTTGGCGGGTCCCAAGGTCAAAAATTCTCCTGCAAGCAAGCTTGCGTCGAACTTCTGACCTTTTGTCCCTGGTATCATCAAATAAAAGTGTGTGTTTGAGACATGAACTGAAAAGTGTTTGAACAAAAGCAAATGTGAAATTTGGATTATAAAATAGAACAAAAACAGAGTACATTTCAGAATACAGGAGGAAAAAAGATGGGAAAAGCGTTAATTATCGGATGTGGAGGCGTAGCTTCCGTAGCAATTCACAAGTGCTGCCAGAACAGCGAGGCATTTGAGGAGATCTGCATTGCAAGCCGGACGAAGTCCAAATGCGATGCGCTGAAAGAAAAATTAGAAGGAACCACCAAGACGAAGATCCAGACTGCGCAGGTGGATGCAAACAACGTGGACGAGCTGATTGCCCTGATTGAGAAATTTAACCCGGATGTGGTGCTGAACCTGGCGCTTCCGTACCAGGATCTGACGATCATGGATGCCTGCCTGGCGACGAAGACCCATTATATCGATACTGCGAACTATGAGCCGGAGGACACGGCAAAATTTGAGTACAAATGGCAGTGGGCATACCGTGAGAAATTTAAAGAGGCGGGCATTACCGCACTGCTGGGAAGCGGCTTTGATCCGGGTGTAACCGGCGTATTTTCGGCGTATGCGCTGAAACATGAGTTTGACGAGATCAACTACATCGACATTCTGGACTGCAACGGCGGCGACCACGGCTATCCGTTTGCAACCAATTTTAACCCGGAGATCAATATCCGGGAGGTGTCGGCAAACGGTTCTTACTGGGAAGATGGACACTGGGTAGAGACGAAACCGATGGAGATCAAGAGAGAGTATGATTTTGACGGCGTCGGCATGAAGGATATGTACCTGCTTCACCATGAGGAGATCGAATCGTTGGCGCTCAATATGCCGGGAATCAAGCGGATCCGCTTCTTCATGACCTTCGGTCAGAGTTACCTGACCCATTTAAAGTGTCTGGAGAACGTCGGCATGCTGTCCACCACCCCGATCGAGTTTGAGGGCCACCAGATCGTGCCGATCCAGTTCCTCAAGGCGCTGCTGCCCGATCCGGCAACGCTCGGTCCGCGCACCAAGGGCAAGACCAACATCGGCTGCATCTTCACCGGCAAGAAGGACGGCAAGGAAAAGACCTACTACATCTACAACGTCTGCGACCATCAGGAGTGCTACAAAGAGGTCGGCTCTCAGGCCATCAGCTACACCACCGGTGTGCCTGCCATGTGCGGCGCACTGATGCTGCTGACCGGCAAGTGGACCACCAAGGGCGTGCACACTGTGGAAGAGTTTGATCCGGACCCGTATCTGGACGCTCTGGACAAGTACGGCCTGCCCCGCTCCGAGAGCCACGCCCCGGCTCTGGTGGACTGATGCGGCTGGCCGACACCCGCCCACCCTTTGCGGGGCTGGCGAACCTCTCCGAGGCTGCACTGGCTGCACTGCCCACCCCCTGCTACCTGCTGGATGAAGCCCGGCTGCGCCGCAACGGCGAGATCCTGCTGGGCGTGCAGCAGCGGACAGGCTGCAAGATCCTGCTGGCCCAGAAGGCCTTTTCCAACTACGACCTCTACCCGGTGCTGGCTCCCTATCTGGCGGGCACCGAGGCCAGCGGCCTGTACGAGAGCCGTCTGGGCCGGGAGGAGCTGCCGGAGAAGGAGAACCATGTGTTCTGCGCCGCCTACCGGGCCGACCAGTTCGAGGAGCTGCTGCAATACGCTGACCACATCGTGTTCAACTCGCCCCATCAGCTGGCAAAGTTCGGCCCGGCCGCAAAGGCGGCGGGCAAGAGCGTGGGCCTGCGGGTGAACCCCGAGTACTCCACCCAGGAGGGCCACGAGATCTATGACCCCTGCGCCCCGGGCAGCCGTCTGGGCACCACCCGTACCCAGTGGGATGCCGCTGTGGCGCAGCATCCTGACCTGCCCGACCTGCTGGACGGCCTGCACTTCCACACCCTGTGCGAGCAGGATTCCGACGCGCTGGCGGCCACCCTGCCCGCGCTGGAAGCGAAATTCGGTGACCTGCTGCCCCGCATGAAGTGGCTCAACTTTGGCGGCGGGCACCACATCACCCGCCCGGATTACGACCTTGCCACGCTGGAAACGTGCATCACCGGGACGCAGGAAAAGTACGGCGTGCAGGTGTATCTGGAACCGGGCGAGGCCTGGGCGCTGAACGCAGGCTACCTCGTCACCACAGTGCTGGACACCCTGCAGAACGGCGAGACACACCTTGCCATTCTGGACATGTCCGCAGCCTGCCACACGCCGGATGTCATCGAGATGCCCTACCGCCCGCCCCTGCTGGACGCGGGCGAGCCGGGGGAAAAGCCCTGCACCCTCCGGCTGGGCGGCCCCACCTGCCTTGCCGGGGACGTGGTGGGCGATTACAGCTTTGCCGCCCCCCTCACCGAGGGTGACCGGCTCATCTTCGGCGACATGGCCATCTATTCCACCTGCAAGAACAACACCTTCAACGGGATGCCCCTGCCGGATATCTGGGTGCTGCATGAAAACGGCACCACCCAGCCGCTGGCCCGCTTCGGCTACCACGATTTCAAATACCGTCTGGGCTCTCCCCGCTGAGCCGCCCGGATACACAAACACCCCTCTGCGCTCCTTTCGGAATGCAGAGGGGTGTTTGCTTATGAAACGGAGAACTCAGATCTCATACCACTTGATCTCGTTGGCTTCCAGATGCAGGTCGAAATGGTTTCCATCGGTGGTGTAGACCGTGGTGTCCTGCGGCTCGTAGGTGTTGTTCACCACGCAGTACTTGCCATTTTTCACGTAGGCGTGCACTTCCACATTATAGTTGGAACTGAACCAGGTGTGCAGCTCCTCCTCGCTGTGGGCGCTCCACAGGATGGCACGGTACAGGGTGCGGCTGTTGGCAAAGCTGTAGGGCACACCGCTGATATAGACGGCACGGCCCTTACCAAAGTCGTGTGCCGCCATCTGCACTTCCCGGTTCCGCTGCACCAGTACCTCGGTACCCTCGAGGGCGTAGATGTTCTTCTTGCCCTCGCCAAAGTCGATGGGCTGGTCGGCATCCTGCAGAATGAAGTGGTCCGGGTGCTCGTCCCAATTGTACTTGTCGTAGTTGAGGGTGAAGCCGTTTTCCTCTTCCACGCCCAGCACGCTGGCCAGCTGGAGGATGTGGCCCTGATAGGCATGACCGGAGGGCTCACCCACGCCGATGAGGCCGCCGCCGTTCCAGACGAACTTCCGGATCGCGGAGGAGATCTCCGGGTCCTCCCACCAGATGCCGCCGGTGTGGGCGGTGTCGGCATCGCCCACATTGATGATGACATCCAGCTCATCCAGCAGGGCGGGGTCCTTCTTGATGTCCTCAAAGCTGATGAACTTCACGTCAAAGGGCGCGCCGGACAGCATTTCGATGACACCGGAGTAGCTGTAATTCTGCTTGTAGTAAAGGGCGTGGTGCACCATGTGGCAGCCCCAGGCCCGCATCTTGCCCCAGCAGTTCAGCACGGCCACCCGCTTGACGCAGTAGGGCGTGGTGCCCTTGATGTTCTCATACAGCTCACGGAACTCGCTGCAGACGCTCTCCACATAGTCCACGAACTCCGGGAACTGCAGGGCCAGCTTCAGATAGCCGCCGTAACCGATGCGGTCGATGGGCTTGCGCAGGATGGCGCGGCGGGCCGTGACCCAGTTTTCCTTGGCCTCCCGCACCGGGTCGCCGCCCTCGTGGAAGGTGTCCGGGAAGAAGTAGGGTAAAAAGCGGCCCTCGGTGTACTTTACGCCCTCGATGTCTGAGATCAGGCGCAGAGTGGAACCGTTGCCCACACTGCCCACCACGGCATCCAGACCGATGGTCTTGAACTCCGGCATAAAGGGCTCGGTGCCGATCCAGTGGTCCCCCAGGAACATCATGGCCTCGCAGCCGCACTCGTGGGTGATATCCACCATCTCCTTGGCAAGCTTTGCCACCTCCCGGCGCTGGAATGCCTGAAAATCCCGGAATTCCCTGCTGGGCACCCGGTACTGGTTGTTGTAGTAGCCCTGATCGATGATGTACTCCGGGCGGAACTTATAGCCCACCTCCTTCTCGAACTGCTTCAGGATATAGGGGCTGACCGAGGCGGAATAGCCGTACCAGTCCACGAACTTCTCCCGCTTCAGCTCATCGAAGATCAGGGTAAACTGGTGGAAGAAGGTGGTGTAGCGGATCACGTTGACATAGGGGTGGTCTGCAATGAACTTCCGCAGCCGCTCCATGGAGTATTTGTGGGTCTTGGGCTGGCGCACGTCAAAGGTGATCTGGTGCTCAAAGTTGGTCCAGCCGTTGGTGGTAGCATTGTACATGTGCACCGGGTCCCAGATCAGGTAGGCCAGAAAGCTGACGGTGTACTCGTGGAACGGCACGGCCTGCACCGTCACGCTGCCGTCGGCGTAGCTCCACTGTGCCGGGGGCACGGGCTGACCGGTGGTTCGGTCCATGACCTCCCACCAGCGGGTGATGTCGTCGTTGGTGTTCACCTGCATCAACTCCGGGCTGATGCCCTTCATCAGTGGAATGGTCACGGTGTCACCGGGGGCGGTGTAGAAGCCGGTCATAATGTAGCACTGCTGCACCTCATCCGGGTTCGCCTTGGCCCACGCGTTGTCCTTGCGGGTGGTATAGTAGGTGGAGTAGATCTTTGCGTCGGCATCCTTCAGCTCCTGCGGAAAGTCGGTGCCGTCGCAGTCGCGGATGGCATCCGCGCCCCACTTTTTCAGGATCTCCAGCGTTTCGGGCACCACGTCCAGATCGGTCGGGATCGTTACGCGCCCGGTCATTCTATTTTCTTCCATGGAAATTCTCCTTTACCTCTCTTCTCCTCAATCCTGATAGGGGGCGTTATAGAGCGCCAGCACAGCCAGCAGCAGCGCCACCCCCAAAAGCATGATGCCAAGACCGGCCAGCTGCCCGGTCATTTTCCAGCCTGCTGTCACCAGCGCGATGGACAGTATGAACAGCACCAGCATCAGCAAAATGCGCAGGGCGGGATGATTTTTCCAGAATGCTTTCATCGTTTGTCACCTTACCCTTTCAGACCGCCCACGGTCATCCCCTGTGTCAGCTGCTTCTGCACGCAGATGTACAGGATCAGGGTGGGCAGCATCACCAGCACCAGACCGGCATACATGGTGCCGTACTGGGCCGCGCTCTGCTGGGCCTGCATCAGATTCAAAAGGCCCACCGGCAGGGTGCGGGGCGCGCTGGTGGAGCTCATCAGCGTCATGGAAATGATGTACTCGTTCCAGAAGGACAGGAAGTTGAACAGGATGATGGTGATGATGGAGGGCTTTGCCATGGGGAAGATGATGCGGGTCATGGTGGAGAAGTAGCTTGCACCGTCGATGTAGGCAGCCTCCTCAAAATCATGGGGCAGGGTGGCAAAATAGCCCGAAAGCAGATAAATGGTAAAGGGCAGAGCCGTGGCTGCATACACCACTGCCAGCACCACCAGATTGTTCAGCAGGAAGCTGCTGCCAAAGTGGCTCTTCAGCCAGACATCTCCGTCCCGCAGCATCAGGAAGATGGGCACCACGATGTAGTTGACATTGATGAACAGACCCGCCATAAACAGGGTGTTCAGCAGTTTGCGGCCCTTGAACCGGAAGCGGGACAGGCAGTAGGCGGCAGGCAGCGCAATGACCAGCAGCAGCACCAGTGCCAATGCGGTCACGATGACCGAGTTGAGCATATACTCGCCCATCTTGGCTCCGTTCCACGCATTGACAAAGTTCTGCCAGTAGAACCCGGCAGGCAGCGCCCACGGGTTGCCGTAAAACTCCGCGTTCTGCTTGATGGAGGCCATGAATACCCATGCCACCGGCACGATGATGATCACCGCCAGCAGGACCAGCACAAAATAGATAAAGAACTTGTAGAGACCTTCCGCCGAGCGGGAAGATCTTTCGGTGGTATTCTGCATCTTCTTCCCTCCTTAGAATTCCAGCGGATCGCGGTCGGTGGCCTTGTTGACACAGGCGGACAGTGCAAACGAGAACAGGAAAATGACCACGCCAATGGCCATGCTGTAGCCATACAGGCCCGCGTCCTTCTGGCTGTACATATAGCTCAGCGCCACATCCGAAGCACCGTTGGGCCCGCCGCTGGTCATGGCCTTGACAAAGAGGAAGGCCATGTTGATGGTGGAGATGATGAAGAAGGTCAGGGTGGTGCGGATGTTGGTCCAGATGAGGGGAATGGTGATCTGGAAGAACTGGGTCAGGCGGCCCGCACCGTCCAGATTGGCGCTCTCGTACAGGCTGGCGGGCACCGAAGACATGGAAGCCATATACATGACCATGTAATAGCCCACGGCCTGCCAGACCATGGCGATGATGATGGAGGGGATGACCAGCTTTTCGCCCTTCCAGAGGATGGGGTCTGTCATATCCCGGAACAGACCGATGATGCTGTTCAGCATACCGTTTTCCGGCTTATAGATGGCTGAGAAGATGCCGGAGATGACGACCACCGACAGGATGTTGGGGATGTAGAAGATGACCCGGAAGAAATTCTGCCCCTTGATCTTTTCCCGGGTCAGAATGGCCGCAAACACCAGCGCAAAGGCAAAGGTGACGATGGTCACCACTACCACCAGCAGGATCATATTCTGCATGGAGCGGATGAACTGGGTGTCCTTGAGCAGGTGTTGGAAATTCTTCAGACCCACAAAGGTCTCGTTGGGCGAGTAGGCACCGCGCTCGTACAGGCTCATGCGGAACACGTTGAGGGTGGGCAGGATCATAAAGAGAAAGAACAGGATCGTGGCCGGTGCCACGCAGAGAAAGACGAACCGTCTGCGGCTTTTGTCAGATCTCATAGACAAACCGCTCCTTTCTATCGGAACCCGAAAACCACAAAAAGCGGAGGCGGTCAAAACCGCCCCCGCTGGGCAGGGTTCAATTATTCGATGATATTGGCACGCATCTGGTCGCTGGCGGACTTGATGCCGTCGATCCACTGCTGCTCGGTCATGC
>OMFD01001526.1_pt1 | contig 11253 bp, 7 predicted proteins | sample 1645541 | NCBI WGS metagenome assembly OMFD01 (sample SAMEA103958149, study PRJEB25191) | human gut metagenome | biome: human-associated habitat [ENVO:00009003]; feature: intestine environment [ENVO:2100002]; material: feces | place: Germany | collected 2013/2015
TCTCTCCTCTAATTCTAATGTTTCTAACCCCGTATACCGCTCAATCGTCTCAAACCCTTTTGCCGCGCGCATCTGCCGATGGCGCTCCACCCGTTTTCTGCCTTCATCATCCCAAATCCGCATCGTCGCCAGATACCAGAGTGTCCCACCGTTCCCGTTCCGGCACTGCACGGCAGTCTGTTCGGCATATTCGGACTTACCGCTGCCACTGCCGCCTGTAACTATATATAACATCGTTCATTTATCCTCTTTTTCACCGAATTGCAGCAGTTTCCATGCTTTAAAAACATACACAAAAAATGTTTGAATCCGTATATCTCATCACACCAGCGGCTTATATTCCTCTATTTTCATCTCCGCAAACGTATCCATATCCCGGTAAATGGACAGCGCCATATCCAGCAGTGGAAACAGCGCCAGCGCCCCTGTACCTTCTCCGAGTCGAAGTCCCGCCTGGATAGCCGGAGTTACTCCTATCAAATCAAGCAGCCAGATAGACGCCGGTTCCGCCGATACATGGGCTGCCAACATATAGTCCATCGCTGCCGGTGCAATTCTTCCAGCAGCTGCCGCCGCAGCTGCCGCGATAACCCCGTCAATCACAACCGGAACATGATAGATGGCACCGCCCAAAAAAGCACCTGCCATCGCCGCCAGATCGAATCCGCCTACCTTTTGCAATACCTCCATGCCATCCATGGGATCCGGGTGATGCAGTCCGATTCCACGCCGGATTGCCTCCGTTTTCCGTTTCAATCCAGCCGAATCTAAACCCGCCCCAGCTCCAGTGACAAGTTCTGGATCCTTTTGCAGCAGAACCGATGCGACCGCACTGCTGGTCGTCGTATTGCCGATCCCCATTTCACCCACTGCAGACAAGCGGTACCCCTGCTCCTTCAGCACACGCACTGCATCGATTCCCGTCAAAATGGCTGTCAACACCTCCTGGCGCGTCATCGCTGCTGCTTTTGTAAAATTGGAAGTTCCACGGCGGATTTTCCGTTCAGTTAGGGGATGAAGTTCTCCCCGATGTTCTACCTCACAGGCAATTCCCATATCGATCGGAAACACATCTGTCTCTGCCTTTTCTGCCATCAGGCAGGAACAGCTCCTCCCGCGTGTCATATTCGAAACAACTGCCGCCGTAACCTCCTGCCCGGTCTGTGATACTCCTTCTTCGACTACCCCATTATCTGCGCAAAAAATTAAAAGCGCACGCTTGGAGAAGTCTGGCACTTCCTCCCCCTGCGCTGCCGCCGCCCGCACAATATCTTCCTCCAGGACTCCCAGACTGCCAAGCGGTTTTGCCACATGCCCCCAATGCTTTTCTGCCTGCTCCCGGATTGTCTTGTCCGCTGGTACAATCTGTTTCTTAAGCTGGTCAAACCGTATTTCCAGCTCTTTTTCCGAAAAATGCCGAAAATCTTCCAGAGATTCCAATGTCTTCATATTCTCCTGCTGCATCTATACGTTCCTCCCGTTTTCATTTCCCGGCCTTTTCCATGGGTCCGTGAACGGGCGTACCCTTTCAGTCTATCGTTTACCGGTTCAAAATTCCGCCTATGATTGTACCATTGACCGGAACAATACGCAAATACAAATTTGTTCTCACACCGAAAGCATGAAAAAGAATGTGCCTTGGCACATTCTTTTTCAAACCCATCTTATAAAATTCCATTTCACATATCCATACAAAACATACAGTCTTAGGAAACGCAATCACTTAATCCTCACGCAACCCCTTTCAACATCCACTCATACGCATCATACGCCGTCCGCAGGGAAATCTCGGCAGTCTCTAGTTCTGCTTTTTTCTGCAGATAAGACGCCTCACCCTGTAAATACGTTGCTTTATTAATCGCACCGGACTGATACTTAATCTGGGTGGCGCCGTATGTTTTTTCGGCAGACTGGTAGGCTGCCTGCGCCGCGTCGCGTTCTAGGCTTAATGCCGCTATCTCAGCGTACTGCTCATCCGCTGAGGCGCTTGCGGCGCTCTCGGCTTCCTCGATCTGCTGGTGGCGCAGCTTGCGCGCCGCATCTCCGGTTGCGGAGGATCGTCTGGCTGATTTGACACTGGAACTTGCAATGACAGCTGCCGCGCGGTCCGCATCCAGATTCATAGAAGCCAGTTCCGTTTCCGATACGGCTGGAATTTCCCCCAGCGTAATAGAAGTTCCGCTCTTTCCAAGTAAAATGGCAAGCTGGCGCAGCGCCTTATTTGCCTGATCGGTCGTGGATTGTAATGCTGTCTGGGCGCTTAGCAGGTTTTTCTGAGCCTGCAGCAGATCCGTCTCCGTGCAAAGCCCCGCTGCCAGTTCCCGCTCTTTGCGATCCACCTGCACCTGATAGTTCTCTGCCGTCTTGGCAGCCGCCTCCACCTCGTCCTGAAGCTGCCGGCAAGTGCCCCACTGGATCTGTGCGGTCTTTACGACCTGCCAGACCGTCCGGTTTCTGGACGCACGGCTTGACGCCGAATTTAAGGACGTGAGCGACTTTTTATACTGCTTCGCTGCCATCGACAGCGTTTGTGCATTTCGCTCATAGGTGCCGATCAGCGCCTCATCTCCGCCCGCATCTTCGAGCTCATCTGCTTTATAGTTCATATCCCGGGCACCGGAAATCATCGCATTGTAGGCTTCCTGGTAGACGGCAAGGCTGTCCTGATAACTGTAATCGGCGCTGACAGCCGTTCCATTGCCGCGCCGCACCAGCGCCTCCAGTTCCCCGTACTCTATCACAGAATCCGCGAGCTGTTCCTCCGTATAGGAGCCGGACTGGCTGTCGATCGTGTTGTCTGCGCTGTTTTCGGTTATGGTGCCATCTTCCAGCGCCGGACCATCTGCCTCGCTGTCTGAATCACTTTCTGTGCCTGAAATCAAAGGCGTTTTCGCCGCCTGCGCCGGGCTCGATACAAGAATACAAGCCGCCAGGGCAATTCCGATCGAACGACTCAATCTGCTTTTTCCGATTCGTTTCACATTATAACCGTCCAGATGCACATCCAAAGCACTTGCACCGCTTCGGTCTCTTTCTTGCCCCTTGCGCATCTTTTGCTCTGTCCCAGCTTCCGCGTTCATCCATTTTCCTTTCAGATTTCGCATCATCCGCCCACCCCTTTCTACTGCGTGGATGCCAGGCCGCCCACCGCCCACTGGTAGGCGAGCTGCGCCTGGAGAAGCGACATCGCTGCCGTCTCTTTTGCCATGGATGCCGATTCATAGGAATAGGTTGCGCTCTGGTATGCGTTCTGGCTGATAAGTCCGGCTGCCAGCTTGCGGTCGTTGGTCTGTTTCGTCTTTTCTTCTAATTCAAGGCTGCGTTTTGCCTGTTCATACTGTGCCTCAGACAGCTTCAGATTCTGATAAGCCGACTGGACATTCGACTTGACTGCCTCCTTTCCGCTGGTCAGAGTTGTCTGGTACTGCTCTTTAAGGGTGCTTGTCATCGCATTGTTGACCTGACGTGCCAGAATCTTTAACTGATAATTATTTTCCTGTGCTTTCGCAATGTCCTCTTCGAGGTTGACCGATGCACTCATCTGTTCCTGCGGGTCCGGTAATGCACAGATTTCTACTGATGCGCCATATTTCCATCCAAGCATCTGGCACAGGGATTCCTTCGTCGATGCAATATTGCTCTCCGCCGTCGTGATGGACGCCTGCGCCTTTAAAAGAGTCTCCTTGGCATCCAGCGCATCCGTCTGGGTCGCGCTTCCGGATGAAAGCTTTAAGTTTGCCGTCTCATAGTCTTTTTCTGCCTTGGACACCTGGTTCTGCACACTCTTTAAGTTTTCCTGGGCATTCCAGTACTGGATCATCAGGTTCTGCGCCTGCTGTACCAACGATTTCTCGGTCTGCGTATACCCCCACGCCTTAACATTCGCATCATCGACGTTATTATCGCCCTGCTCGCGCATCTGGGTCGCGGAAGCCTCGCTTCTCTGTGCTGCTGCCAGTGCGGAACCATAATTCGCATCATCTGAATCCGGGTACTCGATACTGCTCTCGATCTCATCTGCCGCGTCATAATATTCCTGCGCGATCTCATTGCTGTCTTTGCCTTGATAATCCTTGTACTCGATCCGGTTCTTCTCCACTGTGCTGTTGTACTCATGGATCAAGTCAGCAATCTCATCAAACTCGAGCTTATCATCCTGCAGCGAAGCCCATTTTTCTGTGGAATATGCAAATTGCGGGCTGCCTGCCAATACCTGAACCGGCGCACCTGCCGCCAGGAATACTCCCAGTGAGCAGGCTGCCACGCCAGAGGCAATCCGGCGGGTCAGGCATAATCTTCTATTTTGATTCATGTATGTCACTCCATTCCGATCTGTCTGATTTTAACAACCATTCCTATTCTGCTTTCATTTATCGCAGTTGTTTTTCCACTATTTTAACCATACCTTATCTTCGTGTCATTTTTGTGAAATATCGTAACCGTTTCTTTCCTCACAGTTACGATATTATTACTGTTCACGCATCGTGCCCAGTAACGGAATTTGCCGTGGCTTCGCATAACTTATATCTAATCCACATCCGGTATCTCTTCCTTCGGTTTCCGGCTCAGCAGTGCGTAATATACTGGGACCATGAAGAGCGCGACAATCACACCTGCGCTCAGACCGCCGATATCTACGATCGCCAGACCCTGTGTCGTGGAACCGCTGCTTCCGATTGCCAGTGCCATCGGAATCATCGAGAGGATGGTTGTCATACTTGTCATCAGAATCGGCCGGATACGGGTCGCACCTGCCTCGATGAGCGCTGTCCGCAGATCCATCGTGGAGCGATACTGGTTGACCGTATCCACGTAGAGAATACCGTTATTTACAACAGTTCCGACCAGAATCAGGAAACCGAGCAGGGACGTCATACTGATGCTGACGCCGGTCAGCTTCAGTAATCCGAAGGAACCAACCAAACTGAACGGGATGGTCGTCATAACCATGATGGAAAACTTCACAGACTCAAACTGTGCCGCCATGACAACGAATACCAGGAAGACTGCAATCGCAATCGCGCGGTACAGGGAGCTGAACTCACTCTTCATCATACGGTCACGGCTGTTCTGCCCAATGCTGATTGTACCGCTTAAGTTCGGAGTAATTACCTCACTGTTTATTTGCTGCTGTACATTATCACCGGTGTAATCGGCAGAGATTGTGATCTCATATGCACCGTCGGTTCTGGAAATCGAAGCCGGACTGTCCTCAAATACGACATTTGCCACATCGGTCAGTGCCACCTTCTGTCCGTTTGTTCCCGTCAAAATAATATCTTTTATGTTATCAACTGTCTCGTACTCGCCCTCCGGATACTCAACCGTTACCGTAATGTCCTCGCCGTCAATTTTAAGTGTCGTCGCGTCGATACCGCTCAACATCTGGTTGAGCGTCGTTCCGATACTGGAAGCCGTGAGCCCATACGCCTTTGCCATGACCGGATCAATCTTCAGGGTAATGATCGGTGCATTATTCTCAATACTGGAATGGATGTTGATGACATCCGTTCTTGCTGTCATTTCCTTGACAATCTTATCACTAACTTCTTTTAATTCATCATACTGCGTGCCATGAAGAATCACTTCATAGCCGCGCTGTCTTCCCATGAAGCTCATGGAAGTCGATGCCGATACGTCGATCGTACAGTTTGCAATGTTATCCATCTCTTTCTGCCACTGATCGGCTACATCGTCTGTTTTCATGGTACGGTCATCTTTCAGATAAGCACTGATCTCGCCGCTGCCTCCGTTGTAACGCAGCATGTACGAATCAACCTGGTCGCTCGCGGAAACAATCGCCTCCGCTTCTGCCAGCGCCTCCTCGATCTTTTCCTGTTTCAGACCCGGACGCGTCTCAATGCTGACACTGACCGTACCGGTATCATCCGATGTCATCAGCTCCGTCTGCATTCCGCTCGCCAGAATTACCGTCAGTACAAGTACCAGAACCGAAAATCCCATAACCATCGCCTTGTGGTTTAACAGACGGTCCATGATGCCGCGGTACCATTTCTGTAAACGTTCAATCGGACGTCCCATCAGGGCGCGCTTCGCCTCGCTCGGTTTGTAGAACAAATAGCACAGTGGAACCACCGTCATCGCAGAAAGCAGGGACGCCGACATACAGAACACGATCGTGAATCCCAGCGGTTTGAACATCTGTCCGGTCATACCGTTTAAGAATGCCAGCGGCAGGAATACGACACAGGTCGTGATCGTCGAACCGATGATCGAGTTGATGACAATGCCGGTTCCATGAAGCGCTGCTGAAAAATAGCCCAGCGCCCCTTTGTCTTCCTGCTCCGCCGTTGCACGGAAACAGCTCTCCAGTACAACGATCGAATTATCGACCATCATGCCGACGCCGAGTACCAGCGCACTCATCGTGATAACGTTCAACGAAAATCCTGCCATCGTGATCGCAATCAAGGACATCAAAATCGAAGTCGGAATCGAACTTCCGACGATCAGGGACGCCTTATAATCGCCAAAGAACAGGAAAATGATGAACATGGAGATGATAACCGCCAGAACCATTGTCTCTGCTACGTCTTTTAAGGAATCAAGAATCGTGTCAGATGTATCATTTGCAACCGTGATCGTCAGATCCGAATCATCTGCCATCAATTCTTCAACTTTCTCTTTTACAGCCGAGGACACTTCCATATCTGTGCTGTCCTGCTGCTTCTGAATCGAAATGGAGATCGTCTCCTGACCGTTGTAACGGGAAATGCCGCCCCGGTCTTTCGTTGCCTCATACACATTTGCCACATCTGACAGAGAAATAATCTGTCCTGCCGGCGTCTTGATTGGAATATCCTGCAGCTCATTTACCTGTTCTGTTTTTAAGGAGGTAGTAACGGAAAGCTCCAGGTTTCCGGCATCTGCCTCACCCGACGGGGATGCCACGTTCGCATCGCTGATCGCGCTCGCAACATCCTGCATGGTCAGATTGTACTGATCCATTTTTTCAGACTGTAATTCAATGCTGACGTACTTAGAAGAACCGCCTCGCGTCTCAATGTTTGCAATTGAAGAAATTCGCTCTAATTCAGGTACTATCTTCTGATCCACATAATCGTAGAGGTTTGTCTGCGTCTTATGTGCAATCGAAAGCATCATGCTGTCTCCTTGATTGGAGTTCATCGACATAACGCTCGGTTCCACATCATCCGGCAGCGCCCGCTGGATATTGTCCAGTTTCTGCTTTAAGTTGTCATACGCCTCATCCATATCGGTGCCGTAATCGTACTGAAGCATGACCATCGAACGTCCATCGCTCGATGTGGAGGAAATCGTGTCCACGCCCTCCAGCGTGCCGATCGCATCCTCGATCGGTTCGGTTACCAGCTCGCTGATATCCTCCGGTCCTGCGCCTGAATAATTTGCCATGATAATCAGCATCGGCGTCTCCATATCCGGCATCTGCTCCAGCTTTGCCGAAAAGACCGATGAAATGCCGAATACAACCAGACACAACAGAGCCATGACAGTAGTAACCGGATGTTTCAGGATATATTTCGTTACTCCCATGTCTTACATTCCTCCTGTCCTACTGTTTCTGTCCATTTTTTTTATCTTTCGGAGCACCTGCACCACCCGCAGGCTGATCGTTTCCGCCATCTGCCGGAGCACCCGCTTTCTGTCCATTTTCAGAGCCTGCCGGGACATCGGCTTTCTGGTTTCCAGCTTCATCCGCTGCTGCCGCATCTGTTTCTTCACCCTTTAAGTTAACGGTTGAACCCTCATAAAGCTGGGAACTCCATGTACTGATGACGAGATCATCTGCCGTCAGCCCCGACTTGATCTCCGCCAGCTCTGTATTATAAAGCCCCACTTCGACTTCCACTTTATGCACCGTTCCGTCCTGGTAAACATAGACATTTCCAACGCCGTTATCATAGTAGATCGCATCTACCGGCACGGTCATGACATTCTCTGCACGCTCAGAAGTTACTGTTACCTTGACAGTACTTCCCGTTGAAAGGCTGTTCGCCTCCGGCAGCTCTGCTTTTATCTTAAACAGACCGTTGCTCTCGTCCGCCATGCTGCTGACATCGGTAATCACACCATCATAAGTCGTTCCATCTTTTACAATCGTCATCGCGTCGCCCTGGTTTAAGTTGCTCATAACACGCTCGGATACGTAGAACGATACCCTTTTATCTCCCTCACCGGAGATAACGCAGAGCTGCGCCTGCTGGTTAACATGATCATATACATCAATATCCATCGTCTCAATCTTGCCGGAGATCGGTGCGGTCACGGAACTGTATTCCACCTGACGATCGTAGTTTAATTTTGCCGATTCATAATTTAACTGTGCCGTCTTCGCCTGGTTCTGATACTGCTCCCATTCCTGATCAGAAATATCTCCTCCCTGATAAAGAAGCTGCATACGGCTTAAATTGCTCTGTGCCTCGGTCAGGTTAACAGAGGCGGAGTCCATCGCATTTTTCGCCGTCTCAACCTGTTCGGTATTGATCGTACAGAGAAGCTGACCCGCTGTCACCATATCACCGACGCTGACGTTGACACCCGTCACATCGCCGGATGCCTTCGCATAGACATAGACAACGTCCGATGCCTCGACAGTACCGGATGTGCTGGTTGTCCGCTCGATCGTTCCGCTCTTTGGATTCTCAGCCGCAACCGTCGCCACATTGTCCATCTGCGTGTCCTGCATACCGCCCGGACCGCCGCCTGAACCTCCTTTGCTGCCACCCTTGAAACGCATAAAAAGCGCCGCAAGTACGAGCACCACCACCACCGCGATGATGGCTGTTTTCTTTTTATTCTGTTTTGCCGCTTCCATCAGAGAAGATAGTTTACTCATTTCGCATATTCCTTTCTGGTTTTTCCTGATTGTCCCTAGTATAACATCCCATTTTTAAACGAGTTTCAACTACATATAAACTGAATGTAAACGAACCGTGAAAAAAATGTGTTGCACCGTTCACAATCAGTTTAAACTTATGTGGTATACTATGAGTATTTATAATATTACATCTTTTTAATTGAATTATAGGGAGGTTTTACGGATATGTTTCACATTCTTGTGGTAGAAGATGATGCGAAACTGCGTTCCCTGTTCTGCACGGTACTCACCAACAATGGTTATCTGGCGCTTCCGGCAGAAAGCGGCGAAAAAGCATTATCTCTTTTAGATTCTGAATATGTAGATCTCATTATTTCGGATATTATGATGTCCGGAATGGACGGATATGAACTGTTTTATCCCCAATTAGGTGTAAAACTCTGCTCGATGGCGGGCGGCGGCGTACAAAAAATCTATATGGTGTTTTTAAGAGAACCGTCCCGGCGGGACAGGTCAGGCAGTGACCTGTTCCACCTCCGGGATGGGTTTGAGATTAAAATGAATTTCGATAGAAATGTGTCTTGTTTTATCTTCGTCAATGCGCTCATGCACGACGATTTCTTTGATTAAGCGGTTGAGGGTGGCTGCGTCCAGCTCTGTGATGTTGGCGTATTCCTGAATGGCTTCCACCCATTGTTTTGCGTCATTGGCAAGCTGGACTTCATCGGACAGCCGCTTTCTGCCCTCGGACACTTTTGTTTTAAGCTCCGTCTGCTCGGTCTGTGTCTTTTCCAGCATGGTGTTGAAATTCTGCTCACTGATACGCCCTGCAATCATATCCTCATAAAGCCGCATTACCATTTTGTCCAGAACCTCAATCCGTTCCTCGTCCCTTGTAAGGGAGCGTTCCATTGCTTCCCGCTGTTCCCGCTGCTCGGCTTCACAGGTATTGGTCAGGCGGTCGGCAACCGCTTCCCCGTCCATCAGGGCAGCTCTGGCACATTCCCGGATTTTCCGCAGCACATGGCTGTAAAGGGTGTCATAATCAATCCGGTGCTGGGTGCAGTGGTTCTTTCCAAAGGCATTGTAGGTCTTGCAGGAGTAAATCCGCTGGGGATGTTTTGCGTTTGTGTAGCGTATCGTCAGCGACTTCCCACACTCGCCGCATTTTATCAGTCCGGCAAACAGGCTGATTTCATTGGTCTGCCCCGGACGCTGGCGGGATTTCAGCTTGTTCTGCACAATGTCAAAGCTCATGCGGTCAATCAGCGGTTCATGCTGTCCCTCCACCACAATCCAGTCCTCCGGCTTCTTTTCCCCAATCGTTCCGATTTTGAAACGGTAGTCTTTTTTCTGGGAAGCAATCGCCCCGGTGTAGACGGGATTCATCAAAAGGTCTTTGATAACGGAGAAGTCCCACATATACCGCCCGTTTTCCGGGTCTTTCTTTTCCCATTTGGTGCGGGTATTGCGAAGCCCCCGTTCCCGGTTCCACCATGTGGGGCAGGGGATTTTTTCTTCCTCCAGCCGTCTGCGGATATAGTTCGGACCATGACCGTTTAGGGCATATCCGAAAATCAGCCGCACAATCGGGGCGGTTTCCTCGTCAATGAGCAGATGGTTTTTGTCCTCCGGGTCTTTCCGATACCCAAACGGGGCAAGACACCCGGTAAACTGTCCTTTCTGCGCTTTCAGAAGATAAGAGGAATGGACTTTCTTGGAAATATCCTTGCTGTACATCTCGTTCAGGATATTCTTGAACGGGGCAATATCGTTGTTATCCCGCAGGGTGTCGATACCGTCATTCATGGCGATATAGCGGACACCGTTTCTTGGGAAAAAGTCCTCAATCAAATGCCCGGTTTGCAGATAGTTACGCCCCAGTCGGCTGAGGTCTTTCGTGATGACAAGGTTGATTTGCCTGCGCTCAATGGCTCTCAACATTCTCTGTAAATCAGGACGCTCCATATTAAGACCTGTGAAGCCATCGTCCTGATAGACTGCCACAACCTCCCATCCCTGCTTTTCGCAGTATTTTTCCAGCATATCACGCTGGTTTGCGATACTGGCACTTTCGCCTTGCAGGTCATCGTCCTTTGACAGCCTGCAATAGACCGCTGCACGATAGCCCCCGGCAAGTGCCTTTCCGATTGTTCTGTATTCCATTTCGTTCATCATAGCCATTTACCCACACAATCCAGACGGTATCTGGCTCTTTTGAACCTCATCTTCATTATAGCTTATATCTTTCTTTTTAGCAAGATATTCTTTTGTATTTGTCTTTCCGTATTTCTGGGAAATCAGGCTGACGAACACATCAGTGGCGTCCAGTTCCCCGTCAAACACCGTTGTAACATGAATCTCTGTTTTGTTTTTTGCCATAGGCAGTTATCCTCCATACATGAAAATAGCCAGACAGAGGGTGTCGGCAA
>OMFD01001549.1_pt1 | contig 11078 bp, 8 predicted proteins | sample 1645541 | NCBI WGS metagenome assembly OMFD01 (sample SAMEA103958149, study PRJEB25191) | human gut metagenome | biome: human-associated habitat [ENVO:00009003]; feature: intestine environment [ENVO:2100002]; material: feces | place: Germany | collected 2013/2015
AGATCACCGTCGGTGAGCTGGCTGCCCGCCTGAAGCAGCAGGCCGGCAAGGTCATCGCCAAGTTCATGCAGATGGGCGAGATGCATGCCATCAACGACGTCATCGATTTCGATACCGCCGCTCTGGTGGCCGAGGAGTTCCACGCCAAGGTCGAGAAGGAAGTCCACGTCACCATCGAGGAGCGCCTGTTCACCCAGGAGGAGGATTCTCAGGACGATCTCGTCACCCGTCCCCCGGTCGTCTGCGTCATGGGCCACGTTGACCACGGCAAGACCAGTATCCTGGACGCTATCCGCAAGACCAACGTCACCGCAGGCGAGGCCGGCGGCATCACCCAGGCCATCGGTGCATATCAGGTCAAGGTCAACGACAGCCTCATCACCTTCCTGGATACCCCGGGCCACGAGGCATTCACCTCCATGCGCGCCCGCGGTGCCAACATGACCGATATTGCAGTTCTGGTCGTCGCCGCCGATGACGGCATCATGCCCCAGACGGTCGAGTCCATCAACCACGCCAAGGCCGCCAACGTCAAGCTCATCGTGGCCATGAACAAGATGGATAAGCCCACCGCCAACCCCGAGCGCGTGATGGAGGGCCTGACCAAGTACGGCATCATCACCGAGGACTGGGGCGGCGATGTGGCCTGCATCCCCGTCTCCGCACTGACCGGCATGGGCATCAACGACCTGCTGGAGCGGATCGCGCTGGAGGCCGAGGTCATGGAGCTCAAGGCCAACCCCAACCGCCGCGCCAAGGGTGCTGTTGTTGAGGCCCGTCTGGACAAGGGCCAGGGCCCCATCGCCACCATTCTGGTGCAGAACGGCACCCTCCACTCCGGCGACGTCATCATCGCCGGTACCGCCGTGGGCCGTGTGCGTACCATGCGCAGCGACAAGGGCATGCTGCTGAACGACGCCGGCCCCTCCACTCCTGTGGAGATCACCGGTCTGACCGCTGTGCCTGAGGCCGGCGACCTGTTCGAGGCCGTCGAGGACGAGCGTCTGGCCCGTGAGCTGGCCGAGCAGCGCATCGCTGCCGCCAAGGAGAAGCAGTTCTCCTCCTTCCAGAAGGTCACGCTGGATAACCTGTTCAGCCAGATGGCTCAGAACGATATGAAGGAGCTGGCCATCGTCGTCAAGGCTGACGTCCAGGGCTCCGCCGAGGCTGTCAAGCAGAGCCTCGAGAAGATCTCCAACGACGAGGTCCGCGTCCGTGTCATCCACGCCGGTGTCGGTGCCATCAGCAAGTCCGACGTTGACCTGGCCGACGCATCCAACGCCATCATCATCGGCTTCAACGTCCGCCCCGACAACGTGGCGAAGGAAGAGGCCGCTGCCACCAAGGTCGAGATGCGTATGTACCGCGTCATCTATGACGCCATCAACGACGTCACCGACGCTATGAAGGGTATGCTGGCTCCCAAGTTCCGCGAGGTGTCTCTGGGCGAGCTGCAGGTCCGTCAGGTCTACAAGATCAGCAACGTGGGCACCGTTGCAGGCTGCCGCGTGACCAGCGGCAAGATCACCCGCGACAGCAAGGTGCGCGTTGTCCGTGACGGCATCGTCATCACGGAGGACGAGATCGCATCTCTGAAGCGCTTCAAGGACGACGCCAAGGAAGTGGCCGAGGGCTACGAGTGCGGCGTCACTCTGGCAAAGTTTGCCGACGTCAAGGAAGGCGACGTCTACGAGGCCTTCAAGATGGAAGAATACCGCGACTAAGGAGAAACTATGTCTCAGAAAAATATGGGCCGTCTGGCGCAGGACATGAAGCGTGAGCTCATCGCCATCATCGGACGGCTGAAAGACCCGCGGCTGGAGGGCGGTCTGCTGACCGTCACCCGGCTGGATGTGACGCCCGACCTGGACGTGGCGAAGGTCTATGTGAGCGTGATGGGCCGTGAGGACGGCCCCAAGCCCGCCATCGAGGCCCTGAACCGCGCCGCAGGCCATGTGCGCACCGAAGTGAGCAAGAAAATGCACATCCGCAAGGCACCCCGCTTCATCTTTGTGGAGGACGACGGTGCCGCCTATGCAGCCCACATCAATGAGCTGCTCCGCACGCTGAATGTGAACGGCGACGCTGAGGACTCCCAGCCCGCCGAGACCGAGGAATAAATCCAGCGCTGCGGAAAGGATGGATCCATCAAATGACAGAACAGCTCAATGTGCAGCAGATGGCGGAGCGCCTCTGTGCTGCGGACAACATTCTGGTCCTGTGTCATAAAAACCCGGACGGCGACACCATCGGCTGCGGCAGCGCCCTCTGCCACGCGCTCAAGGCGCTGGGCAAGACGGCAGCTGTCCTCTGCTCCGATGCAGTGCCTTCCCGCTACAGCTTTACTGCACCGGTGCCGTTCCGGGGCGAGTTTGAGCCCAAGACCGTTGTGGCCGTGGATGTTGCCAGCGTGCAGCTCTTTGGCGAAAACAACGGTGTGCCGCAGTATACCCGCCACGTCGATCTCTGCATCGACCACCACACGGGCAACAGCGGCTATGCGGATTTCACCCTGCTGGACGGCAATGCGGCCGCAGCGGCAGAGCTTCTGTATGAGGTCATCAGCGAGATGGGCGTGGAGATCACCCCCCTCATCGCCAACTGCCTCTACACCGGCCTCGCTACTGACACCGGCTGCTTCCGGTTCTCTTCCACCACTGCCAACACCCACCTCGTGGCGGCAAAGCTCATTCTGGCCGGTGCGCAGGTGGAGGAGCTGAACACCCTGCTCTTCGACACCAAACCCCGGGAGCGGATGGAGGCGGAGCGTATCGCCCGCAACCATCTGGAATATCATCTTGAGGGCCGCTGCGCCCTGATGTATCTGACCCGGGACGAGATCGAGCAGAGCGGCGTGGACCCGGCTGACCTGGAAGAGCTGACCAGCCTGCCCATCAGCATCGAGGGGGTCAAAGTGGGCCTGCTGCTCCGTCAGCAGCCCGGCGGCAGCTACCGCATCAGCGTGCGCGCCGCCAAGGGCGTGGACGCCTGCGCCATCGCACGGCGTCTGGGCGGCGGCGGCCACACCCGCGCAGCGGGCTGTGAGCTGCTGGGCAACCTCGACAACGCCAAGAGCGCCATTCTGGCTGAAGTGGAGGCGGAACTCGACCGCCCCGAGACGCAGGAGGAAAGCTGATGCAGGGCATCCTTATCGTAGATAAGCCGATGGAGTGGACCAGCTTTGACGTCATCGCCAAGCTGCGCGGCATCCTCGGCACCCGCAAGCTGGGCCACAGCGGTACGCTGGACCCCATGGCCACCGGCGTTCTGCCGGTGTTCTGCGGCGGGGCCAGCAAGGCTGTGGACCTTCAGCTCGACCACACCAAGACCTACTGCGCCCGGCTGCGGCTGGGGATGCAGACCGACACCGGCGACATCACCGGCACTGTGCTGGAAACGGCCCCGGTGACGGCGGGTGAGAAGGAGCTGCTGGCTGTTCTGCCCCGGTTCCTCGGCCCCCAGATGCAGATGCCGCCCATGTACTCGGCGATTAAGATCAACGGCCAGCCCCTTTATAAGCTGGCCCGCGAGGGTGTCACGGTGGAGCGGAAGGCCCGCCCCATCGAGATCCTGGACATCCGGTACGGCGGCAGCCCGGTGGAGAACGAATATGTCCTCACCGTCCGCTGCTCAAAGGGAACGTATATCCGCACCCTGTTGGAGGACATTGCCGCCGCTATGGGCCAGAAAGGCACCATGAGCGCTTTGCGCCGCACGACGGCGGGTGTCTACACCGAGGCTGACGCCCACACGCTGGAAGAGATACAGGAGGCAAAGGACGCAGGCCCCGAGGCACTGCAGGCTTTAATGCTGCCGGTAGAGAGCGTGTTCGAGAGCCTGCCTCTGCTGGTGGCAGAGCCGAGGGTGGAGCAGCACCTGTACAACGGCTGCCCCACCAGCCGCTATCCGGCGGCAGATGGCCGCTACCGTGTCCGCAATGCCGAAGGTCAGTTCCTGGGTCTTGCGAACATCACCGGCGGCGTGCTCAAGGTCGAAAAACTCTTTGTAGAGAGGAATTAAAGAACATTCATGCAGATCTATTCACAGCTTGCGCCGCTTGCGCTGGGCGGTGCCCACGGCTCTGCTGTGGCAATGGGCTTTTTTGACGGCATCCACATCGGCCACCGCGCGGTCATCAATGGCGCAGTGGAGTGGGCCAGGGCCCATGGCGCGGCACCGGCAGTGTTCACCTTCCGCCTGCCCACCGAAAACAAGATGAAGGGCAAGCGCCTGCTCTCCACCGAGGACAAGCACGCCCTCATCGCCAGCCTCGGCGTGGAGCACTATCTCTGCCCCGATTTCGAGGAGATCAAGGCCATGACGCCGGAGCAGTTCGTGCTGGGCATCATCCGGGACTGCAACGCCCGGGCGCTGTTCTGCGGCGAGAACTTCACCTTCGGGGCCAGGGCGGCAGGCACACCGGAGCTGCTGCGTCAGCTCTGCGCGCCGCTGGGCGTGGAGGTCGTCGTCCTGCCGATGGCACAGTTTGAGGAGAAGCCTGTTTCCTCCACCCGCATCCGCACCGCGCTGGAAGGCGGTGACATCCCGGCGGCCAATGCCATGCTGGGGATGCCCTACGCCATCCGCTTTACGGTGCATCACGGGGCGGGCCTTGGCCGGACGCTGGGCGTGCCGACCATCAATCAGCTCTACCCGCAGGGCTTCCAGCTGCCCCGGTACGGCATCTATATCACCCGCACCAGGATAGGGGACAAGTGGTACCCCTCGGCCACCGGCCTTGGCACCCGGCCCACCGTCAACAGCGACGAGAGCAAGGTGACCTGCGAGACCTTCATCCCGGGCTTTACCGGCGACCTTTACGGCACCGACCCGGTGGTGGAGTTCCACGCCTACCTCAGCCCCAGCAAAAAGTTCGACACGCTGGATGAGCTGCGCGAGTGCATCGACCACGCAGCCCAGCGCGCGCAGGAATACTTCGCGGAGTGAACTTTATGAAAAAAACAAAGATGTATCAGAACAAAGCCGAGATCAAAAAGGCTGTGGGCGGCATCAGCCGCTGAATAAAACAAGAACGCACCTCACCAATGAAAGCGATCGGTGAGGTGCGTTTTTGCTTCGTCAGAAAGAGAGACCGGAAAAATAGAGGTGCTCCACCGTTTCCTTTTCGGCGGCGGAGAGGGATGTGTCTGCGGCCATGGCGGCACGGATGCTTTCCTGGGTATCCGGGTAGGAGCTGAGGGTGATGCAGGCTGCTTCGCTGTCGGCATCGAAGTGGAGGGCGTCGCGGTCTTGCGGCGTCCAGGCGTCCCAGCCCGGGGAACCGCTGGTCATGAACCCGGCAAGCGCCTGCTTCAGCCGGGCCGAAAGGGCCTGCGCACCTGCTGAAGACAAATCAGCACAGGCAGAATAGCTGCTTTCGGACGAGAAGAGCGCCAGCGGCAGGCCGTGGAAGGAGCCGAGGCCCGGGATAGCCGTCTGACTGTCGCTCCCGCCGTAGTCGATGAGGCCAAGCCAGACCGGAGCACTGCCGCCCAGCGCTTCGGCGACAGCTTCGGTGCTGCTCCAGCGGCAGAGGGCTGAGCCGTATTTTACGGCATAGGCCCGGGCCGCGCTGGAAGCGGGCCGCAGGTCGTCCCGGACAAAGCCGCTGAATTCGGTGGCGCTGCTGAGCAGCAGGAGGGGGACAGCACTCCGGGCGCCCCGGGAGAGCACCACATCGTCTGCGTAAAGGATGGCTGGTTTGCCGAGGGCCGCAATGCGGGCCGGTTCGAGGCCGCAGAGCCATTCCCGGACGTCCGCCCCCGGCGTCAGCAGCCATTCGGCGGCGGAAGCCGTGTCAGCGAACCGCCCGTCTTCCACGGCCAACGGCGCGAAATTTTCAGCCAGCTTCTGGGCGGCGGCGTCCGGGTCGGCGAGGGACAGCCCGCCGGAGATGGCGACGGCTTTCTGGAAGCGTCCGCGGAAGAGCGGGCTGCCTGCAAGGGCCGCTGCCATCCGCCCGCCGTCAGAGAAGCCGCAGAGGGTGATGTTGTCGGCATCGCCGCCAAAGCGGCGGATGTTGTCCCGCACCCAGTCCAGCGCCCGGGCGATGTCCAGCAGGGCAAAGTTTCCGGTGGCGTCCGGGTCTGGAGTGAGGGCGGGCAGACAGTTCCACCCGAACAGCCCCAGCCGGTAGTTGAGCGCGACAAAGACGCAGCCCGCATCCCGCACGAGTTCGCAGCCGGGCAGCTCGAGAGATGAGCCTGTGGCGGCGCTGCCGTGCAGATAGACGAGGACGGGCCGCTTTTTGGCCTCGGCGGAAGAATAAATGTCCAGTGTCAGGCAGTCCTCGGTGCCGAGAGGAAAGGTGGTGTACTGGTAGGCCGCCGGTGCGGGGCTGGTGCAGTCCCGCACTGTGTGCCAGCAGGCGGGCTCCTGCGGCGCTGTCCAGCGGCTTTCGCCCGTGGGCGCGGCACCGTAGGGGATGCCGTACCAGCAGAGCTGACCGTTTTCGCCCTCTCTGCCCTTCACCGGGCCGTACTGGGTCTGGCAGAGAGCAGAGACAGGGGAGAACAGGCCGTTTTCGGTTTCAGAAAAAGCCGCATCAGCCGGGAGGAGCGGGCTTGAAAAAACCGCTGCGGCGGCTGCGCTTCCTTTGAGGAAGTTGCGGCGGGAAAAGCAATGTGTCATTCAATCTACCTCTTTATTACAATAGACAGATTATAACATGATTTGACAGGAAAACAACGTCCTTATTTTTGCGGATCTGTAAAAATTTTTCTTGCTTTTTACGTTGGTTTCTGTTATACTAGCCCTGTTACCGCGATACGGGGCTGGGAGTATGCCCACTCGGGAGTACCGTTTTCCCGCTGCTGTGTCGCTGGCAAATAAAAATTTTATAAAGAGGTACTGTTACTATGAACAAGCAGGAAGTTATGGCCAAAGTCGCTCTGACCGAGAAGGACACTGGCTCTCCCGAAGTCCAGGTCGCTCTGCTGACCGCTCACATCAACGAGCTGAACGAGCACCTGAAGAAGAACCCTAACGATCACCACAGCCGCCGTGGTCTGATGAAGATGGTTGGCCGCCGCCGCAATCTGCTGGCCTACCTCCAGAAGAAGGACATCGAGCGTTACCGTGCTCTGATCGCAACTCTGGGTCTGCGTAAGTAATAGAAAACAGAGGGCAGGTACCGCAAATGGTGCCTGCCCTTTGCTCTTTTATGTTGGATTTTCCCTTGTATCCCAGGCACTGGAACAAATAGGCCGCTGCTGCGTGTTGCAGCAGTAAATCGAACGCCTGTGTGAAGCGGCACGGACGCTGGATTTATTGCTATGATGCGCGGCGGGCAGCCTTTTGGAATATCAAACGGACATAAGGAGGCAAACCAAATGGCAATCGAATTTGGTTCCCGCAAAGAAAACTTTGACAACTTCAAAGTTTACGAGACTACGCTGGCAGGCCGCCCCTTCAAGGTGGAGATGGGCAAGATGTGCGGCTTGTCCAACGCAAGCGCCCTCATCCGCTACGGCGAGACCTGCGTGATGTGCAACGTGGTCATGAGCCCCAAGCCCCGCGAGGGCGTCGATTTCTTCCCCCTGAACGTGGAGTACGAGGAAAAGCTCTACGCCGCAGGCCGCATCCCCGGCAGCTTCATGCGCCGTGAGGGCCGCCCCGGCGAGCGCGCCATCCTGACCAGCCGCGTCGTGGACCGTCCCATGCGCCCCCTGTTCCCGAAGGAGATGCGCAACGACGTCTGCATCACCATGACCGTCATGAGCCTGGACCCCGACTGCAGCCCTGAGATCGCCGGCATGATCGGCGCATCTCTGGTCACCGCGGTGTCCGAGATCCCCTGGAACGGCCCCATCGGCGGCGTGCAGGTGGGTCTGGTGGACGGCGAGATCGTCCTGAACCCCACTCAGGAGCAGCGCAAGAAGAGCGACCTGGCCCTGACCGTCGCCGCCACCATGGACAAGATCGTCATGATCGAGGCCGGTGCCAATGAGGTCGATGAGGACACCATGCTGAACGCCATCAAGGCCGCTCACGTGGAGATCAAGAAGATCATCACCTTCATCAACAGCATCGTGGCCGAGCGCGGCAAGCCGAAGATCGATTTCCAGGTCGTGGGCCTCGATATGGACCTGTTCCACGCCATCAAGGAGAAGTATCTCGACGACTTCAAGGCCGCCATGGATACCGACGACAAGAATGTGCGTGATGCCGCTCTGCTGCCCATCATGGACAAAATCGCCGAGGAGTACCCCGACCTGACCGAGGCCGACCTCGACCTCGTCAGCTACAAGATGCAGAAGTACGTCGTCCGCCGCTGGCTGCTGGACGAGGGCAAGCGCGTGGATGGCCGCGGCATCAACGAGATCCGCCCGCTGGCCGCAGAAGTCGGCATCCTGCCCCGTGTGCATGGCTCCGGTATGTTCACCCGCGGCCAGACTCAGGTGCTCACCACCTGCACCCTCGGCGGCACCAAGGACAACCAGCTCATGGATGACCTGACCGACGAGCAGACCAAGCGCTACATCCATCACTACAACTTCCCGCCGTACTCCGTCGGCGAGGCCCGCGCACCCCGCAGCCCCGGCCGCCGCGAGATCGGCCACGGCGCACTGGCTGAGCGCGCTCTCGTGCCTGTGCTGCCCTCTCTGGAAGAGTTCCCCTACACCATCCGCTGCGTGTCTGAGGTCCTCTCTTCCAACGGCTCCACCTCTCAGGCTTCCATCTGCGGCTCCACGCTGGCTCTGATGGACGCAGGCGTCCCCATCAAGGCTCCTGTCGCCGGTATCTCCTGCGGCCTCATCACCGAGGGCGACCGCTGGATGACCATGCTGGACATCCAGGGCGTCGAGGACTTCCACGGTGATATGGACTTCAAGGTGGGCGGCACCCGCAAGGGCATCACCGCCATCCAGATGGATATTAAGATCGACGGCCTGACCTACGACATCATCGCCGAGGCCTTCGAGAAGTGCCGCAAGGGCCGTCTGTACATCCTCGATGAAATCATCAAGCCCGTCATCGCAGAGCCCCGCCACGAGCTGAGCCGCTGGGCCCCCAAGATGTTCAGCATGATGATCCCCACCGATAAGATCAAGGACGTCATCGGCAAGGGCGGCAAGGTCATCCAGGACATCTGCGCCACCTGCAACTGCAAGATCGACGTGCAGGAGGACGGCCATGTGTTCGTCTCCGCCGTGGATCAGGAGGACGCAAAGCGCGCCATCTTCACCATCAAGACCATTGTGGAGGATCCCGAGATCGGTGCCATCTACAAGGGCAAGGTCACCCGTCTGATGAACTTCGGTGCCTTTGTCGAGATCGCTCCGGGCAAGGAGGGCCTCGTCCACATCTCCAAGCTGGACACCAAGCGTGTCGAGCGCGTGGAAGATGTTGTCGCTGTGGGTGATGCCATCGTCGTCAAGGTGACGGACATCGACCAGCAGGGCCGCATCAACCTGAGCCGCCGCGACGCCATTCTGGCTCTCGAAGCCAAGAAGGCACAGCAGGAGCAGGGCTGATAGATCGCTTCTGAATATGCCCCCGCGCACACAGCGCGGAGGCATATTTTGTCTCATGGGCGAAGGATCTTCAATTCCCTACTGAAAAAGTTTGTTTTAAGGGGTTGACAAATCCCGTCGAGGCGAGTACAATAAACGCAATATCACTAAAATGGCTGTGAAGAGAAGAGTAAGCTTTCGCATGAGCCTTACCAGAGAGCCCGGCAGGTGGAAAAGGGCAGGAAACAGGGAGCCGAAAATGGTCTCGGAGCTGCGCGGACGAAGAGCAAGAGCACTAGTCCGCGACGGGTGCGCCCGTTAAAGCGTCCGGCTGTAAGCAGAAAAAATTCTGCCGCAGTTTTGAGGCAGTGTCCGCGAGGATGCTGTGAACCAAGGTGGTACCACGGAAGTTTCAAAGCCTCCGTCCTTGTGCAGCGCATGGCTGGCAGGGACGGGGGCTTTTTTGATGCTTCCGTTCAAGGCGGGCGCGGACTGTGCCGCGCCGCCGCTGTACATTCTATTTATCCAATAATAGAGAGGGAAAAAACTATGATTACTCGTCGTGATTTTCTGAAAGTTACCGGTGTCGCAGCCGCTGCTGCTGCCCTGACCGCCTGCGGCGGCTCTTCTTCCACCGCAAGCTCTGCTGCTTCCAGCACTGCCGCTTCTTCTGAGGCTGCTTCCGCTGCAGCAAAGCTGGACAAGGTGAAGGTCGCTGTCCCCAACGACACCACCAACGAGGCCCGCGCTCTGACCCTGCTGGAGAAGAACGGCTTCTTCAAGCTGAAGGCTGACGCCGGCCTGACCGCCACCAAGAACGACATCGAGGAGAACCCCCTGAACGTCACCGTCGATGAGGTCGAGGCTGCTCAGGTCCCCAACGTCCTGCAGGATGAGGACTACGCTGTCATCAACTCCAACTACGCCATCTCCGCTGGTCTGGACCCCATGACCGACGCTTTGGCAATGGAGGACGGCTCTTCTGCTTACGTCAATGTTCTGGTCTGCAAGGAGGGCAACGAGAACGAGCCCAAGATCAAGGCCCTCGTCGCCGCTCTGCAGAGCCAGCAGGTCAAGGACTTCATGGATGAGAACTACAAGGGCGCTGTCGTCTCCGTCGTCGAGACCCCGACCGATGGCTATGACACTTCCATCGACTACGATGCACTGAACGGCGAGACCGTCAGCTGCGCTGCTACTCCCGCTCCCCACTGCGAGGTCCTGGAGGTCTGCAAGGACATTCTGGCCGCTAAGGGCATCACTCTGGACATCCAGGAGTACGACGACTATGTGATCCCCAACACCATCGTCGAGGACGGCCAGTGCGACACCAACTACTTCCAGCATCAGCCGTATCTGGACAACTTCAACGAGGAGAAGGGTACCCATCTGGTGACCGTCGCCGGCATCCACGTCGAGCCCATGGGCATCTACGGCGGCAAGCAGGACAGCCTGGCACCCATCGTGGGCTAACCTCTCCGTCATTGCTTCGCAATGCCACCTCTCCTATCGAGGAGAGGCCTTGGCATTTCGTAAAGCTTTATCTCTTCGCCAGAGGCTCCCCTCGGTAGGGGCAACAACGACGACCGCCGCCAGTGGCGGAAACAGGGAGTCGTTGTTGGG
>OMFD01001557.1_pt1 | contig 11047 bp, 6 predicted proteins | sample 1645541 | NCBI WGS metagenome assembly OMFD01 (sample SAMEA103958149, study PRJEB25191) | human gut metagenome | biome: human-associated habitat [ENVO:00009003]; feature: intestine environment [ENVO:2100002]; material: feces | place: Germany | collected 2013/2015
GGCGTCGTCGTCGGCGACGATGAGCCAGTAGCCACAGGGCAGCTCGGCCGCCGTGCCCGCGTTAAGGGCCACGGACACGGCGTCAGAGCTCTGGAGGGAACGAGCGAGCTGTGCGCTCAGCGCGCTCGTAAGGTGGGAATCGGTGTTGAGCCACTCGGCAGCTTCCTGCGCGGTGGTCTGGGAATTGGGCATGCCGGCGCTGTGCAGCACGGGCAGCGCGGCGTCGCGCACGGCGTCGCTTACCCAGGCGAGGTCGGTGGCGATCTTGGCGTCGCTGTCGCCGTCGACGACGTTGGCGCTAAAGATCTGGTAGGCGTCGTAGCTGCTCGCCACGGTGCCGCCCACCGTGATGGAACCGGTCGAGGTCGGCGCGGCCTGCGCGGAAGCGGGGAACACAACCGCGCAGGTGCCGACCACGAGGGCAAGCAGCGCAAACAAGATCGGGAAGGAGCAAACTTTCTTATTCACGACGCTCACCTCCCTTCGCATTCGCCTTGCGACGAATGTACATCCAGGCTGCAGCAGCGCAAAGCACCGCCGCGCCGGCAAGGTACGTCAGCGTGACGCCCGACATACCAGAAAGGGGTAAAGAGGTGGAGTAGGTGTTGGTGAAGGTGGGGGTAGTGTCGGGAAACTCGTGGTCCTTATTATCGGTGTCTTTCCACGTACCGCCGGGGTCAACGGTTCCCTTCCTGTAGGTAACCCTACATTTGATCTCTCCTTTTTTGGCGTCATACGTTGGCTCAACCGTGAACTTATAGACCGACTGGTCGTACGTGTAGTGCGAGAACTGCGAACCGTCGGTTTCCTCGCGCACATAGTACGTAAAGTTCTTGAAAGAGCCACCCGTGGAACCACCCGGGTCGTCGGGATTATTCCTGATATCAGAAAGCGAGTACTTGAGCTCAACCTTTTTATTGTTATCAGTGGTGTCCTTGAACGAAAGCGTCTGCTCCGTATCTTTACCAGCAGAGGTCACGGCAGTACCGATGATGTTGTCAAATTTGCTGTCTTTCGCAAGTTGAAGCGTGAACGCCTTCATCTCGCCACCCTCAACGACCTTAGTCGCCTCAGGAGTCCAGAAGACGGGGGGCACGATTTTGTTGGTAAAGGTCGGGTTGTCGCTTCTGTTACCGATAGTCACCGTGGCCTCCGTTCCATCCTCCGATGGCGCGAAGGAATAACCACTGAGATTAAGCTGCACGAAGTCTTTATCCGTCTCGGCCTTTTTAAAGACGGCCACACTCTCTACCTTGTAATAGTTGATAGGATACGTCATGAGGAATTCAGTCTTGTATGGACTACCGCCAACAGTTACCTCGATCTTGTAAATTGTCTTATCGAATTTGGTGTCTAATTCGTTTTGGCCGCTGATGGGTTCCTCAACGAGATAGAAAACGTATTGCCCTGAAGAATAGTCCTTGCCAGAGTCGAAGGTGATACTGCCGCTTGATTGATCAACAGTCGCCTCACCCGCACCACTGCAATCGCCCATATCAAATGTGCCGTCATCTTTCCAAGAAGGTGCCTTGGTACCGTTAACCTTCTGGCGCAGCAGCTGAAACTTGTACGCGTGCCCATCAAGGCTTTGCTTGTTTCCCTTTGCATTCACAAGCGCCTTAGTGGCGTTGAGTTTCATACTCGGGTAAACCCTCAGATCATTGACTTCGCCGACGATGAGATCGCCGTTGGTCATGATGCCGCCACCGTGGGTGTAGGAGTAGTTGCCACTGATGATGGTCGTAGCCTTCTCTTGCGCCTTATCTATGGCATCTTTAGCCGGATGGGCCTCCAAACCGAACATGTACTTAGCCTCGGCACCGCCATTTAGGTCGATGGTAACCGGATTTCCGTCGCAGGTGCCGTGCCAGCCAGCTGAGCCGCCGCCGAGCATCTTGCCGAGAACGACAGCAATTGTCTGATCCGCGCCTTCCTTTTTACGCACCAGGAAGAAATCCTTATGGCCGGATTTTTGGAAGTCAGGAGTAACGTAATTTACTTCATCGTGGTCTTCATTTTTGCCGGCGCCGCCAGCGGAATAATGATATGCTGTCAGTTTATTGCCATATTGATCAACGTTATCTTTGTTGTCATAGATAGCAGCGCCTTTTGAGTGCGAAACGATTGTCTTGCCCGTAGGACAAGCACCGATGCCACCGCCCCAGCCACCGGCCTTATTATTAGTGATCAGCGTCTTGACGATGTTGAGCGTACCGCCTTCCTGAACAAAGACACCACCGCCACCCCAGTCGCCACCGCGGTCTTCTTTGCTGCCCGTCATGGTCTTGTTGTTGGTGATGTAAACCCTGTTTGATGCATTTTCCGCATTATTATCGCCGGTATTAATATCGCCGGTAGTATCGCCAGAAATACGGAGGCCACCGCCCTCGGCATTATCGGACATATTGCCCGCAATAAAACCGCTGAACATGGTAAATGCAACTCCCTGCCCGTTGGGGAGGCCAGCGTAGATTCCACCGCCGGCCTCATAGGAGTAATTGGCAGTAACGGAGCCACCCGTCATGGACAGCATTCCACCGTTCGTGGATGCAATGCCGCCGCCACCGAGGAGACCTTTGTTGTAACGGTCTTTATTAGCGATGCGAGCTTCAGCTCGGTTGTTAGTTATATTGGCAGAATCACTGATGGTTACGGATGCACCCTGGGTATAAACACCGCCACCGTAGCCGCCGTCGCCGACGTCATAACCATCGGTGATATCATTCTCATATGTTGCATTACCCGAGATGACACCGCCGGAGAGTTCCAGTGTCGCGCCATTGTTAGCAAAGATGCCACCGCCAGAAGCAGCCTTGTTTCCCGCGACCACGCCGCCTGTCATTTCGAGGCTGGCATTCGCGCCCGTTATGCACAGACCACCGCCCCAGCCACCGCCGTTGCCGTTGGTGACGTAACCGCCAGAAATATAAACAGCGCCCTGAGAGAAAATAACGTGGCCGTCGTTGCCCAGGGCACGAGGCGTTGTGATCATGCCACCCTTAAGGTTTAGCGTGCTATCTTTCTCAACGGAAATGACTCGATTTACATAGCCCTCTTTGCATGCAACGATAGCGCCGAAATCGGCAACAGTGTGCTGGTAGGTCGTTTCGCTAGTACCAAAACCGTTAGGCGTGCTTTCAGTTACGTAGTATGTGAGTGATTGTGGAACACTTCCACTTAGCTGCATCATTGCTTGCTGACCAGGTTCACTACTGGTAGCTTCAGTCTGCAAGTCCTCCGCCGTACCTTCGACAGTTAGCGTAGAGCCATTTGAAATTGTGATAAATGCACGAACAGGATCGCTGGTGCCCTTGTCACTGTTACCGCTGCTGTAATAAAGCTTGTGATTCGCAAGGTCGATTGTAGTATTTTGCCTGATAGTGATTGACTCACTTGAACTAATGTCAGCCGCAAGACGTAGTTTATCGGGTTTAGTCGGGGCGTTAAGGTACGTTGTCAGGTCTCCGTCACTCGTCAGCAGCGTGTACCCATCCTTATCTCTTTGAAGTCCCGGAACCTCACCTTCATTTGCAACAGTAGCGGCCTTATAGACAGACTGCCCATCATCCGCGGGCTGCGCAGCGCTCTCGGCTCCCGTGTCATCAGACAACGGGGGCGTCCCGAGAGCATCGTCGCCAGACTCGCCACCCTCAGCGTCGTCACTATTCTGGTTTTCGGTATCCCCGTTGTTGGTGTTGTCTACATCAGTAGACTCACTTGAGGAACCCCCCCCCATCACAGTTTCCTCGGCAGAAACTGTCTGATCATCGTTGGCGATGGCCTGCGAGATCGGGGGCATGACGAGCGACAGTACCAGGCTCAAAACGGAGGCTCCGCACAAAACGCCTGCCAGTACACGGCGCGTCGCTTTTTTACTCTGCTTAGATTTGTCTGAATTCGCTTTCATCGATGTCTCCTCCCCAAGAGACCGCGATCTTGCTCTTTCACTATCAAACGTATCTGCGCAATCTGTAATTGCACACGCTTAGTAATCCATATTGTAGCAATTGTTTGAACATCTAAGCAAGAATACCGATAGTTTTGTAGCGAATTCTCAATTCTCTTGACATTTGCTCGGATTAACCTTCGTTTATTCGCTCTGAAATATCTGTTTCTACTGGTAATTAAGTTAGTTATCAGTTTTTTAATAGCATTTTATTTATTTGCACAACATTTTGCTCAAGAGCAAACATCTTGTGAACAGTCGAAAATCGACCGTGAACGGTAGGTCATTAACCGAAGGAATACCCTACTAAACTGATGAGAAATATCTTTAACCCATCGGTGGTTAGAAGTGTAATGTTCAGACAACCATATTTGAATTTGCGCGCAGATTTTAGGTATCAATTCACCAAATCGCCTGAGGCCACCGCAAAGGCGCCTGCTCCCTTTGCGGTGACTCTCCCCCGGCGCTACAGCAGATGTTCCTCGATAAAGATCGCGATGCCGTCTTTGTCGTTGCTGGCGGTTACAAAATCGGCGGCGGCACGGGTGGCGTCACTGCCGTTTGCCATAGCCACGCCCACGCCGGCGTCGGCCACCATGCAGGTATCGTTGTCGGCATCGCCAAACACGCAGATGTTCTGGAGCTCCATGTCATTGAGCTCCGCCACGCGCACAAGGCCGCGCGTCTTGGACACGCGCGGATCCATGAACTCGTAGAGCCGCTGCGTGGTTTGCAGAGCCGCCGCCTTAACAGTGTCATCGGCAAACGTCGACGCCCGCTCAATCACCCGCGGCATCACCTCGGGCGCCATGGTAAACATCACCTTAGTCTGCGGCTCGCGCAAAAACTCGGCAAAGTCGACCACCTTGTAGGGCACGCCGTCGACACGCGACAGGTGTTCGACGCACGCATTGCTCTCGGGCACATAGAGCACGCCATCCCGAGGGCAAACGGGCGTTGCCGGCAGGCCTGCCATGTGCTCGCAGATGCGCGCGATAGTCTCGCCTGGCAGCGGGTAGCTCAGCTCGTTGATGCCGTGCGCACGGTCGATGACCTCGGCGCCACCGCAGCCCACCATCACGTCTACCAGGCCTTCGATGCCCCAGAGCTCGTACATGGCCTCGGTCGCGTGGGCGTCGCGCCCGGTGCACAGGCCAAAGAGCACGCCGCGCTCGCGCAGGGCGCGGATCGCCGCCACGGTGCGCGGGGACACCGTGTGCTGGCTCGTGAGCAGCGTGCCGTCGATATCGCAGAATACGGCTTTGATGTGGCTAAAGGTGGTGTCCATGGGGGCCTTTCTGGGTTGTGCGGCGGTGTGGGGTGTATTCGTGAACGGCGTACATGGTATACCAAGGCACAGGCCGTTGGGACCCGATCGCCACAAAGGTGCCCGTTCCCCCTTGTGGTGACCGAACCCGAAGGGTGGTCTGGCCCGAGACGCAAAGCATCACAACATTCGACGTTTTTCGGCAAAATCGCGATTTTCATCGAATGTTGTGATGGTTTTTACTGCTTTGCAGCACGATCCAAGTGCCGGCGGCCAAACAACAGCAGCGCCGCGGGAACCGCCGTCACGACCATGCCCGCACCAACGAGCGTCTGCTGCACGCCAAACGTCGCCGCCAGCCACGGGGCAATAGCCAGCGGGGCCACGCCGGCGAACATATTGCCAAAGCCCATGACCGAGTTGATGCGACCGAGCTGCTCGAGCGGAGCCGTCGTTTGCACGATAGTGTTGTGGAGCGGGTTGACGACACCCCAGGCCACGCCCAGGGCAATCTGGCCGACGAGGACCACGCCTACGTACGGCGTCCCCACATAGAGCAAACTTCCCAGGCCCACGGACATGAGCGCCACGAGCAGCGTTTTAAGGTTGGCCAGGTGCGGCGGCAAGCGGAGCGCGAGCACGGCACCCAGCACCGCGCCCACACCCGAGGCCGACGAGAGCCAGCCCATCCACTCAACGCCGACGCGTAGGACATCGCGATAGAAAAACGACTCGAGCGGATCGAAGGCCCCGTAGCCAAAGTTCGAAAGAAAAATGATGCAGAAAAGTAGCGCGAGGACGCTGTTGGTGAAGACTGTCTTGATGCTGGCTGCGAAGGTGGCGCGGGTGGATTTACTGGAGTCGGAGCTTTGGCTGGCGGTACTTGCCGTTGTGCTGCTATCCGCGGGAGTACTTTCGCGCGCGGCGACGCGACCTGCTTGCGGCCTAAAGCCCCAACCGGCAACGAGTGCCAGTACGGTAAAGAGCATCATGAGCACGAACACCGCGCGCGACGACGCAGCCGCCGCGACAAAGCCGCCCAGCGTGGGACCAACGATGATGCTCACGTTTGAAAACATGGCGATGGCAGAGTTGATGTCTTTGAGCTCGACAGGATCGTCGGTGAGGTAGGCCGGATAGGATGTGGCGATGGGCTGGGCGAACCCCATCACAAAGCCCAGGAGTACCGCGCCGGCAAGGACCGTTCCGGTCGCGCTGCCAAAAACGAGGATTGCCGCGCCGGTTGCCAGCGTGCCCACGATGCTCAGCAAGAAATGACGGCGCGGGCCCCAAGCGTCGAGCGCCGCGCCGCCCGCAAAGGATCCCAAGATCACGAATACGTTCATAAAAAGGACGGCCAGCGCTGTCGCCACGACCGAAGCATCGTCTGCATAGGTAAGCGTTCCGATGACGCCGATAAAGTAGCTGGTCTGAAAACCGGTGTAGATGAGAAAGCGCATCGCCACCAGGCGCTTAGCCTGCACGGACAGCGATGATTGAGGCTTTGAGAGAAGAGATGCGAGCATGGAGACTCCTTGTTTCTTACGAATGCGGGCGGCGGGCATTCGCCACCGTCTGTCAAATCAATCTATCCGCACGAAACATTAAGGACGCATCAAGCCCCTTCTCTCCGTTTTTCGCCCGTCATGAACTACTTGGTAGATTGTAAGACATGTCCCACACATCTACCAAAGCAAAAACCACCACAAAGGTGCCTGTCCCCTTTGTGGTGGAAATGACGTTTGCCCAGATAAAACCTGCCAAAATAAACCTGTCCCTTTTTGGCATGTTATGGCAACGCAGCGAGCCGGTTCCAAGTGCCCCAGGTCGCCCCGAAAGAGGAGCGACGCGTACTTTGGTACGCGAGCGACGGCTTGAGGGGCGAGATGGGGTGCTTGGGGCCGGCGCAGCGTCAAGCCTGAAGGTGGTCTTGGATGAGATCGCAGATGGCTCGGGCATCGTTGATGTTGATGGCTCGGGTCGCAAAGCCGGCGTCGAAGGCCTGACGCGCCAGGGCCTCGTTGCAGGCAAGGGCCAGCGTGTGACCGTCGACCAGGTCGAGCGAGCTCTTGCCGCGCAGACGGTCGACACCGGAGCGCGCGACCACGATGTTGTCGAAGCCCTCGGTCTTGTAACCCTCGATGATCACCACGTCGACATCGTTGTAGCGTGACAGCAACTCGCGCGCGGGCATCTCGTCCTCCTCGCGCGTGTCGGCGTACTCCGCCCAGCGCGTGGCGCAGATGAGGCCCACGTGCTTGGAGCCGGCCTGGTGATGGCGCCAGGTGTCCTTAGCGGGCACATCGATATCAAAGCCGTGATGCCCATGATGCTTGAGCGAACCCACGCGCAGGCCGCGGCGGGTGAGCTCGGCGATAACCTTCTCGACGAGTGTGGTCTTGCCCGAGTTTTGGTAGCCGATAAACGCGATCGCGGGGACGGATGGTGTCGGAGCTACGGGCGCGGGGGCAGCAACAGGCCCGTTCGCGGGCGCGGCGCCGTCGGCAGCGGCGGCTTCGGCAGCAGCAGCCTGACGCTCTGCGCGATCCCACACGCCCGAGCGGCCGCCCTCCTTGTGCAACAGGCGCACGTCGACGATCTCCATGCCGCGATCGACCGCCTTGCACATGTCGTAGATGGTCAGACATGCGGCACTCGCGCCGGTCAGGGCCTCCATCTCGATACCCGTCTTGCCCGTCACGCCGGCCGTGACCAGCACGTGAAAGCCAACCTGTCCGTCCGTGCGCGCCGGCGCCCAGCCTTCGGGCACGTCCTCGACAGGCGTCCCCGCCGCAGCGATGGGCGCAATGTCGCACTTACTCTTGGTAATGAGCAGCGGATGGCACATGGGAATGATGTCGCTCGTGCGTTTGATGGCCATGATGCCCGCCACGCGCGCGCAGGCAAGCACGTCGCCCTTTTTGGCGCGATCCTGCAGCACCATGGCCTGCGTCTCGGGATGCATGAGGATGGTGCCCTCGGCGATGGCGATGCGATGGGTCTCGGCCTTGTCGGACACGTCGACCATGCGCACCTCACCCTTGGCGTCCACATGCGTCAGCTCATCGCGACGGGCGTCACGGGCGGGCTCGACGACAGCGCTGACAGACGGCTGCACGGACGTGTCGGCATCGCTTGCCGCGGCCGCGTCTTTGTGGGCAGACATCGCGGCCCTGCGAGCGGCCTTGGTGGCATCGGCGTACCTGCTCTTGGCCATATGATCATCCTCCGATTTGGGACATAAATCGTTGCGTGCCCTCAATTATCGCGTGTTCCTGCGGTTTGTGGGCCACGGCATCGCGCCAAATCGAAAGCACCTGCATATCATCACCACGGCGCAGGGCGTCGCGCACCGAATACTCGGCATCGCTGAACAGGCACGGACGCACGTTGCCATCAGCCGTCAGGCGCAGACGGTTGCAGTTCGCGCAAAAATGGTTGGACATGGCGCTGATGAAACCAACCGTTCCCGCCGCGCCCGGAAAGTGCCAGTAGCGCGCAGGGCCCGCGCCGGCAGGAGCGTCGTTGATGTCGAGCGGCTCGAGCTCGCCCAGTCCCGCCGCGGCGGCCCCGGCATTGATGCGCGCCCGCAGCTCGTCGCTCGGCACGGTATCGCTCGCGTCCCACAGCTCGGGATCGAGCGCGGGCGCATGCGGGTCCACAGCGCAATGCGAGCTCGTATGTTCGTCGCCGATGGGCATGTATTCGATAAAGCGCAGGTGGATGGGGCGGTCAAGCGTGAGCCGCGCGAGGGCCGCCACATCCTGGTTGAGCCGGCGCACAACAACGCAGTTGACCTTAACGGGCTCAAAGCCCCAAGCCAGCGCCGCGTCGATGCCAGCCATGGTCTGCTCGAGTCGACCCAGGCGCGTGATCTTTCCAAACAGCGAGGGGTCGAGCGTATCGAGTGAGATGTTGACGCGGTTAAGCCCGACATCTTTGAGCTGCGGTGCCAGCTTGGGCAGCAGGGCGCCGTTGGTGGTGAGCGAGATGTCCTCGATCTGCGGAATCGCGCGGATGTCGCGAATGAGCGGGATGATGCGGCGGCTGACCAGCGGCTCGCCGCCCGTCAGGCGTACGCGGCGAATGCCCTCCCCCGCCACCAGGCGCACAAAGCGGGCGATTTCCTCGGCGCTGAGCAGCTCGTCGTGCGCGCGGGGCGCCACGCCATCGGCCGGCATGCAGTAAATGCAGCGGAAATTGCACTTGTCGGTAACGGCAATGCGCAGGTAGTTGATGTCGCGGCCAAAACCGTCATGTTGCACGTGCCCGTCCACGCAGCCCTCCCTCACGCGGCGTTTTATTCTTCGGAAAACATAATACCCCACGAGAGAATCATGCCGACACCCGTACGACAGGACAGGTCGCTTCAAGCAAAACGGACTTTCCAAGCCCATCCTCAGCACAGACCATCACAGCATTCGATGCTTTTCCCGATTTTGGCAAAAAACGTCGAATGTTGTGATGGTTTGCCTGCCCACGGCACCCCGTAGAAGGGCCAAAGCGTCCCTAAAGGCCGCCGTCCCAGTGTCGAATCACGAATTCTCGCAGGTCGTTCTGACGTTTCTGGAACGCTTCGCTTCGGTCGCACTTAAGGCCCATAGCGAGTGCGATGGCGTTCATCGCCCGATGCAATTGCAGCTGGTGGGCAAACTGAGTCCCGGTGAGGACGATCATCCTAAAGCCCAGCGCGCTCAGCACGGTCATACGCTCCGCATCCGACGCGCTGCGCTGTTTATCAAGATGGTCCGAGCCGTTGTATTCAATCCCCGTACCGCTCGCAGGCGCATATACGTCGATCTCGAAATACCCGGCCTTTGCGAGATATTTGAACTCGCTGGGAACATCGACCCGATGGTTGAGCTCGATCTTGGCGTATCCCAGCCCTCCCTGGGAACGTTTTGCTACGACCATGATTGCGGTGGCCGTCTCCATGGGCGACCGCGCGCCATCGTGCACGCGCTTGAGCACGCTGGCCGCGCGTGCAGCCCCCTGACGAGATCGGTTCTCATTGCAATAGGCAATCAAGTCGGCAACGGTATACCTCTGCCCCATCTCGATATAATCGCCTGTCGACAGATGATTCAAATGGTATCGGGCACAGATTTCGTAGCCATATTCCAGCTGCTCGGGCTCGCTCATCCACGAACCAGCTTGGACAAAGCACATGACCTCATCAACCACCAGAAGGTCCTCTGCCACCTCGATAAGATGGCCTGGAGGTAGCGGCGCTCCAAACACGTGGCACCTAAATCCAGCCGGCGTCGAGCGCTCAAAATCGAAGTTGACGAGCGTGTCGATATGATCGAGCTCTTCTCGTGGAATACCAAGAGAAACCAGATAGTCAGCAACGATCCCAACTGCCGTTGAAGCCCTCAGCCCTTTGACATCGAGTCCCAATTTGGGCAGGCTCGCGGTCGGTTCCGCCTCGTTAGCAAGCGAGTCCTCATCGTATAGGCTGCTTGCTCGCGAGAGCGGCTCGGACGGGCGCGCCACGTTGTGGTACAGCCAGGCAGTCTTATGGGACAGGACGATCGGCAGGTCCATGAGCCCTCCAATGGAGTCGGATAACCAACCTTATTCCCCTGCCCACGGATCCGCACACCTTCATGCGCAAGAAAGCGATTCCACCCGGTCGAGTGGCAGAAAAACCATCACAACATTCGATGCTTTTCCCGTTTTTGGCGGAAAACGTCGAATGTTGTGATGGTTTGAGGCGAAGCGAGGGGCACAGAGGGCCAAAGCATCGTGCTTGGAGCGTGACTATTTTTTTCGCCTCGTCGTCATCACATACCTTGACCCTACAATCGTTGTAGGGTTTTCACTACACTGGT
>OMFD01001562.1_pt1 | contig 11028 bp, 8 predicted proteins | sample 1645541 | NCBI WGS metagenome assembly OMFD01 (sample SAMEA103958149, study PRJEB25191) | human gut metagenome | biome: human-associated habitat [ENVO:00009003]; feature: intestine environment [ENVO:2100002]; material: feces | place: Germany | collected 2013/2015
CTCTTCCGATCTGCTCATTTGATGCCATAATTAAATTCTCGTATTTCTTATACAAGTTAAGAGTTCCCGCAACTCTTTTCTGTATTTCAAACATATCAAAAGGATGTGTAAAATAATCAATTGCACCTAATTCGTAGGCTTTCTCAATGTTTTCGTGATTATCTTCCGCTAAAATCACAATTACCGGAATACGTTCAATAACATATTCTTCATTCATCCATTCCAATACCTGATATCCGTTAGTTTCAGGCATATTTAAATCCAATAGAAGTGCTGAAAATGAATCTTCTTCCTTCTTTAGTAACTCGATTGCTTCTGTTCCATCTTTTGCTTCTGTAACAATATATTCATCTCCGAGGATTTCTTTCAGAATTTCTCTATTCATCTTGGAATCATCCGCAATTAGTAATCTACTTTTTTCTCTTGATTCCTTTATCATAAGTATTCACTTCCTCCACTTCATTCTTTTTCTTTCATTTTCTATCTCTTTCTATATTTTAACACAAATGTCTAATTTTTCGTAGCATTGCTTTGCTTATTTTTTTGCTAAAAATATACAGCTTTTAATACGCTATTTTTATTTATTTTTTATTGATTTTTTCTTCTTATTTTGCTATCATATCAAAGGATTATATAAGTTCATGATATGGATGAACGTTTCTACTAACTGCCGCAAATGGTTATCTATAATCTTTATTATAGGTGAATTTTATTTTGCGGCATTTTTGTGTGCAAAAAAGTATTTTTAATTTACTTTAATTATTACATTTAGGAGGATTTTGAATGAGACATTATGATGTTATTGTAATTGGTGCCGGACCGGGTGGTATTTTTGCCACATATGAATTGGCAAAAAAGCAGCCTGAACTTTCTATTGCTGTTTTTGAAGCCGGACATAAGTTATCAGGAAGAAAGTGTCCTATTGATGGTGACAAGATTCCTAACTGCATCAATTGTAAAAGCTGCTCTATTATGAGTGGTTTCGGTGGTGCCGGAGCTTTTTCTGATGGTAAATATAATATTACTAATGATTTTGGTGGCACTCTTTATGAACACATTGGTAAAAAACAGGCCATTGAATTAATGAAATATGTTGACGAAATTAACATGGAACACGGTGGAGAAGGCACAAGACTTTTCTCAACTGCCGGAACTAAGTTTAAGAAGATTTGTATGCAGAACAAGCTTAAACTTCTTGATGCTTCTGTTCGTCACTTGGGAACTGACATTAACTATGTTGTTCTTGAAAATTTATATGACGAATTAAAAGATAAGGCTGATTTTTACTTTGACACACCTGTTTCTTCAATTACTCATTTAGATAAAGGCTATAGTATTCATACTGAAGATGAAGATTTTGAATGTAAAGATTGTATTGTTTCTGTAGGTCGAAGCGGAAGCAAGTGGATGGAACAGGTTTGCCACGAAATGGATATACCTACTAAGTCTAACCGTGTTGACATTGGTGTTCGTGTTGAACTTCCTGCTGTTATCTTCTCTCATCTTACAGATGAATTGTATGAAAGCAAGATTGTTTACCGTACACAGCAATTCGAAGACAATGTTCGTACTTTCTGTATGAACCCACACGGTATTGTTGTTAACGAAAATACTAACGGCATTGTTACTGTTAACGGACACAGTTATGAAGGCGAAGAGATGCAGACTGAAAATACTAACTTTGCCCTTTTGGTTGCTAAGCATTTCTCTGAACCTTTCAAAGACAGTAACGGATATGGTGAAAGTATTGCCCGCCTTTCTAATATGCTTGTACAGTAAAGCATAGAGCGTGGCAAAAAAAATCGGCACAAGCGGCAGCCAGAGGATGCGCTTTGTATGCGGAATACGGCAGCGCCGTACCAGGTACACCACCGTGAACACGGCACAGGAAAATATCCACAGCAGACAGAGGTAATATACGAACCGATAGGTGTAATCGGGGCTGCCCAGTACCTCCTGCCCGGGTGGGAACGCAAACGCAAGCTGATGGCAGTCGTTTGTCAGCACGAGGCTGAACAGCACCACAGGAAATACAAAAATCATGTACCGGTACTTGTACAGCGGGGCGGACTGCCCCCGATCTAAAAAGAAAAGCGTATAAAGTGCAAGGGTCGGGATCAGCAGCATCGGGATATAGTACGCATACCACAATCGCCGCAGCATCTCCGGTGTCTGGGCAAAGTCATAGCGGATCAGGCGGATATCCAGCCAGAACAGCATCAGGGCGGCGGCGCCCAGCAGGCAGCGGCGGGTCTGTGCGTGCAGGATACGCCACCAGACCGATACCGCCCAGGAAAAGATCAGGATATTATACAGCACCGTGCGCCAAAAGCCGGAATACGGCATATAAAACGCCCGCATCAGGACAGCGCAGAGAATCACCCCTGCAACCGCAGCGGCTAAATACAGATTGCCAAGCCGTACCTTTGTCATAGCGTCTGTCCTTTCCAAAAAGGGTATCGTGCTGCCTTTTCACACTATTATTATGACGCAATCTGCCTTATTTTGCAATAGTGTTGAAAAAAGCAGTAAAAAGTTCAAAAAAACTATCCAAATGGTGGGGGCAGAAATCGTCCGATTCCTGTATGATGAAGTTGACAAATCGTATTCTTTGCAGGGAAGGAGGGCTGCGCCGTGCGGAGGATCGTTTTGGACGCGCAATACTCTGTGATGACGAGCGCATTGACAATGGCACTGAAACACGGCAGACCGGATTTCCAGGTGCAAAACGCCGGCCCTAAGACAAAGGATATTGTAAAGCTATGCCGTTCCTGCAGGGCGGATGTCCTGCTGCTGGAGGTCTGCCCGCATCCGCCGCGCACCCTGCAGGACAGACTGCTGCTGGCAAACGACCTGCGGGATGTATGCCCGCACTGCAAAACGGTACTGCTTGTGGATGAGGCCGAATATCCCGAGCTGGCCACCGCCGTGTGCCTGGCAAAAAAGGACCACATTGTCGATGATTTCGTCTACGCTTCCGTCTCGCCCGCCTATCTGAGCGCCATGATGGACACTTTATGACCAAAAGGAGGACAGCTATGAAAAAAGTACAACGAACGCTCGCTGCCGTATTGGCAGCCATGATGCTTATGGCTTTGGCCGGTTGCTCCAAGGGGGATGTGACCAAAGAGGTCAATTCCGGTTTATCCGACCTGAAAGCGCAGGCCGCCGAACCCGCTGTTGAACCCCAGACGGAGACCCCGGCAGAGCCCAAGACCGACGCGGCATCCGAGCCTGCATCCGAACCTGCATCGGAGCCCGCTTCAGAACCGGAGCCGGAAGCCACCGCCGAACCGGCCCCCGCTTCCGCTCCTGCGGACAATCCCGATTATCCATCGGCTGCCGGCCTGAACACCCAGACCCTGGAGGCATTCGGCACGGACTTTACGCTGGTGCTCAATGTGACCTGCCCCGACCAGGGCTGGTACAAGTCCGCCTCGACCAGCTTCGGAGATCTCAAGCTGTTCCCGACCGATGACCCCAGCCATATCTTCTCCGGCGACCCGCGCATAACCTTTGAACTGAAAAGCGGTCTGGATAAGATCAACTACTATTACGACAGCTTTGAAAACGTGGAGGAGCTTACCCCGCGCACCATCGGCGGCGTGGAGATGGCGGGACGCACCTACAAAAACGTCGGTATGTGGTGGACGGAATACTACGGTGAGATGCCCACCGGCGGCTGGCTGGCCATCAAGATCTCTGGCGTAGACATCGACCCCGGCACCGAGGGCGACACCATTCTGAAAAGCGTCACCTTTGGCTAAGCACAGGCAGGTTACTGCACTCTCAACCGAAAGGCGGGTGAACCAACCATGAAAAAACGCTGTGCCGTACTATTGGCGGCGGCGATGCTGCTGTCGGCGGCAGGCTGCGCACAGGACAGCAAGCGGCCCGAACCGAGCGAACCGGCTGCAAGCGCAGTGAGCGAGACCGCCGTTGAAAATGTGGAAGCCGCGGAGGATACCCCGCAAAAGCCGCAGTCCTCCCGCAGGTTTGATGATTCACGCATCTCTACGCTGTATGACGAGCGGTTTACCTACACCGACCCCTACGGCATCGAGGACACCTACTTTTACCAGGTGCCGCAGATCGACGACGACACCGAGGGCGCAAGGAACATCAACGAGATGATTGGCTACCGCTTCGGCTATCTGGTGGAGCGCGCGCTGGACGCCCGTTCCCGCAATGACTTTATCGACACAAGCTACATCATCTGGGTCAGCAACTGGGACGGTCCCCTGCTGAGCCTGCAAATCACCAGCTCTGACGCGATGTACAACCACGATGTGGGTTCGTACCATTACAATTTTGCCACCGGGCAGGAGCTTTCCAACCCGGAGATGCTGGCGCATCTGGGCTACACCGACGACGCCAAGGTGATGCACGCGCTGGAACGCGCAGTAGCGCAGCATTTTGACACCTACTACGGCTACATTGACCCCGACCAGACCGCCACGCTGTACATGATGCGCGCGCAGAGCCTGAGCAATCTGGACGGACTGTACAGCTACTATTCCCTGTATCCGAAATACAGCCACGGTTTTGTTGCCACGGTTCCGATGTACACCCCCGCCGGGTCGGGAATGTACTGGACGGATGTTCAGGTCGACCCCGACAAGCGCCAAGGCAGCGGCCAGATCCTGCACGGGCAGGATGAATGGTTCACCTGCGATGTAAGTGCCGACGGCGCTGTGACGGTGCGTGCCTTGACCGACTATGTTACCCCTGACGGCGCTATGACCTATCAGACCATGAAGGAATGGTACGAGTTGGGCGACAAGACCGAGTTTGCGGTCAGCGGCTGCTACAGCGACTATATAAAGATGCTGATGACCAGCATCGGGCAGGACTACGCCCCCTATGTTTTCCTTCTGACCGAGAACGGCAATGTCGAATACATTGATGTCATCAGCGGCGCACAGTGCGGCACGATGGTCAACGGCGGTCCGCTCTTCGGCATCAACGGAATTGTCCGGTTTGAGACCGGCACGGCCTACGATGCGGAGTACGGCGCCGAGTACGCGACTGTGTACGGCGTTTCCCGCGATAACGAAAAATTCAACCTGATGGAGGCTGTCTGGAACACCGCCCCGCTGAGCATCCCGAGCATGGTCGGCTCCTTTGTGAGTGAGGATACCGGCACCTGGTTTGAAATCTGCGAGGATCAGCCGAACTTCTACAACGGCGCATACACCAACGGCCAGAGGATTCCGGCCACATGGGACAGCAGCATCTCCTACCTTGGTATGGATGACCGCGGCTGGATCTGCTCCGTTTCGCTGTTCCGTATGGATTCAGGGCGTACACAGCGCGAAACGCTGGCTATGATGCCCGATGATTACGGCGGTGTCAATGTAATGCACATCGGTGGGGAATCCCTTCTGAACCTGCCGCAGCAGGAAGCTGTATGGTTTGAAATGACACAGGAATAAGCAAGGTTCTAAAATATTACTTTATAAAAGGAGGCAGACACTATGGCAACATGTACGCAATGTGGTGCCGAGTTAAAGCCCGGCGCTAAATTCTGCGAGAATTGCGGTGCAAAAGTATCCGTACCGCAGCCCGCCGCACAGCCCGCAGCTGTGCCCCAGCCCCCGGCTCAGCCTACCCAGGCTGCACCGCCGCCCCCGCAGCCTGTACAGACGCCCCCGCAGCCGCAGGCAGGCGGCGGCAATCCCTATGCAGGCGGCGCACCTGCCGCCCCGCAGCCCCAGACGAACGCAGCGAATCCTTACGCAGGCAATGCGCCCGGCACACCGCCGCAGACCGGCGCAGGCGCACCGCTTTACGCCAGAAACACACCCCCGCCTGCGTCCACACCGCCGGATGCTCCCCATGCTGTCACGCCGCCGCCACCCGGCGGCACGGGCGGCAACCCTTACAGCAATATGGCCCCCGGTGGCAAGCCCAAGCGCCCCCGCGCACCAATGACCCCCAAGCGGATGATCCTGATCGCCATCCCGGTGATATTCCTGCTTATGATCATCGTAACAATGATCAGCGGCTCCATCCGCACCGGCAAGCCGAACGCCAGTGACCCGAATCAGGGCACCTGGGAAGCAGCCTACGCCGAGATCGGCGGCTCCGTGACGCAGGTCGAGGATGCCTTCGGCAACGGGTTCCTGATGGATCTGAATGATAAGGGCAAGTGCGTTGTAACGGTGGACGGCACCAAGTCCTACGGCAAGTGGACGCTGAACGGCGGGGTCTTCCAGCTGGATTGCGGCGGCCTGAGCTGCACCGGCACCCTGCAAGACGAGATCCTGACCCTGAACGATGTGCAGGGACAGGGCGTGACGCTCTACTTCGTCAAGTCCGGCAGCACCATGCAGCAGCCTCTGGACGGTGACAACATGACCCAGGGCACCACCGCAGGCAGCGATACCGATGTGGGCATCTATGTGCTGGAATCCGCCTCCGACAGCGAGTACACCCTCTCCAAGGAGGAGCTTGCCCTCGTCGATATGGAGGACTTCTACATTGAGCTGCGTGCGGACGGCACCGGCGAAACCTACATGGAGGATTTTGTCACCTTCCAATGGAAGGACGGCAACTTCTATGCGCTGACCGACCCCAATACCCCGGCCATGACCTACACCCGCGAGGGTGACCTGCTGACCATTGAGTTTGACGGTATGACCATGGTCTTTAAGCGCAGCGACACCAAGCCCGAAATTGACCCCGCTTTGCTGGACGGCGGCGATGACGAATATGACATCGACGGCACGGATGAGCCTGACCCGCCCTACACCTACGATGACGGCAACACCTACGATGATTTGGGCAACACCAACTGGTACGGCTGGTTCCGGATGGAAAACTACAAGAACGTACCCAACCGCGACTACTTTGACACCGACACCTACGATTGCTGGGGCTACATCGGTGAGAGCGAGGACGGCAGCCACTACTTTGAGGTTTACCGCGACGGTATGCCCGATGACCCGGTCATCACGATGTGGGTCAATGTCTATGATGACCATATCGAGCCTATCCTGGACGGCAACGACTGGGTGCTTGACCAGAACATAACCGAGAGCGATGCGTATAAGTTCAACCTGTACCCGTATAACGACAATATCTCGCTGTTCATGTATGACTACGAGGGCGACGACGGCACGGCCTGTGCGGTCAGCTTCTACATGAGACTGGACGGCACCGAGTGGAACGAGGAGCTCGAGGAGCTGCCGCCCCGCTATGAGGAGTACAAGGCCGCCCTGGCCAACAAATGACGACCTGATTTATCTGTAACAAAACGGGGCGGGCCCTGCCCGCCCCTGACATAGGAGGATCACTATGGGACTTATCAGAGCTGCAATGGGCGCTGCCGGCGGCGTTATGGCCGACCAGTGGAAGGAATACTTTTATTGTGAAGCCATGCCGGCTGACCTGTTGGCTACCCGCGGCTGGAAACGCCAGAGCGGACGCAGCGCCAACACAAAGGGCAGCGACAACATCATTACAAACGGCTCCATTGTGGCCGTTGCCGACGGCCAGTGTGCCATGATCGTGGAGCAGGGCAAGGTCGTGGATATCTGCGCCGAGCCGGGTGAGTACACCTACGATACCGGCAGCGCTCCCTCGCTCTTCAGCGGCGACCTGTCCGACTCTATCGGCGCAGTGTTCCAGAACATCGGCAAGCGCTTTACCTTCGGCGGCGAGGCCCCGATGGATCAGCGCATCTATTACTTCAACACCAAGGAGCTGGTGGGCAACAAATACGGCACGCCCAGCCCGGTGCCCTTCCGCGTGGTGGATCAGCGCGCCGGCATCGACATCGACATTGCCATCCGCTGCTTCGGCGAGTACAGCTACCGCATCACCAACCCCATTTTGTTCTACACCAATGTCTGCGGCAATGTGGAGGAAGGCTACACCCGCGATGAAATCGACGGGCAGCTGAAATCCGAGCTGATGACCGCCCTGCAGCCCGCCTTTGCCAAGATCAGCGATATGGGCATCCGCTATTCCGCACTGCCCGGCCATACGATGGAGCTTGCCGAGGCCCTCAACGATGTGCTCTCCGCCAAGTGGGGCAAGCTGCGCGGCATTGAGATCGTATCCTTCGGTGTTTCCAGCGTGAAGGCCAGCGAGGAAGACGAGCAGATGCTCAAGGAAATGCAGCGCAACGCAGCCTTTATGGACCCGACCCGCGCCGCTGCGCATCTTGTCGGCGCACAGGCCAGTGCTATGCAGACCGCAGCCGGCAATCAGGGCGCAGGGCCCGCCATGGCCTTTATGGGCATGAATATGGCTGGTGCAGCCGGCGGTATGAACGCCCAGAACCTGTACCAGATGGGCGCGCAGCAGCCCGCCGCACAGCCCGCCCCGGCACCTGCCCCCGCCGGGTGGACCTGCAGCTGCGGCCAGACCGGCAACACCGGCAAATTCTGCGCAAACTGCGGCAGCCCCAAGCCTGCCCCGGCCCCCGCAGCCGGCAGCTGGGTATGCAGCTGCGGCACCTCCAACACCGGTAAGTTCTGCTGCAACTGCGGCAACCCCAAGCCAGCACCGGCCCCCGCCAAGTGCAGCCAGTGTGGTTGGACCCCGGATGACCCGGCCCATCCGCCCAAGTTCTGCCCGGAGTGCGGTAAGCCGTTTGGCCAGTGATGCGCAAAAAAATCGCTGCGGTGCTTTGCGCCGCAGCCGCTTTTCTGACAATGTCCGGCTGTAAAAAAGCGCCGCCCGGCACACTGACCGGTATCAGCATCAGTTATTCCGGCATGTGCTATGACGACACCTATGGGTTCAGCATAAGAAATGACCCGGCTGACGGCTGCCTTTTCAGCTGTAATTACAAGGAGGATGAATGGGTGGAGCTGGAAAACATCCCGGTTGAGGACACCCATTGGCAAGAAGCCCTGGCTCTGGCAGAAAAGCTGGGCCTGGAAAGCCTGCCGGACGAAAAGAAAAATTCTCCCGGCTTATTTATCACCGATGAAACGTTAGATAGCGTTTGCCTGATTTACAAGGCTCCGGATGACGAGATCGTCTACCGTTATCTGGATGCCGATGGCAATACGCGCAGCGCCCTGCGTGATTTTTTTGAGGCTCTGGCAGGGCAGCTGCAAACCGAAGGAAAGAGAGGTGACGCATAATGGCAACGCAGCTTACCAACTACCAATGCCCTGCCTGTACCGGTCCGCTTCACTTTGACGGTGCCAGCGGAAAGCTGGTCTGTGACTTCTGCGGCAGCAGCTACGATACTGCCGAGATCGAAGCACTCTATGCTGAAAAAGAAGCCGCTGCCGAAACCGCGGCACAGAATAAACAGGCACCGCCGCCCGACTCCGTCTGGAGTGAAAACGAGGCCGCCGGGCTGCGCAGCTATTCCTGCCCGTCCTGCGGCGCAGAGCTGATCTGTGACGAGACGACTGCCGCGACAAGCTGCCCGTATTGCGGCAACCCAACGGTCATTGCGGGGCAGTTCAGCGGTATGCAGCGGCCCGAGCTTGTCCTGCCGTTTGTGCTGGATAAGAACGCCGCCAAGGCCGCACTGAAAAAATACTATCGCGGCAAGAGATTCCTGCCCAATGCGTTCTCCTCGCAGAACCATATCGAGGAGATCAAGGGCGTGTATGTTCCGTTCTGGCTGTTCGATGCCAACGCCTCCGGCTCGGGCCTATATGAAGCCACGACCAGCTCCAGCCACCGCAACGGCGATTACGTCATCACCACGACCAAGCACTATGATGTCCGCCGCGCAGGCACCACGCAGTTTATGGGTGTGCCGGTGGATGGCTCGACCAAGATGCCCAACGGCCACATGGACGCCATTGAGCCGTATGACTACCGCGCGTTCCAGCCGTTCTCGACAGCATTCCTGCCAGGCTACATGGCAGACAAATACGACGAGGACGCCGACACCTGCCAGGCCCGCGCCCACAGCCGGATGCAGAATTCGGTCAGCAGCGAGCTTTCGGCCAGCATTACCGGCTACAACAGCGTAAGCACCCTGAGCGAGAATATCAGCATTGATTACACCGCCAAGCACTACGCGCTGCTGCCGGTCTGGATGCTGCACACCAAGTGGCAGGGCAAGGATTACCTGTTCGCCATGAACGGGCAGACCGGCAAGCTGGTCGGCGACCTGCCGGTTGATAAGCGAAAGGTGGCCGCTTGGTTTGCGGGCATCAGTGTTCCGCTGATGATCCTGCTTGCATTCCTGCTTTGAAAGGGGGAAACAGAGTATGAAAAAGAAACTGTTTTCTCTGCTTACGGCACTGGTGCTGTGCTTGCTCTGCGCTGTACCGGCGTTTGCCGAAATGCCGCTGGTGATGGACACCTACGAGCTGTTCAAACCCGAAGCGACCACTGAATTGGAACAAAAGGCGCAGGACGCCAGTGCCGGACACGGTGTCAACGTCTACCTGCTGACGGTGTCTGACATCGGCGGCCAGAACGTGCGCGAGTTCGCCAAGGATTGGTACCGCAGCTATGACCTTGGCTACGGCGAGGGCAAAAGCGGCATCCTGTTTTTGATTGCGCTGGATTCCCGCGATTATGTGACCATCACCTACGGCGGCGGCGTGACCGCCTTTACCGACTACCGCATCGCCCAGATCGAGGATAAGATCGTGCCGATGCTCTCGGACGGATCGTATTACAAGGCCTCCGACACCTACATAGAAATGTGCGCTGACACGCTGGATTTCTATGCCGACAAGGGTGCGCCGCTGGACAGCGGCAACGACCCCGCCAAGGGTTGGATCAAGTGGGTGTTTGTGTTTGTCATTCCGCTGGCTGTGGCGAGCATCGTCTGCGGTATCTTCTACGCGCAGATGAAAACTGCCAACGAGCAGACCCACGCCAACGCCTACATGCCCGCCGAGGGTCTGGCGCTGTCCGTGGTGGAGGACACCTACACCCATACCACCGAAACCGAGCGCTACGACCCCGTCAAGGACGACAGCTCGAGCAGCTCGAGCGGCTCGAGTACCGACAGCGACGGTTTTGGCGGCAGCTCGGGCGGAAAATTTTAAGAGTATCCATTTTGACAACAGCGGCGGCTTTCTTTGCGAAAGC
>OMFD01001568.1_pt1 | contig 11008 bp, 10 predicted proteins | sample 1645541 | NCBI WGS metagenome assembly OMFD01 (sample SAMEA103958149, study PRJEB25191) | human gut metagenome | biome: human-associated habitat [ENVO:00009003]; feature: intestine environment [ENVO:2100002]; material: feces | place: Germany | collected 2013/2015
AAGTGATAAAACACAGAATTATAGCAAAGTCACCAAATTGCTAGTTAAGCCTTAAAAAATATGTTCGTTTAAATGAACATATTTTTTAATAGAAATGCTTTCTGCTTCACTAAATTAAGCTTGATATCTTCCTCTATTTCAACTCTATATTCAATTGATTGTAGTATCTTTGATGAATGTTTTTGTTGTTCAATAGATGGTAAATTAATTTTTATATTGGCCATTACATTATTCATCAGTTTAGGATTCGCCAAGTTAGTTGAGACATATTTTTTAGTGTAGCAATTTAAGATATTTGAAATATAATAGGCGTCATAACCATTTTTAATTTTTAAAATGCCACATACATTAGTACAATTAAATTTCCCATTTCGATAATAAACTGTACCAGCATTAGCACCATCTGTAGTCCAAGTTATATATTCACCTTCATAATCATAATTATCTAAATAACCCATTATGCCATTATTGGATGTTTGTGAAGAATATACTGGATAGATTGGATTTTTTTGCTTTGATATTTCTGCAGAATTGATTACTCTCCCTCTTCCTAATTCAGCTATTTCCAATAATAAATATGAAGTTCCATTTTGTTTGATAAAACTCTTTATAATGTGATTTTTTAGTATCTTATAATCATTAATGATTTTAATTTGAGTTTGTATACGCTTCTCAATTAAATCTAAAAACCCAGCGATTTTTATTTGATTTTCAATTGTAGGAACAGCATGTTTTGTATTGAAAAAGTCATTAACAACAATATTTAACAATCCATGATTTCTTGCTCCTTCTCCAGCAATGTCTGCTACTTGTTTATGCCATTTTGAGGACTCAAAATAATGTACAAGGTAATTTGAATTTACAATATTATCATTAGTTTTAAAACATATGTATAGTGTTGATAAACATCCCATATCATATAAATCCAATCGTTTTATGGCTCCCCAAGGATAATCATTTGAATAACTTTTGTTATAAGCAAATTCTCCATTTTTCAATAAGTAATATCCACTCATATCTTTACTTGCTACGGTTTTATTAAAAAATGATACTTGATCAACTAAGCCATATTGCGCTGATATTGTTAAAGGCAAATTAGAAACATTATCTTTATTTTTTCGTGTAACACGAGTTGCAAATTCATATAAATTATATTTTTTATATGGGTCATTGTTAAATCTCAAATTAGGAACATTTGGGTTTTTATTTTTCTTATCCATAGCATTAATCCTCCAAAAGTCCAAGTTCTTTTAAGTATACGTCAATTTCTTTATCAAGTTCATCGCGCTTAGCTTCAAGTTCTTTGATTTCTTTCATGACAGCATGAATATCGATTTCTTCTTCCTCTTCAAATGTATCTACATAACGAGGGATGTTTAAGTTGTAATCATTTTCAGCAATTTCTTCTAAAGATGCACAATGAGCATATTTATCAACATCTTTACGTGCTAAATATGTATCCATGATTTTTTGAATATTTGCATCAGTTAATCTATTTTGATTTTTACCTGATTCAAATTCTTTTGAAGCATCAATAAAGAAGATATCATCATGTGTTTTACATTTTTTAAATACAAGTACACATGTAGGAATGGATGTACCAAAGAATAAGTTTGCTGGTAATCCAATAACAGCATCTAACCAGTTCTTTTCTTTGATCAAATATTGTCTGATAACTCCTTCTGCAGCGCCTCTAAATAAAACACCATGTGGTAATACAACAGCCATTGTTCCTGCATCATCTAATAAATACAGCATATGTTGTACGAATGCATAGTCTGCTTTTGACTTTGGTGCTAACTTTCCATATGCACTGAATCTTTCATCATCTAAAAATTTAGGATCTGCAGACCATTTAGCACTGTAAGGCGGATTAGCTACTACTGCATCAAATCTCATTTTCATATGTTCTTCATTTGGATGTTCAAGTGTATCATTGTTTTCAATATCAAAGTGATTAAATGGAACGCCGTGTAATAACATGTTCATACGCGCTAAGTTGTATGTTGTTGATACTTTTTCTTGCCCATAGAAAGATACAACATCTGTTTCTTTGGCAACACGTAACAATAATGATCCTGATCCACAAGTAGGGTCATATACATTTTTTAATTTTGACTTCCCAACAGTTACTAATTTTGCTAATAATTTTGATACTTGCTGTGGAGTATAGAACTCTCCTGCTTTTTTTCCGGCAGATGCAGCAAATTGACCAATTAAATATTCATATGCATCACCTAAAACATCAATTTCAGCATCTTCATAATGGAAATTAATGTCATCAATTTTTAACATTACTTTCGCAATAAGCGCACTTCTGTCTGCTTCACTTTTCCCTAATTTTGAGGCATTTAAATCCATGTCATCGAATAAGTTTTCAAAATCTCTTTGAGAACCTAATCCTATTGTTGATTCAGTTAAATCATTGACTGCCTTTGCTAACATAGAAATATCAAATTGTTTTACATTGATTTTATCAATTAATGTTGACCAGAGATTAGCTGGTTCAATTACATATCCTAATCCACCTTCATCATCTACCAATGCATCAATAATATCCTGTTTAAAATCTTCATCTTTCCATGCATCAGCATAAGAAATATCGTCGTCTTCTAATTCTTCATCTACAAAATTTGAAAGTTTATCTGATAGATAACGATAGAAGATTAATCCTAAAATGTAATTTTTAAATTCTGAAGCATCCATGCTTCCTCGTAAATCATTTGCCATTGCCCATAATTGAGTGTGTAATTCTGCTTGCTGTTTAGCTTGAATTTCTTGTGTTTCCATAATGTCCTCCTAAAGTATATTTTCAAGTTTTTTATTTAATAATAGTTGTTTCAATTCAATTAATCTTCGTTCATAACGATTTTTTCGAATTGATTGATAATAGATTTTACCAATAAGGATTTGTTTGTTTATTGGTGGTAAATCCAATTCTAAATCTCTTATAACATCAAGGGTTATCATTTTTACGTATGATTGTCCTTGCGTACTACTTGTAAGTTGATGCTTCATTATTGAATTTTCATTAAATAGCCAAGCAAAGTAATAAGGATCCAAGAGATTTGTATCATTGACTCGAACTAGACAAAAATTAGAAAGTAATAAACTATTTGCGCGCTCTTTTGTTATTACCATAGCCATCTGCGAAGATAAACCAATTACAATATCATTTTCTTTTGTTAGTAAACATTTATCAACTTTTTCTATGTCAATTTTGGAAATGATTTCATCAAATGAAGAATCATCCTTTCCACAAATATAACTTAATTCCTGCATACTAATTGTTGATATTTGTTTAAATGATTGAAGTTCAGATTTTGGCTTTACTCTTGTAAGAATGGTACCTAAACTAATTTCTGACAAATCGGAAAGTTTTGTACTCATCGTTTTACCTCCTTTGCAACTTACATAAATAGCATAATTCAAGAGAGATAAAAAGTCAATAGAAAAAGTGCAATATAAATAAATTGCACTTTACATATATTTGATGACAACATCTTTTATAAATTGAGTGATTGTATTTGTTATAGAATTTTTAGCTCTCATACTAGAAGAAAAGTTATTTTCTTCTTTTTCTCGTTTGATTACGTCTTTTGTAAGATCAGTTTTAATGTCATTTTTATCTACAAATCCACCAAACTCGTAATCACCAATTAATCTATTAATTTTAGGTTCTGGTATTTGATATTTTGCAGCAACTTCTCTTATTTCATTGGTACGTTGCTCTTCCATATATTGATTATATTCATATTCAAAATCAGCATCAGGATCCATCTCACTTGCGATACTATCAATAAATCCATGAATCAAATCTGATTTCATGTATAGCTCTGGATCAGTTGCAGATTCAATCATCTTTTCAATTTCATCTAAAGTTTTACGACGTTTTTCTCTAGATGGTTCACTTACAGCATTTTTAATTAGCTCTAAGATATAATGAACGTTGATTTTATCATTTCTAAGAAGTTCAATGTCGAAACTTACGTCAGAAAGAATAGATGCTTTTTGCTGATCTGGTCGGATATCTCGATAGATTTTTTTATATTTACTTACAAAATCTTCATATAATTGATTTGACATTCCAAGTTCATCTTCAGTAAATTCGAACTCGTCAAATGTTTTTAATTTAACCATTAAGCGAACTAATTCACGGAATAATAACACAAATTTATATTCTTCCTGTTCGTCTCCACCATGTTCTGCTTCTTCTGGAGAAGGAGTATGTTTTAATAGTTCTTCAACAGCTTTTCTAAATTCATCTCTATAATATTCATATGGTTTCATTAATACTTCATCAGCATTATCTGTCAATGAGAACAACTTAACCGCATCGTCAACTGCCTTTTTGTTTGTTTGAAAACATACAATGTTTCCATATGGCTTATTAGCTGTTTCGATACGATTTGTTCTTGAAAATGCCTGGATTAGATCATGATGTTTTAATCTTTTATCAACATATAAAGTATTCAATCTTTTTGCATCAAATCCGGTTAAGAACATATTAACAACTAATAAAATATCTAACTCTGTATTTTTTACTTTTTTTGATACATCTGTAAAATATGCAGGGAAAGTATTGGTACTATAATTTTTATCAAACATTTGATTATAATCTCTAATCATTCTTTCAAGTGAATCACGAGAATGTTCTGTTTCAAGTTCTCCATCTTCATTTGCACCAAAAGTAAAGATTCCGGCTATTTTTAAATCAGTATTACGCTTTTTAAATTCATCATAATACTTAATAAGCATTGGAATACTACGAACAGTAAATATAGCATTGTATCTTCTATTGTTAGTTTTAGAATTATGTATTTTTAAAACATAATCAACAATGTTAGAAATACGCTGATCATCCATTAAAACTTCTTCAGTATCAATAGCTTCAACTTCTTCATCATCCTCAATATCTACAGTTGAACTAATTGTTCTAACATAATCAACATTAAAGCCCAAAACGTTTCCATCGGCAATTGCATTTTTAATCAAATAATGATGGACTAATTTTTCAAAAATGTCTGCTGTAGTTCTACCATCCTGACTGGCATTTTCTGCAAAACGCGGTGTTCCAGTAAAGCCAAAATACTGTGCTCTTGGAAACTTTTTCTTTATCATTTTATGCATTTCACCAAATTGGGATCTATGGCATTCATCTATGATAAAGACAACCTTTTTTCCTTCAAAGCGATCAATAACATCCTGATACTTATCATTTTTACATGCGTTAGACATCTTTTGGATTGTTGTAAGAATAATCTTCTTTGAAGAATCTTTCATTTGAGCAATTAATGTGTCAGTGCTATCAGTCATATCAACCGTATCTTTCTGGAAACGATTGAATTCTTCAATGGTTTGACTATCCAAATCTTTTCTATCTACTAAAAAGAACACTTGAGCAACTTCTCGGTTTGTGCTTAATAACTGACTTAATTTAAAAGATGTTAATGTTTTTCCAGAACCGGTTGTATGCCATACATAGGCATTGTTATTTGTTTCGTATGCTCGTTTCATTAATTCTTCTACTGCATAATATTGATATGGTCGCATGACCATTAGATTTTTTTGTGTATCATCTACAACCATATATCTAGAAATCATCTTAGATATATGACATTTAGGTAAGAAATCTAATGCAAAATCATATAAATTATCTATACGATTATTATTTTTGTCTGTCCAATAGAAAGTGTATTGGAAGTCCATTTCTTTATCACTGTTTGCAAAATATTTAGTATCAATCCCATTGCTGATAATAAATATCTGAACATATCTAAAAAGATCATTTAATGAATGTTTTTTATAACGAATCACTTGATTAAAGGCTTCTTTAAAATCAATACCTCTTCGTTTAAGTTCTATTTGAACAAGTGGCAGCCCGTTGATAAGTAAAGTAACATCGTATCTATTTTCATACTTTCCAACCATAGTTACCTGATGAGTGACCTGAAATTCGTTTTTGCACCATTCATTATTTTTAGTGTTAAAAAGTTCTATGTATTGTGTACTTCCATCGTCCATTGTTATGTCTTGAAGACTTCTTAAGGTTTTAGAACTTCCGTATACACCTTTCCCTTGAATTTTTACTAATAATCGCTCAAATTCTTTATCAGACAATTCATGACCATTTAATCTTGAGGCATTATGTTTATTGACTTGCTTTCTAAAATTCAAGTGCAAATCATCAATATCGTTAATTTCAACAAACTCATAGCCATCAGCACATAACTGTTTTATTAAATTATCTTCTAAAGTTTTTTCACTTTCATATCCTAAATTACTGCTCATTTAATATCCTCTCCAATCTCAAAGCTTTAACATTAAGGATTCTACAAACTAAAATAATAATCTCTTATCTTTTGCGACATTAGATATCTTCTTCTGGCTAAAAATTCATAATAAGTGTTAACATCGTAATTTACAAATTCTTCTGGAATGCAGTTTTGTTTGAATGATTCATTCAATTGTTCTTTAGTTAGTATTCCACCAATAACCGATTTTTTAGATTCTATTTGTTCAAGAATTTTTGCCATATAAATATTTGGTGCATCATCTTTTATTTGAATATTAATTTCAGATTGGGTAATCGCATAATTTGCAATTTGATTGTATTCAGACCTAGAGTTGTGACCATTTCTTTGTAAATATTTTTTAGGGAAAAGATGATGAATGTCTCCTCGGTTAGAAATTAATGCGCCTACAGTAATTTGGCTAGATAAAAAGCCTTTATCACCTGAATGCACCTGAGCCATTAAATATAGTTTAAAATATGGACTACTTGCAACGGAAGTGTTTAATCTTTCAGGTAGTATATGTTCCCAATAGGCATCTGATAATTGCCCAAGTTCAACACTCTTCAAATATTCCTCTGGGTCATTTGCATTAAAACGCTTAATATCATAATCAAACATGGATTCAGGAGAGCCAGAATATCTTCCTGTAAGAATTGATAATACAAGCCATTTTCTAACTACCGTTTCTATAGTGTTAGGATGTACACCTTTATCTCTAAGCAAGATGAATAGTGCATATGCAAAATTTAAAGCATTATCAGATCTAATTAAAGAAGCATCAATAATACCAGCTGATTTCAAAATCATCATGTAACGATCGTAATTTGTTTTATTAATAAATTTCAGTACGCCATCATGCAATCTATCGTAAGATTTTTCTGCAATTTCTTCTTCATAATCACGTGTTTCAAAATTTCTTCCAGATAACAAATTCACTAAATCTGATAATTTTCCTCTATGAAATTGTGAAGTAAATGCAACACGTAAAATGTCTGTATAAGTCGGTGAATATATATCATCTGTATTATCGGTAATCCATTGAATTTTATTAAATTCATCCAATTTTGCAAATTCTTGATCATTAGACTTTATTGTTTCTAAATCCATAGGCCTCTGATTTAAATGACAAAAGTAATCAATTGTTTTTCGAATAATATCTCCACCATATTTTTCATTTGAAGATATTTTGCTCATTGCAAAATCAGCTTGAGATAGAACTGTTCCTTTTGAATTAATGCGAATAAAAATATCTGTTACTGTTTCAATATCCAATTCTTGATTTAATTCAATAACACCTATACTGTTTCCTAAAATCCCTTTCAACTTAACAAGTGTATTGTTAATATCAGAAGGATTTGAATCATTTTGGTTGCCATACTGTATAGCAAAATTAAAACAATTGAAATCAGGTTTAAAAACTTCAGATATATCATTGATATATTTACTGTCCTTTTCGAGTGCTGGATTACAAACTTCAAATTTTTCATCAAGTGGATTAAATGAAATTTTAATCGGAATTTTTTTATATTCCTGATTAACTACTTCTTGCCCAGTGATTGCTGCAGTTAGGGCTGTAATTCGTTGCTGTCCATCAATAACAATTTTTTTACCATTACTAAAAGTACCGTCTTTTAATTTAACGTCTGGATTTTTCCATATTATTATGTAACCTACTGGATAACCTTTATGTAAAGAATCCATCAAATCTCTTACTTTACTGGCTTCCCAAACAAATGGTCTTTGCATTTCTGGAATTGCAATTTCGCCACTATTGATCCAAGAAATAATATTTTCAACAGAATGATTATTAACACTATACTTTGCCATTTTATTCTTCCCCAACTATCTCTACAATATCATCAAATGTGCAATTTAATGTTTTACACATTTTAATTAAAGAATCCATTGAAACTGTTTGATTCTTTGAAAGTTTTGCTAACGTTCCAGGAGTAAGTCCTGCAATTTTTGCAAATTCAGTTTTCTTCATACCTTTATCAATTAATAATTTAAACAAACGATTATAACTAATTTCCATATGATTAGACCTCTTTCTTTATTTTCAATTATAAAGGAATTATGTATAAATAGAAACATAAATATCACCATTTAGTGATATTTTTTTATTTTATATTTATTTTGTTTTAGTTATTGATGAACTAACTTTCACATGTTCTAATAATGTTAATGGTAAGAATTCGGTCTCCTCCAAACTCTTTTCAAATATGAAAAGAGAATTGAATCAAAAATACAACTTATTGGTACAGATCTCTGTTTCAGACAGTTGATCTGTTTTTTTTATCCCTTTCAAGGCTAAAAAAAGCCTTTTTTGTGGACTTTCAAGTGAAGGGGAAATTGTTTCTCCTTCACAAAAGGAGGAATAATTAAATGTGTAACTATGGTTACGAAAAGAAAAAGTATTTAGAAGAAAAAGAAAAAGAAGAAAACTTACTACGGTTATTAGGATTTCCTGAATGGAAGATTCAGTACCTTCGAGAACTAGATGATTTTGATTTCAACAAAAATCGCAGTTTTCACCGTAACGAATCACCGACTGAAGTAAAATTTTTTCTAAATGAACCTTCTGAAGATTGTATAAGTGAATATACATGGGAAGATGTACTAAATGGAGTAAACGATGCCGTTGTTTATAAACATTTGAAAAAGTGTGATCCTGTCATGCAGAAAATCATTGTAATGTTGAAAAACAAGTATTGTGTACGGGAAATTGCTGAAGATCTACATATGACGACTAACGCTGTTAATAAAAGAATCGAAAAATTTTCAAAAAAATGTAAAAAGAGAGGCTAATAATTGGCAATTTCAAGGACTATCTAGTGAAGGGGGATATACATATCTTCCTAGTAGCTCTTTGAAAACAGCATAACAACTATTAGATACAACACTTATATATTCGAGCTATTTCACTATTGCGCGATGATGTTTTTAACGAGCGATGATACTTTAGATTGATAAACAATTTTGCTGATTGTGCCATGACAATATATAAGATAATGATACTTCTAGCGACAGGCTCAAGCGTGATATGGGTTGGTGCGACGCCAATGAAAGATAATTAGCAACTATCTTGTCTAATAGGATTCCTTTGTTTTCGGGTAATCAGGTGATAAATAGAAAACACGATAAATATTTTATTTTTAAACATCAACCGGGACTTGCTCCCGGTTTTACATAAGGAGTGAATCAAAATGAAAGTCAAAAGAGGAGAAGTTTATTTAGCAGATTTAAGTGATGCATCTGGATCAGAACAAGGTAAAGTACGACCTGTTGTAATTATTCAAAATAATCGGGGTAATAAATATAGCCCAACAACTATTGTGGCTTGTTTATCTTCCAAGATTTATACAAAACATCATTTACCAACACATCATCTTTTACCAGAGGGTATTGGATTGAAATATAAATCTATGGTCATGTGTGAACAGATTCGTGTCATTGATAAAAATCGTTTGCAAAAGAAAATTGCTACTGTGAGTAGACTGGATATGTTGGCAATTGATCGTAAAATCAAAATCAGTTTGGATCTACATTTACATAGCCAAAGAAAGTAGCATTGGTTATGTTCCCTTTCCTTTTGGAAGCAGTCCTTTCCTAGTTGCTTCCTTTTATTTTGTAGGTGAGAATTTCTGTTTTAAAAATTTTATAGTGAGGAGGAACAAAGCGATGAAACAACCTGTTATATGCGAAAAGAAGACGTATACCGTTGCTGAAATCATGGAAATACTTGGTATTGGAAGAACAGCAGCCTATGACTTAACAAGAAAAGGCTTGTTTAAAGTGATTCGTATTGGTAAATTACTTCGTATTAACAAGGAATCCTTTGATCAATGGTTTGACAGTCAACAATAAAGGAGGAATGAGGGATGGCTGTAATTTTAAAATTGGGAAAGAAATATCAAATTACTTACGAAGTAGTCACACCTACAAAGGAAATAAAGTCAATCAAAGAAATATTCGATAATTATGAAGATGCAGCTAAACGAAAAGAATTATTGGATGGTGAAGTTTGTATGTTTTCACCAGAAAGTTTGTTTGTGGATGTCATGGAAGACTGGCTTGCTGATCCATATTTCAGAGATCATTTAAAAAAATATCACGAAGCTCAAAAAAACTATGATGCGTATCTTCGTAATATGATTCAAACGAAAAAAGTGAAAGAAGTCGACTCCAATTTAGCAAATTCTATTATTAACCAACTATGTGCTACAAAAAGCATAGGAAGAAATAGTGCATTATCTGTTAAAACAATCCGTGCATGCAAGTTACTACTTATCAGTACTTGCAATCATGCAATTAAGATGGGAATCATGGATGAAAATCCATTCAATGAAATACACATTTCTGATCCACATGATTTTAAAAAGAGGCCAAAGAAATATGCAGATTGGACATATGAAACGATGATTCAAATTTTTGATGCATGCAAAGAAGAAAAGCTTTACGTTATTATGCAGATCGTATTTGCAACCGGAATGAATGTAACAGATGTTCTTGGTCTAGTTTGGAGCGATTTTTATCATGAAAAAGATAAATACTATATTCGAACAAATAAAGTAATGGAGCGCATGTATGAAAAAGAATTGCAATTTCTTCCTAAAGATTATGTTATCCAAAAATATGTTCATGATAAGAAAATAAAATGGCTTAACTAGCAATTTGGTGACTTTGCTATAATTCTGTGTTTTATCACTTAT